>Ga0335078_10001811_pt1 | contig 32333 bp, 33 predicted proteins | sample Lox_Sample_32_FD_206711 | JGI IMG/M metagenome (GOLD analysis project Ga0335078, IMG submission 206711) | Soil microbial communities from Loxahatchee National Wildlife Refuge, Florida, United States - Lox_Sample_3.2 | ecosystem: Environmental > Terrestrial > Soil > Wetlands | place: USA... | reverse complement strand
AGCTCTTCTGCCAGCAGACGTCTCCGAGTTCTGCGGCGAGCATGCCGTTGTACGTAATGACCATGTTTATCCCCTTCCGACAGGGTTGACGCATTCCAGGCGGTTGAAAGTTCACTCACTGTGATCCCCAGTTGGCGACTGGTGAGCAAGTTGCCTGATGCGTCCCGCCTGTCTGCCAGCCCCCCGTGCGCCTATCCGGAGACCTGTGCACAAAGCTAATGAACGTGCATCTGGTCTTGCATTTGCACAATATATCAGGCAACATGTCTCCAAGCACGCAGTTAACCACCGTGATGGGCAAGCGTTTTCGTGCCCAATGACATGCAGGAAGCTGTTGCGTTGGCGCATCTCAGTGTCGCTACCGGTAGCGGGGATAGCGGGGATGACGACGAGGAAGTCAGCATCCCCTGGCCCACGGTCGCTGACGGCATGCCCCGGCTACTGCCCGTGCCCTCGGCTTGGTGGGAGACCCCGGCGGTCACCACCCGCGCGCTGAGTGCCCGGCCGGAGGAGGCCAGGACTGCCCGCCGCTTCGTCCGGGAACTGCTTACCTGCTGGGGCCTCGAGGCGCTGGCGGACGACGCCGAGATGATCGTCGATGAGCTGGTCGTCAACGCTGTCCTGCACGGGACGCGGGCCGGCCTGACGCACAACAATTCCGGCGCGGGCCTGACCGTGCTGCGGCTGTGCATGCTCAGGCGAGCCGGCGAGGTCATGCTGGCCGTCGTCGATCCGGGCAACGAGACGCCCATGCCCAGGCAGCCCGACTGGGGCGGGGAGAGCGGCCGCGGCCTGCAGATCGTCGGCGCGCTTAGTCACGTGTGGGGCTGGAGCCCCATCGCCGGGCACGGCAAGGCGGTCTGGGCCGTGCTCCGTGATCCCTGAGGGCTCCGCCAGCTTTTCCGCCCGCCGGCTAGGCGATCCCTGAGAGCGGCTCCTCCGACGCGGTCAGCAGGACGTGCTCGACCAGGGTGATCAGCACCTCCTTGGCCGACTCCTTGCTGCGCGCGTCACACGGGATGATCGGCAGCTCGGGTTCGAGGTCCAGGGCCATCCTGACGTCTTCCTTGTCGTACCTGCGGGCGCCGTCGAAGCAGTTCAGGGCGATGATGAACGGTATTTCCCTGCGCTCGAAGTAGTCGATGGCGGGGAAGCTGTCGGCCAGCCGCCGGGTGTCGGCGAGGACCACCGCCCCCAGCGCCCCGATGGCGAGCTCGTCCCACATGAACCAGAACCGCTGCTGGCCGGGGGTGCCGAAGAGATAGAGCACCAGATCGCTGCGCAGGCTGATCCGGCCGAAGTCCATCGCGACCGTGGTCGTGGTCTTTCCCTCGACGCCTGCCGTGCTGTCGGTGCGCAGGCTGCCCTCGGTGAGAGGCTCCTCGGTGCGCAGCGGCCTGATCTCGCTCACGGCGCCGACAAGCGTGGTCTTGCCCACCCCGAAGCCCCCGGCCAGCAGGATCTTGATGGCGCGGTGCTGGCCCGGGCTTCTTGGGTTCCCGCTGGAGGGATCACAGACCCCGTAGTCCATTGAGGACCTCCCTGAGAGTGTGCTTGTCGATCCGCTCGGCCATCACGACCGGGGTGCGGATCGCGACCAGGCCGAGCTCCCGCAAGTCGGCAAGAATGATCCGGACTACACCGAGCGGGAGATCGACGTCCGAAGCGATGTCCGCCACGGTGGTCGGCGCGCGGGCGAGCGCCAGGACGCTCATGTGCTCGGGAGCCAGCGCGCCCAGGTCGGTGACCGCGGCGCGCGTGGCCATGACGGTCGCAACGAGGTCGAATGATTCTCCGGCGTGCCTGGTCCGGCCCTGGGTCAGGGCATAGGGCCGGACCACCGGGCCGGCCTCGGCGTCTAGCCACCGCTCATCGTGGGACGGCATGGCACCTCTTAAACCCAGCCGCTGAGCGCGGAGGCGCGCGTGTTGACCCGGATGTGCTCCCCGGTCCTGCGGACCAGGATGGCCATCTCATAGGCCACCAGGCCAAGGTCCGCGCCTTCTTCGGCGATGACGGCCAGGCAGGTACCGCTGCCTGCGGCCGACACCAGCAGGAACCCCGCTTCCATCTCGATGATCGTCTGCCGGACCCCGCCGCCGCCGAAATGCCGTCCGGCCCCGCGGGCCAGCGACTGGAATCCGGCCGCCAGCGCGGCCAGGTGCTCCGCGTCGTCGCGCTCCAGCGTCTCCGACGAGCCGAGCGCCATGCCGTCCTGGGACAAGATGACGGCCTTGCTCACATGACTGACCCGGCGCACGAGATCATCGAGCAGCCAGTCGAGCTGGCCGGCCCGGCCTGGCGCGCCCGCATCATGATCCATCGGAGTCCCCACGTGCCTCCTCATCTGCGGTCGAATCGTGGCGCCCGTCACCGGGGGTCGAGCCCGGCCCGGACGGGCCGGCCGCCGTGTCCGGCCCCGGGCCGGCGGCGGCCGGCGCATGCGACGGCTCGCCTGACGCCAGGTCGGCCATCCGGTGGGAGCGGCCCTCCTGCCAGCCGCGCTGAAGGGCCGACATGGTCTGGCGGATCTCGGCCGGGCTCGGGCCCATGGACCCGGCTGACGAGGACGTGCTGGCCACCGTGGTCTGGCGCGGCGGCGGGCTGGCGCGAAGCTGCGGAGCCAGGCTGGCCTGCCTGACCCGGCGTGGCAGCCCCTTGATGTCGCCGTTCCCGCCCGGCTGCGGCTCCGCCTCGGACCCGCCGGGCACCGCGGGAAGCGGCCCGGTCTCGCGGGACAGCTCCCAGGGCGGACCGGAGGCCTGACCCGGCCGGGATGAGGCCACCGGGGTCATCGGAGTGGGCGGCCCGGCCGGGGCGCCCGGGCCGGGCGCGCTCTGGCCGGGTGCGCTCTGGCCGGCGGCCGCGCCAGGCGGGTTGCGCACGGTCCATCCGGGGAATGGCGCCGGCTGGTCCGGATACGACGGGCCGCTGCCGGGGAACGGCGCGGAGCCGGTCCCGGAGAACGGCGAGGCCCCGGGACCACCGGAACCAGAGGAGGTCCCCGCGCCAGGCGCGGGCCCGGAGCCCGGGCCGGAATAGGGCGACGAGCCGCCCGCCGGGTACGGCGGTGAGGCGATGTAAGACCCGTTGCCCGGGTGCGGCGCGCCCGGCCCGGTCTCCGGCGGAGCGGCCGTCTCGCCGGTTCCCTGGCCGTGCCGCCGCGGCATGAAGACGTCGAAGGCCGACGCTCCGTTGCCGTCAGCCGCCGGCCCGGCGCCGAACGGCACCGGACTGATGCCGGCCGGTGTCCCGGGCTGGTCGTGATGCCGTCTGGGCAGGTCATCCGACCCCGTGGCCGCTGTGCCGTTCGCCGGGCCGAGCGCAGGCGCGGGCGCGGGCGCGGCATGCGCGCCCCGGTCCATCCGCTCCGGGATGATCCCCTGGGCGCGGCGCAGCGGTCCGGAGATGCGGACTCCCGGTGTCTGGGGCAGGCCGTCGCCGAGCTCGGTGAATCTGGACCCGGAACCGGCCAGTTCAGCCGGGGCGGCGTGGCTCCCGTTGACGGTGAGCTGCGCCGCGGCGGGCTCGCCGGGCAGCCCGGCCCGGAACGCCTCTTCCGTCACCACGAGATGGCGCGGTATCAGCACGATGGCGGCGGTGCCGCCGTAGGGAGAGGCTTTCAGCGTCACCCGGATGCCGTGCCGCTTGGCCAGCTGGCTGACCACGAACAGGCCGAGCTGCTCGCTGTCGGACGGGTTGAACTCCGGCGGGTTGGCCAGCCGCTCGTTGAGCTCGGCCAGCCGCGCCGGGCTCATCCCCAGCCCGCGGTCCTCCACCTCGATCGCGAACCCGTTCGCCACCGTGTCTCCCGCCCCGCGCACCGACGTATAGGGCGGGGAGAGCGTGGTGGCGTTCTCGATGAGCTCGGCCAGCAGGTGGATGACGTCCGCGACGGCCGAGCCGGCCAGCGCGGCCTGGCTCCGGGTCGCGACCGAGACCCGGGCGTAGTCCTCGACCTCGGCGATGGCGCCGCGCATCACGTCGACCATCCGGACCGGGCTGCTCCAGCCCCGGCCCGGCGGCGCGCCGGCCAGGATGACCAGGCCCTCCGCGTGGCGGCGCATGCGCGTCGTCAGGTGGTCGAGGCGGAACAGGTCGTCGAGGGCCTCCGGGTCAGTGGCCCGCCGCTCCATCTGGTCCAGCAGGGTCAGCTGGCGGTGCAGCAGCGACTGGCTGCGCCGGGCCAGGCTGCGGAACACGTCGTTGAGGCCCTGCCGGAGCCTGGCCTCTTCCACGGCGGCCCGGACGGCGGTCTGCCGGACCAGGTCGAAGGCCTGCCCGACCCGGCCGATCTCGTCACGGCCGACGCGCAGCGGCGGCGCCTCGGCGTCCACGTCCACGTTCTCGCCGCGCCTGAGCCTGCCCACGACGTCCGGCAGCTGGACCTCCGCGAGCTGCAGGGCGGTGCGCTCGAGCCCGCCCAGGCGGCGGATGATGCTGCGCCCGACCAGGATGGTCACCACGATGGTGAGGAGCAGCCCGAGCAGGCCGATTCCGGCGGTGACCGCCACCCTGGTCCATGCCGACCGGCTGACCTGATGGTCGTAGGCCAGCTGGGCCTGCGCGACGTCGACGCCGCCGACGAAGTATTCACTGAGCAGCTTCCCGGCGAGCCCCTGCCACTGGGCCAGGGTGATCGGCAGTTCCCTGATGGGGGTGGCGGCCGACACCGCCCCTTCGATCTGGGCCAGCTGGGTCTGCTCGGTGTTGTTCACCTGCTTGTTGAAGGCGGCCAGGTTGACCGGGTCGAAAAGGGACTCCGCGTCGACGACGTCGCCCTGCCGTGTGGCGACCATCTCGGCGAAGGCCGCTCGGTCGGCCTGGGTCTCCCGCTGCCCGGCCAGCATCCCGGACAGCAGCGCGTACTCCTGGGAGAGCGCCTCCCTGGCGGACACCGTCGCGATCAGCCCGAGGGCCTGCCCGGCCGCGGTGGCGTTGGTCAGGCTGTTCGCCTCGGCCAGGAACAGCCTGGGCTCGTTCAGGATGACCGTGCTGTACCCGCCGAGCGCCTGCAGCGGGGTGATGGCCCGGTTCAGCACGCCGCCGCGGATCGCCGGCAGCTGGTTCAGCCCCCCGACGATGGCCTTGATGGCCTGCGCTTCGGCGGCGTCCTCGCTGCTCGTGGTGCCCGGCGAGTTCATCGCCGCGATGAACTTCGGCTGGCCGGTCTTGGTCGCCTGGACGGCGGCGTTGTACGCCGCCAGGTTCTCCGGCGTGGGCTGGAACAGGTAGACCACCGCGGCGGCGCGCTCGGCCTGCAGCAGGTTGACGTATTCGGCCGTCGGGAGCGAGGTCGCGTTGATCAGGTCGGGAGCCCGGTCCAGGTTGACGGCGTTGTTGACGGAGGTGCCGGCCACGTAAGCGAGCAACCCGACCATAGCGACGAGAGGGATCGCCACCAGAAAGTATATTCGGAGCCTTATGGATCGACCACGCGATCCCATGGCACCCCCACTATTGAGAGGCGAGGATGCGATTTGCTCCCCGTCGCATCCAACTACGGTCAAGACGGCCAGAATAGCCCATAACAGGCATGGTCCGGAGCCAAAGAACGATTTATCCGGGTATTGGATCATGCCTAATCACAAGGCCGACATCCTCATTGTTATCGCAGGTAGTGGCGAATGGTGACTCCAGGTGCTGAGGATACTGCGCTTCGTGGCCGCTGTTTTTGTCGGGCTGACCGCCTACGCTATGTAGGTGGCCGCCCTCGCGATAGATGCCCTCCTCGACGGACTGAATCCGGAGCAGCGCGCTGCCGTGGTGCACGAGGGCAGCCCGCTGCTCATCGTGGCCGGCGCGGGCTCGGGGAAGACCCGCGTGCTCACGCACCGGATCGCTTACCTGCTGGCCGCGCGCGACGTGGCGCCGCACGAGATCCTGGCCATCACCTTCACCAACAAGGCGGCCGGCGAGATGGCCGCCCGCGTCGCCGCGCTGGTCGGCCCGCGGGCCAGATCCATGTGGGTGATGACCTTCCATTCGGCCTGCGTGCGGATCCTGCGCCGGGAGGCCAGGCGGTTCGGCTACCCCTCGTCGTTCTCCATCTACGATCAGGCGGATTCGCAGCGCCTGATGGCGCTCACCTGCCGGGAACTCGAACTCGACGCCAAGCAGTTCCCGCCGAAGGCCATGGCCGCCCAGGTGTCGAACCTGAAGAACGAGCTGATCGACCACGAGACCTTCGCTTCCCGGGCCCAGACCGCGCGGGAGAAGGCCCTGGCCGAGGCCTACGGCGAATACCAGCGCCGCCTGCTGGCGGCCGGCGCGATGGACTTCGACGACCTGATCATGATCACCGTCAACCTCTTCCAGGCCCTGCCGGAGGTGGCCGGACAGTACCGCCGCCGGTTCCGGCACGTCCTGGTGGACGAGTACCAGGACACGAACCACGCCCAGTACGTCCTGGTCAGGGAACTTGTCTCGGGAGGTGCTCCGCTTTTTTCTTCCCGAACGGGCGAGGCTGACACGCCCGGTGAACCCCTCGTGCCCCCCGAGCTTTGCGTGGTAGGCGACGCCGACCAGTCGATCTATGCTTTCCGCGGCGCGACCATCCGCAACATCGTCGAGTTCGAGCAGGACTACCCGGATGCGAAGGTCATCCTCCTCGAGCAGAACTACCGCTCTACCCAGAACATCCTGGCCGCGGCCAACGCCGTGGTCTCGCAGAACCGGGGCCGCAAGCCCAAGAACCTGTGGTCTGACCAGGGAGCCGGCCCGCCGATCGTCGGCTACGTGGCCGACAGCGAGCACGACGAGGCCGCGTTCGTGGCCGAGGAGGTCGACCGGCTCACCGACGCGGGGCAGGCGACTCCCGGCCAGGTGGCGGTGTTCTACCGGACCAACGCGCAGTCCCGCGTTTTCGAGGAAGTGTTCATCCGGGTCGGGCTGCCGTACCGGGTGGTGGGCGGGGTGCGGTTCTACGAGCGGCGCGAGGTCCGCGACCTGCTGGCCTACCTGCGGCTGATCGCCAACCCGGCGGACGAGGTGTCGCTGCGGCGGGTGCTGAACGTGCCCAAGCGCGGCATCGGCGACCGGGCGGAGGAGTACGTGGCCGCGTTCGCGCAGCGGACGGGGGTCACGTTCGCCCAGGCGCTGGCCCGCCCGGCCGACGTGCCGGGCCTCGCGGCGCGGTCGGCCAGCGCGATCGTGGGGTTCAACGCGCTCGTCGGGGAACTGCGCGACCTCGCGGAGGCCGCTCCCGTGGCCGAGCTCACCGAGGCGGTGCTCGACCGCACCGGCTACATCGAAGCGCTGGAATCATCGTCCGACCTGCAGGACGCCAGCCGGGTGGAGAACCTGGAGGAACTGGTGTCGGTGGCGCGCGAGTTCGACGGCTCGTACGAGGGGGGAACGCTGGCGGAGTTCCTCGAGCAGGTATCCCTGGTCGCCGACGCCGACGAGATCCCCGAGGGAACCGATCATGGCGGCCTGGTGACGATGATGACGCTGCACACGGCCAAGGGCCTGGAGTTCCCCGTGGTGTTCCTCACCGGGATGGAAGAAGAGGTGTTCCCGCACCAGCGCTCGCTGACCAACGCCAAGGAACTGGAGGAGGAGCGCAGGCTGGCGTATGTCGGCATCACGCGCGCGGAGCAGCGCCTGTACCTGACCCGGGCCATATCGAGGAACTGGTGGGGCCGTCCTGCCTTCCACAAGGAGTCGAGGTTCCTCTCCGAGATCCCGGCGAGCCTCATCGAGTGGCGCCGGAGCGAGCGGGCGGCCATGTCGTCAATCAGGCCGGCGCAGGAGCGGATGGCGCAACGGCCGGGCACGCGGTCGCCGGGCAACCGCCCGGTGCCCTCGCTGTCGCTGGGAGACATGGTGACCCACGACAAGTTCGGCCTCGGCACCGTGGTGTCGACCGAGGGCTACGGTGACCAGGCCGAGGCGAAGATCGACTTCGGTGCCGACTACGGCGTCAAGCACCTGGTGCTCCGTTACGCCCCGCTGGAGAAGTTGTAGGGCCCGGATCCTGGGCGCGGGCCGGGGCGCTGGCCGGTGCCGCGCGAGCTCGCATCGCCCCGGCCCCCGGTGGCACCGGTCTCCCCGCTCTCCCGCGGGCGGCCCGTACCCGCCAAGCCGGCCGGGTAGCCGGATTGCGCTGAGGTATCCCATGTCTGTCTTGACCGCCCTGTACCAGCGCGGGCGGTACCGGTCCGGGCGGCGCTGGCCCGCGGAGCGCCGGCCCAGGTGGCGTCACCCGCGGGGACCGGCCGGTCCGGGTCGCGCCTGGCCGGCCTGCTGCGGCGCCACAGGTACCAGCGGGCGGTGGTGATCGCGGCCGCCAGCACGGTGGCGAGCAGCATCGCGAAGAAGCCGTCGGCGACCCACTGCGCCGCGGCGATGGCCAGCGCCGTCTGGGACGAATCGGCGGGCCGGTCGGAGAGGACCCCGCTTGCCAGCGCGGCGACCAGATAGGAAAGCGCCGGGACCGGGAGGATCATCCGGCCGTCCCTGGGCCGGATGACCAGCGCGGCGGCGACCGTGCCGGCCACGACGAACAGTCCGAGCAGGGGCCCGGGCGTGCCATGGGTCGCCACGGTGGCGACGGCGCCGATGGCCGCGCTGGCGACGATGACGCACACTCCGAGACCGCCCTGCAGCGCGCCCCGCCGGCCCAGCGCCCCCCGCCCGGAAGACCGCCCGGAATTGCCGCCCCTGCGGGCGCCGCGCCGCCCGGCGGCACCCTGGGCCGCGCCGCCCCGCATGCCGTCAGCCCGCTGGCCGGCGCCTCGCCTGCCGCCAGGCGGCGGACCGCCGGGCTGCGCCGCGAATGGCCGCGTCTTGTCGGGCGGTGTGCGGGAAGGCTGCGTCCGGGAGGACTCTGCCCGCGACGTCGGTGTCCGCGACGTCTCTGTCCGGGACGGCTCTGTCCGGGACGGCTGTGTCCGGCCGGACCGGGCCGGGCCCGGCTGGGCGGGCGGCCGGCGGGTCTGCGCGCCGGCCCCGGGATCACCGCCGTGCCTGGCGGGATATCCCGGGTCCCCCCCGCTCCCGCCTGGGCTTCGCGGACCGGAGTCCCGCCCGCTCCCGCCTGGGCTTCGCGGACCGGAGTCCCGCCCGCTCCCGCCTGGGCTTCGCGGACCGAAGTCGCGGCCTCCGCCGGGCTCACGCCGGCGGGGATCTGCCCCGCGTGGCTCACCCTGGCCGGGATCGGGCCGCGGTGTCCGGGCGCCGGACGCGGGCGTCCGCGCGGCACCCGGTGGCGTACGCGGGGCGCCCGGCGGGGGTCCGGGATCGCGGCCGCGCGGCCTGGCTCCAGGCTCGCCGCTGTACGGCCTGCTCGGGCGGGGATCGCGCCGTGATGGGTCGCTCATATGTGCTTCGGATGTTAGCCGTTGCGCCTTGATAACGGGAACGTGACGGTAGGCTTCGACGGACGGTAACGATCCAGAGCGCGGACTGCTGAGGATAGATGCCATGGTAAGGCCTGGCTCTACGCCCCCGTTGTGGGGTGCCGCCGGGAAGGCTGGATATGCGCTGAGCTGCGTGGCCGCCGGTCTGGTTCTCGCGATCAGCGGCTTTTCCTACTTCGTCGTGCGCGACGTGAGCAGCATCGGCGGCTCGCACGCGATCAGCAGCGGCCCGTCCATCGGCGCGCAGAACATCCTGCTGATGGGGCTCGAGAGCCGGACCGACTGGAACGGCAACATCTTGCCGAACGACATCCTGAACGCGCTGCACGCCGGGAGCAGGCAGGGCGTCGAGAACGGGGTGGGCGGGAACGCCACGAACACGCTGATCCTGATCCACATCCCGGCCGGCGGGAAGAAGGCGATCGGCTTCTCCATCCCGCGCGACGACTGGGTCACCTTCCCCCAGACCTACGACGAGCAGACCCAGGGCAAGATCGACCAGGCCTACGGGGACGCCCTGGCCGCCGAGGAGTCCCAGCTCAGGCAGCAGGACCCGGGCATGAGCCAGAATCAGGTCGCCTTCCAGGGCAACGAGGCGGGCCGGGCTGCCACGGTGGCTACCGTGGAGTCGCTCACCGGGGTGCACATCGACCACTTCGCCGAGGTCAACCTGGACGGGTTCTACGAGCTGGCGAAGGTACTCGGCGGCGTCGAGGTCTGCCTGAAGAACCCGGTCCCGCTGGACACCTACTCGGGCTTCTACGCCAAGAAGGCCGGCTACCAGCATCTCAACGCCAAGATGGCGCTGGCGTTCGTCCGCCAGCGGCACGGGTTGCTCAACGGCGACCTGGACCGCACGCACCGCCAGCAGGCGTTCCTGGACTCGGTCATGCAGCAGTTGCGCACCGAGGGCGTGCTCAGCGACCTGACCAAGATCAATTCGCTGCTCTCCGTCGCCCGGCAGTACGTCATCACCGACTCCGGCTGGAACCTGCTCGACTTCGCCAGCCAGATGCGCAGCCTGACCAGCGGCGACCTGACCTTCCGCACGCTGCCGATCCAGGGTTACGAGACCATCGACGGCCAGGACGCCAACGCGGTCAACCCGGCCTACATCAAGCAGCTGGTGCAGGAGACGTTCTACCCGGCGCCCCGTACCCCCAGCCCGGCCAGCCCGCGGCCCGCCAGCACGATCTCCGTCAGCGCGGCTGAGGCGGCCGGGACCACCGTGGACGTGTACAACGGGGGCAGCACCCAGGGGCTGGCCGGGCAGGTCTCGGCCGCCCTGGTCAAGGACGGGTTCAAGGCCGGGCAGATCGGGAACACCGGCGCGCTGACCACCACCCAGGTGCTCTACGGGGCCGGCTCGGCGGCCAGCGCCGGCAAGATCGCCGCGCTGTTCGGCGTCACGGCGACGGCGAGTCCCGATGTGGCGGCCGGGCACGTCCAGGTCAACCTGGGCACGGACGCCACGGTGCCCGGCGCCACGCCGTCCGCCTCGAGCTCGGCGGTTCCCCTGCCCACCACGGGCGCGCAGGGCGGCGCCGTCACCGCCAAGAACGGCATCCCCTGCGTCGACTGAACCGACCCCGGGGGACTGCGCTGCCGCGCCGCCCGGGCCAGCCCAGCCCGTGTGCCGCGATCTGGAACTTCCGGCTAGGCTGGCGGGCATGAGCAAGATCCGCGTGATCGTCGCGAAGGCGGGGCTCGACGGCCACGATCGCGGGGCCAAGGTCGTGGCCCGCGCGCTGCGCGACGCCGGGGTGGAGGTCATCTACACCGGATTGCACCAGACGCCGGAGCAGATCGTGGCGGCCGCCATCCAGGAGGATGTGGACGCGATCGGGCTCTCCATTCTCTCTGGCGCGCACATGACCCTGTTCGGCCGCGTGATCGAGCTGCTCAAGGAGCGGGATGCCTCGGACATCGTGGTGTTCGGCGGCGGCATCATCCCGGACGAGGACATCGAGGAGCTGTCCCGGATGGGCGTGGCCAGGATCTTCACGCCGGGAGCGCCCACCACCGACATCGTCGCCTGGGTCCGCGCCGCGTTCGGCCCGCAGGCCGCGGACAGCCCTAAGTCAGGGTAAGCCGGTTCCAGGCCCGGCTAAGACGTAGCTCAGCAGGCAAAATAGGGATTTCCTCCGATGCGCCGGAGCGGCCTTACGGCGAGACTCAATGGTGACCGGCGAACAGATGGCCGGAAACCGAGGAGGAACGATGAACCACCACGTGACGCAGGGCGTACGGGCTCCGCTGGCTCGCATCGGCCGGCGCGTCGCCGCTATCGTCGCCGAGTGCAACTACGCCCAGACCCTGGTGAGCAGCTCGCGGAACACCCCGGCGCGTTTCTGACAGGGGAGCTAGCGCCCGGTGCCGGGCCGGATTCCCGGTCCGGATCTCGGACGGCACGAACCAGCCGCTGGCCGGCCGGGCTCACGCCCGGCCGGCCAGCGTGGTGCGGACGCAGGCTACTGGGCGTTTTCAGGCTCATCCTCGGGATGACCATAGCCCCATGCGGCGCAGATGCCGGCGAGCTCGGAGGGGATGCCGCCGGGCAGCGGCGCGGCCGGCTGGATGCGGCCCGAGCGGATGCTCAGCGAGCTGTCGCCGAGGCCAGGCGTGAAGCCGGCGTGGCCGAAGCGTCCATAGTCGAGCATGGCCGGCTCGAACGGCACGCCCAGATGGGCGCACAGCCGGCGGCATACCGTTTCCGGATCAGCGGTCAGGTCCTCGTAGCGGACGGTGAGGCCAGGCAGGGCCCGGCGGGCCTGCTCAAGCACGGTCATGTACCGCAGCCCCCTGCCGACGGACTCATCGGGGCTGCCGGTCTCTTCAGGGCGCCAGGCCGGGTCCCACGAGGCGTGCAGGGAAGCGACCGCGGCAGCGGGGTGACGGAGCAGGAAGATGCACCTGGCGTCTGGCCAGCACGCGACGATGCGCTCCCAGATCAGGACGTTGCTCGGCGTCTTGACCACGATGGCGGGCTTGCCGCTGCGCTGCAGCGCATCGGCGAGCACACGGTCCCACAGCATGTACTCCAGTTCTTCGCCGGTCAGCTCGAGCCCGTCAAGGGAGGCCTGGATCCACTGCGTCTCTGCGCGGACCCCCAGGTGCTTCAAAGGCAGCTCGGGGGGAGCGTACAGCATGGAGTGGCTGCCCAGGACGGCCCGCAGCAGCGTTGACCCGGACCGGGGCGCGGAGAAGATGAACACGGGTGCCGCCAGCAGCCGCCTGCCGCGCGGCGGCGGCAGGTGCCATGCCTGGTCTGCCAGCGGCCGGCACAGCTGGTAGCCGACCGTGCGCACCAGCAGCGCATTGACCCGCTCCGGCGGCGGCAGTTGCCATGTCCGGTCCGCCAGCGGCCGGCACAGCTGGTAGCCGACCGTGCGCTCCAGCACCGCGTTGATGCCTTTCTTCCATTCCACGAACGGCATCGTGGCCAGGCTTTCACTGCTTTACCCCCGCTTTAGCTGTGACCCGCATCAGGAGACACCGGGATTTCCCTGTGAACGCCAGCTGCCGCCGGGCTCACCGGCTTCGGGGCGGGGTCAGGGGCTGGCCACGGCATCAGGCGGGCTGGGCGTCGCCGGCGCCGTGGCGCCGCCCGTTTCCGTGCTGCCGGCCCTGGCCGGTCAGTCCAGGGTGCAGACCAGTGACTGTCACTGGTTCGACCGCCCGGCCGGGAGGCGACCGTGAAAGGATGCCTGCCGATCGCTCTAACCATCACGAATCAGCCGATCCACACTGCAGGAGGTTCCTGGTGAATGCGACAGACCCCAAGCCGGCGATCGTGCTCGTGCACGGCGCCTTCGCCGCCGACCTGCCCCCAGAGGTCACCGCGCTGATGGCCGCGACCCAGCGGGCCGGCGCCGGCATCACCGAGGTCGAGGGCTCGCACGTGATCATGATCTCCCAGCCGCAGGCGGTCACCGATGTCATCGTGACCGCGGCCCGGGCCGTCGCTGGCGCACGCCGGTAGGCGACGATGAACGCGCCACCGAGGACGAGCAAGACGGATACGCCAACGATGACGCCAGGGACGAGCACCTCCTTCGGCGCGCTGAAGCAGATCGAGGCGGGCCTGCTGAGCGTCGGATACGCCGAAGCCGGCCCGGCCGGCGGCCCGGCCGTCCTTCTCCTGCACGGGTGGCCCTACGACATCCACAGCTTTGCCGAGGTCACCCCGCTGCTGGCATCGGACGGATACCGGGTGATCGTCCCGTACCTGCGCGGCTACGGCACGACCCGCTTCCTCTCCGGTGCGACGCCCCGGAACGGCCAGCAATCGGTCCTCGGGGTCGATGTCATCGCACTCATGGATGCTCTCGGCATCGGCGGAGCAATCATCGGCGGGTTCGACTGGGGGGCGCGGACGGCCAACGTCGTCGCCGCCCTGTGGCCCGGCCGGTGCAAGGCCATGGTGTCGGTCAGCGGCTACCTGATCGGCAGCCAGGCCGCCAACAAGGCGCCACTGCCACCGTCGGCCGAGCTGGCCTGGTGGTACCAGTTTTATTTCGCCACCGAACGGGGCCGGGTCGGCTACGACAAATACCGGCGCGATTTTGCCAGGCTCATCTGGCAGACTGCCTCGCCGAAGTGGAACTTCGACGACGCGACGTTCGACCGGAGCGCCACGTCCTTTGACAATGCGGATCATGTCAGCATCGTGATCCACAACTACCGCTGGCGGCTCGGCCTGGCCGACGGCGAGGCACGATACGACGATCTGGAAAGGCAGCTCGCTGGCAGCCCCGGCATCACCGTGCCGGCAATCACCCTCGAAGGTGATGCCAATGGCGCGCCCCATCCCGATCCCAGCGCCTACCGGGGAAAGTTCACGGGCAAGTACGCGCACCGGACCGTCTCCGGCGGCGTCGGGCACAACCTGCCGCAAGAGGCCCCACGGGCATTCGCCGAGGCTGTCGTCGACGTGGACCGCTACTGACCGATGAAGATCACGCCGCCAGCGCCCGGGACGCGATCGCCGATGTTCGTGCCGCCCAGGGAGCGCTGACCCCGGCCGCGAACCGCAAACGTTAGGAGACGAAGATGCCCGCCGAAGACAGCACCATCCGCTCGTTTCAGGTCGGTTTTCCGGAGGAAGAGCTCACCGAGCTGCGCAGACGCGTGAACGCGACCAGGTGGCCCGAGCGCGAGACGGTCTCCGACGACTCGCAGGGCGTGCCGCTCGCGATGATGCAGGAACTCGTGCGCTACTGGGGGGACCGACTACGACTGGCGCAAGTGTGAGGGCAACCTGAACGCCCTGCCGAACTTTACAACGGAGATCGATGGGCTCGACATTCACTTCATCCACGTCCGCTCCCAGCACCAGGACGCGCTGCCGCTGATCGTCACGCACGGGTGGCCCGGCTCGATCATCGAGCAGCTGAAGATCATCGAGCCGCTGACCAATCCCATGGCGCACGGCGCGACCGCGCAGGATGCCTTCCACCTGGTGATTCCCTCACTGCCAGGCCACGGGTTCTCCGCCAAGCCGACCACCGCCGGCTGGGATCCAGTCCGCGTCGCCCGTGCCTGGGTAGAGCTGATGAAGCGCCTGGGATACAGCCGGTTCGTGGCGCAGGGCGGCGACTGGGGGGCAGCCGTCACCCAGGCGATGGGGGAACAGGCGGCCCCGGAGCTGCTCGGCATTCACTCCAACATGCCTGGTACCGCTCCGGCCGAGATCAACAAGGCGGTCCAGCGCGGCGATCCCCCGCCATGGGACCTGTCCGCCGAGGAGGAGAACGCGTACGAGCAGCTGCGGAACTTCTTTGCCAAGCACGTGGCCTACGCGCAGATCATGGCGACGCGCCCGCAAACGTTGTACGGGCTGGCGGATTCACCCGCCGATCTCGCGGCGTTCATGCTGGACCACGGCGACGGTACCGGCCAGCCCGGGCCGTGCTGGGCGGCCGGCGCATGAGCTGTCCCTCGCCGAGCGGGCGCATGAGCAGCACGCCGAGGCCGAGTTCGGCTGCCAGCGGCAGGATCTTCCGCTCGACCTCGCGCTGGGCTGGGTTGTAGGGCACCTGGACGACCTCGATGCGGCCGGCCGTCATGAGCTCGGCGAGCTCGCCGAAGGCGGCCGCGGAGTAGTGGGTGGCTCCGATCAGGCCGACCAGTCCCCGGTCCCGGGCGGCCTCGAGCATCGGCAGGTGCGCGGGCCAGGCCACCAGGTTGTGGATCTGCATCAGGTCGACCCGGCCGCCGTACCACTGCACCGCGCGGGACAGCTGAGCCGCGCCTTCTTCCGGGGACGGGGTCCAGATCTTGTCGGCGATGACGACCTGGGCGCGCCTGGTGCCGAGCGCGCCGGCGAGCAGGCTCTCGGCGGCGCCGTACATCGGCGAGGTGTCGAACAGCCGGATGCCGGCCGTGATGGCGGTGCCGATGAGCTCGCGGTGCTGGCCGGCGGCGGCGGCCGCCTCGAGCCGCTGCCAGGTGCCGAGCCCGACCACCGGCACGCTGACCCGGCCCCGGCCCAGGCTCCGGTTCTCCATGTCGCTACTCTCGCTCGGTTCGGTCCCCGTCCCTGATGGACAATTATGAGCCGGGACCAACGGACCCGTGTGCCTGGCGTCCAGCTCGGCGAGCAGAGCCTGAACACGCTGCGCGATCTCGTCACGGATGGGCCTGACCTGCTCGACGGTGAGCCCGGCGGGGTCGGGAAGATCCCAGTCGAGGTAGCGCTTGCCGGGGACGACGGGACACGCGTCGCCGCAGCCCATAGTGATCACGATGTCCGCGGCCTGCACTTTGCCGGTGGTCAGCGGCTTGGGGAACTCGCGGGAGATGTCGAGCCCGATCTCGGCCATGACCTGGACGACAGCGGGGTTGAGCTGGCTGGCGGGTTGTGATCCGGCCGAGGTGACCCGGACAGCGAGTTCACCAGCAGCCGCAGCGCCCCGTCGGTGGTCAGCCGGGTGACGGCGATGCCCGACCCGACGACGACCGCGACCAGCAGGCCGGTGCCGGTGAACTCGGCTAGCAGCCGCCTGCCCGCCGCAGCAGTCATGCGGCCGCGGGCTTGACGGCCTGGATGATCGCCGAGTGCATGCCCGGGGCCGCCTGGTGGGTGAAGTCCACCGACGCGCCGGTGAACCCGGCGGCGGCCAGGCCGTCGAGGTACTCCGCCCGCGACAGGGCGCCGGCGATGCAGCCGACGTAGGAGCCAGCGGCCGCCCGGTCCACGGGCGTTAGGTGGTCCTCGGCGACCACGTCGGTGACGCCGATCCGGCCGCCCGGGACCAGGACCCGGAACATCTCCGCCAGCACCGCGGGCTTGTCGGTGGACAGGTTGATCACGCAGTTGGAGATCACCACGTCCACCGCCGCATCCGGCAGCGGCAGGGCCTCGATCTCGCCCTTGAGGAATTCCACGTTCACCGCGCCTGCCCTGGCGGCGTTGGCGCGGGCCAGGGTGAGCATGTCCGCGGTCATGTCCACCCCGTAGGCGAACCCGGACGGGCCGACCCGGCGGGCGGACAGCAGCACGTCGATGCCGCCGCCCGAGCCCAGGTCCAGCACCCGCTCACCCTCGTGCAGGTCCGCGACCGCCAGCGGGTTCCCGCAGCCCAGGCTGGCTAGGACCGCCTCTTCCGGAAGACCTTCTGTTTCACCCTCGCCGTACAGCTGGCCGCCGAAGCAGCCGGCTGAGTCCAGCGCGGCCGAGCCGGTCCCGCAGCACGAATCGGCGCCTGAGCTGCCACAGCACGAGCCCAGGGCAGAACTCTCCACGCCCTGGGCAGTGACGCCGGGCCTAGGCTCTAGGACCGCGCGGGCCGCCTCGGCATAGCGGGACCGGACCGCCGCACGCAGGTCGCTGGTCGTCTCGTCGCTCATTCCGTGATCACCTCTATACATAGATAACTGTCGATGCCTACCTTGCCCGAGAGATAGACAGATGTCAATGCCTGTCGCATACTGGCCAGGTGACCACCGCACTGGACGTCCAGGACCGGCCGCCCCTCCCGCTGGCCGGCGAGTGCTGCACGCCGCTGCTGCGTGAGCCGATCACCGCTGACCAGGCCGCTGGCCTTGCCCGGCTACTCAAGGCCCTGGCCGACCCCACCCGGCTGAGACTGGTCTCCATGGTCGCCGCGCACGGCGGCGGCGAGGCATGCGTCTGCGAGCTCACCGAGCCGCTCGGCCTGACCCAGCCGACCATCTCCCACCACCTCAAGATCCTCGTCGATGCCGGGATCTTCACCCGCGACAAGCGCGGCGTCTGGGCCTACTACGCCCTGGTCCCCTCGGCCCTGGACGCCCTCTCAGCAGTGCTGCACACCTGACAGCCGGGCCGACCCGGCACTGGCGGCCAGTAGGAGAGCGGCGGCGGCATGTCCCTGCTCGCTGACCCGCTTGGCTACGCCCGGCTGGCCGAGCCCGTCCGACGTCGGCTGGGAAGCCGCCGATTGAGCGCCCCTCGGCACCGGGCCACATATGCAGCAGCCGCAGATCGATTGGGCCCTACCGGCCGTATTTCCGCTAGAGAACTGGGTCTTGAGGCTGAATCTACTGGCGGGCGGCGTAACCGGTCAGGCCAGCATTGCCACCGAGCCTGCCCGGGACAGGTCGTAGCCGCCGAGGGCGTTGATCGATGACTGGACGGCGGGAGTGCGCAGGGCGGCGATCAGGGGCTCGGCGGCTGGCAGGGTGTCGCCGCCCAGCACGATGTCGAAGTCTTCCCAGGTGACCGGTACGAAGCCGAGGCCGAGAGCGGTGGCGGCGGCACGTACGCCGAGCCCGGTGTCGGCCTGGCCGGAGGCGACCGCCATGGCCACCTCCAGGTGGGATGCCGCCTCGGGGCCGGTCACTGAGGCGGGCGCGATTCCCGCTTGGGTCAGCAGCTGGTCCAGCAGGACACGGGTGCCGGTGCCGAACGGGCGCCGGGCTATCTGCAGGGCGCGCAGGTCAGCGGGATCGGTGATGTGATCAGGGTTGCCTGCCGGTGTCAGCCAGCCCTGCTCGCGGCGCCACAGGTGGATGATCGCCGGGCGGCGGCCGCGTAGCAGCGTCCGGGCGAACGGGGTGTTGTGACCGCCGGAGCGGTGCCGCAGATGGATCGCCGCGGCGTCGGCGGTACCTTGCCAGATCCTGGTCAGGCCGTGGAAGCTGCCCCGCGTCCCGACCGTGACGACGCCGGTGCCGCTGTGGCGCAGCACGATGTCCAGGCCCGGGTCATCGCTGCCTGCCAGGCGCAGGACCGGATGACCGCCGAGCAGCCGCCTGGCGGCGGCATCGCCTCCGGCGGCGACGCGGGAGCGGCGCCGGTCCGCGACATCGATCACGCCCGCATCGGCCAGGTGGCGGTATGCGCGGGCGGTGGTTGAGCTGGTTGTCTTGTACCGGCCCGCGGCGTCGCGGATGCTCGGCAGCTCGTCCCCCGGACCGAGTAGCCCGGATTCGATGTTGCTGGCGATCTCGTGGCTGACCTGCAGATACCTGGCCATGACCCGGGACTCTACCAACACCGCAAGTCCCCGGCAGTGCGCTATGAACCGGGTGCTGAAATGACGCCCCCGCGAGACCGGGCCCGTGTAGGCTCTGCCCCGTTCTGTAGTCATACAGAAGGAGGCAGTCGTGGGTCGCAAACTCTGCCGGGGCGGGCTTGCCGCCGCCACCTGCCTGATCGCGATGGTGGCCGCTGCCTGCAGCAGCAGCTCCAGCACGTCCGCCAGCAGCTCTGGCACGTCCGGCAGCGCGAGCCCGGCCGCGCCGGGAGCGCATGGCACGCTGATCGTGTTCGGCGCGGGCACGCTGGCCACTCCGTTCGCGGCGGAGATCGCGGCGTTCAAGACGGCGAATCCGGACGTGACGGTGCATTCGCAGTTCGGCGCCAGCGGTGACATGGTGAAAGCCGTCACCCAGCTGCACCAGCCCGACGATGTGCTCGGCGTGGCGGACTACTCGCTGATCCCCAAGCTGATGTTCCCCGCCGACGCGACCTGGTACCTGGGGTTTGTCTCCAACGCGATCACCTTCGCCTACACCAGCCACAGCAAGGGCGCCGGCGGGCTCACGGCCGACAACTGGTACAAGGTGCTGGCCGAGCCGGGGGTGCGCATCGGCCGGTCCAATCCGGCCGCCGACCCGTCGGGCTACCAGACCCTGCAGATGCTCCAGCTAGCCAACGGCTACTACCACCAGCCGGACCTGTCGGCCTCGGTGCTGAAGAACTCCCCGGACTCCAGCGTCGCCGAGACCGAGACCTCGCTAATCGCCGCCCTGCAATCGGGGCAGATCGACTACCTGGCCATCTACACCTCCACCGCGCAAGAGGAGCACCTGAAGTACATCGCGCTGCCGCCGCAGATCAACCTGTCCGACCCGGCCATGGCCGCCGACTACGCCAAGGTCTCCATCCACGCCGGGTCGCTGGGCACGCTGACCGCCAAGCCGATCATCTACGGGCTGACCATCCCCGCCAGCGCACCCAACGCGGCGCTGGGCGAGAAATTCATCAGCTTCGTGCTCGGCCCGCAGGGCCAGGCGATCATGCGCGGCAACGGGTTCACCATCATCTCACCGGCGCTGGCCAACCCGCAGGGCAAGGTTCCCGCCTCGATCAAGCCGCTGACCACCCAGTGGCCATCTTCCGGCGGGTAAGACCGGCAGCCAGGCCGCCCGGCGTCACAATGACCAGGTGACAACGACGAAGACAACGACAGCGGCGCGGCGGCCGGGTCGCAGCTGGCCGTCCGGCTGGTTCGGCGTCGTTACCTGGCTGCTGGGCGGGCTGCTGCTGGCGTTCATCGTGCTGCCGGTCATCCGGCTGGTGACCACCTCGTCGGTGGCTAGCTTGCGCCAGGCCGCGAGTATGGCGGCGGTCAGGGACGCTATCTTGCTGAGCCTGCAGGCGGCGGCGATCACCGCCGGGATCGCGACCGTGTTCGGCGTGCCGCTGGCGTACATCCTGGCCCGTGGCGGGTTCCGCGGCCGGGGGGTGATCCAGTCCGTGGTCGACCTGCCGCTGGTGGTGCCGCATACCGTGGCCGGGATCGCGCTGCTGTTCCTGCTCGGCAGGACCGGCTGGGTCGGCGGCCCGGCGGCCCACCTGGGGGTGTCGTTCTACGGGTCCCAGTGGGGCATCGTGGCCGCGATGCTGTTCGTCAGCGCGCCGTTCGCGGTGAACAGCGCCCGGGTTGCGTTCGAGGCCATCGATCCCCGGCTGGAACGCGCCGCGCGGAGCCTGGGCGCCAGCCCGTGGCATGCCTTCCGGCGAGTCACGCTGCCGCTGGGGCTGCGCGGCGTGCTGACCGGCGCGGTACTGGTCTACGCCCGGTCGATCAGCGAGTTCGGCGCCGTGGTGATCATCGCCTACTACCCGGCCACCGCGCCAGTGCAGATCTACAACCTGTTCCTGCAGTCCGGCCTGACCCAGTCGGCCTCAGCCGCGGTCCTGCTGCTGATCGTCACGCTGGCCACCTTCCTGGTCTTGCGGACGCTGGCCTCCGGCCGGCTGCTCGCCCGGGTCGATCGTGCCTACCGCTGACCGCGGGCTCAGCATCAGCGGGCTGAGCGCCCGGGCCGGGTCTTTCACCCTCGGCCCGGTCAGCCTGGACTTGCCGGCGGACCGGGTGCTCGTGGTGCTCGGCCCCTCGGGCGCAGGAAAGACCATGCTGCTGGAGACCATCGCCGGGCTGCGCCCGCGGCACGCCGGGCAGGTCAGCCTCGCCGGGACCGACATCACCGGCCTGCCGCCCGAACGGCGCCGCATCGGCCTGGTCTTCCAGGACGCCGCGCTGTTTCCCCACCTCAGCGTCAGGGACAACATCAGGTTCGGGCCGCGGGCCCGCCGCGCGGCGCCCCCGGATGACCCCGGCGACCTGCTGCGTCAGCTCGGGATAGAGCACCTGGCCGACCGGTCACCGCGATCGCTCAGCGGCGGCGAACGGCAGCGGGTGGCCCTGGCCCGCGCGCTGGCGATCCAGCCCGGCCTGCTGCTGCTCGACGAGCCGCTGTCGGCGCTGGACCAGCCCACCCGCGAAGACATGCGCGCGCTGCTGCAGCGGCTGCTGGCCGAGCTGGAAATCCCGGCCGCGCACGTCACCCACGACCGGGACGAGGCACTCAGCATCGGCGACGACCTGGCCGTCATCGTCGGCGGGCAGCTGCGCCAGACCGGGTCAGCCGCCACCGTCGCCGCCGAGCCAGCCGACCCCGACATCGCCCGCCTGCTCGGCTGGTCAGAACTCGGACACGGCAGGGTGGCCGGCGGCACGGCCCGGATCGGGCAGCTCGTTCTCCGCGATGCAGCCGGTGGCCTGAACGGCCCGGTGCAAGCCTTCTACCGACCCGAAGACGTTGAACTGCGCCCCCCGGCGCCGGATGCACCAGCCGATGGCAGCCTCACCGCCCACGTCGGGCGGATCGTTCACACCCGGCCGCTTGCCCGCATCACCCTAGGCTGCGACCCGCCCATCACGGCGCTGATGCTGCACCGGGACATCGACCGCCTCCAGCTCACGGCCGGTAACCCGGTACAGGTCAACATGCCGCCCGGCAGCCTTCGCGTTTTCCGGGACCGCAGCGATCGTGAATGAGGCGGCTGGGGTGGCCAGCCGGATGCTGTAAGAGGTCGATCAGGTACGCGGCGGCCAGGGCGACGACTTCGGTCCAGCCAGTGTCCGGCACGCGGCCACAGTAACCAGGCCACGACCCGTCAATCGAGCGGTGAACAGCAATTTTGCGCCGCGCAACTCCTGGAAACAGCCGTCGCGTCGGAGAGGGTGACGTCGAGGCCCTAGCCCTCACGGTCGGCCTGGCCGAGGAGATCGACACCGCCACAGCCGAGGCGGTCAAGAGACTGCGCGACCGTGGCTATTCCTGGGCCGAGATCGGCTCCGGCTGGGCATCACTCGCCAGGCCACACAACAACGCTGGGGACATCATCTTGATCTGCCCGGAGTCACACGGACAGTAAGGGAGCAGAAAGGATCTGGCCGAGCCCCGCAAGCCCCGGACGCAGCGCGGTAAGCACCAGTCCCCGCCCTGGCGTCTCGCAGCGGGCCGCACCTGGCCAGCAAGACCCGGTGTGCCTGCGGTAGGTTCACGGGAATGCCGATATTCCGGATCACGCAGGCGGCGGGCCTGCTGGGGGTCAGCAGGGACACGCTGCGCCGCTGGGCAGACGGGGGCCGGGTCGAGACCACCACCGATGCCTCCGGGCGGCTGGCCGTGGACGGCGCGGCGCTGGCCAGGCTGGCCCAGGACCTGGCCGCAGAGGCTCATCATGACCAGGGCACGATGTTGGTCGCTCATTCGATGCGGAACAGGTTCCCCGGGCTGGTTACCCGTGTCGTCCGCGACACCGTGATGGCACAGGTGGAGATCCAGGCCGGGCCGCACCGGTTCGTGTCGCTGCTCAGCCGGGAAGCCGCCGACGAGCTCGGCCTGGAGCCGGGCATGCTCGCGGTCGCTGCGGTAAAAGCCACCAGCGTCTCCGTCGAGATCCCCACCAGCAACCAACGATCATGAAAATCACCCGCCGCCGATGCGATGAAAACCGCAATGCAAATACCTGTTGCCCGGCGCAAATCCTATTCTCGTGACAGAAGTGTCCAGCCGGACAGGCCAGGGACGGTAATGGCCGGTAACCGGATGAAATACGAATTAACTCACTGTCAGCACGAGATTCCTGGGCGCTTACTGCAGGCAGCGGCCGTATCGGCGGGATGACAGTCACCCGTCACGGCCAATTTCCGGTGGTGGCATAGACGCCCACGGCAGGCTCATGCAAAGATCGCGAATGGGACCGCAGCGTAAGAATTACGCGGTAAGGGGAGGGAGAATCATGAAGACCATATCGGTCGTAAAAGCGGGCTTGGGGAGCGGCGCGGCGCTCCTGATCGCCGGATTCCTGACCGCTGCACCGGCGGCTCAGGCCTGGACCGGGAAGACGGTGCCGTGCGACACGAGCAAGCTCATCGCGGCGATTAACGCGACCAATACCGCCGGCGGCGGCACCATCAACCTCACCAAGGGCTGCACCTACGCCCTGACGTCGCCGGACAATGGCGAGAACGGGCTGCCGCTGATCACGACCCGGATCACCGTGAACGGTAATCGTGCCACGATTGACGGGACCGGCAAGGTCCGCGTCCTGGAGGTCGACGGCCCGGGCGGGAACCTGTCGCTGCAGGATGTGACCATCACCGGCGGGTCCGCCGACATCGGCGGCGGCATCGAAAACGCCGGCGGCACGGTCACCTTGAATGACAGCCGGGTGAGCGGCAACACCGCCACGCAGGGGGGCGGCGGCATCGCCAGCGCCTCTAACCCCGGCAGCGTGGCAAACCTCACCCTGAACAAGAGCGAGGTGACCGGCAACAGCCAGACCCTCAGTCCCCAAGGCGGCGGCCTCGGGGGTGGCGGCATCGCGAACGTCCTGGGCACGGTCACCCTCAACCGCAGCCAGGTGAGCGGCAACAGCGCGATGGGCCTTGCCGGTGGCGGGATCGCCAGCGGCGACTACATCGACACTCCCCCCTCCAATCCCAGCAGCTCGCTGACCCTGAACAGCAGCCAGGTGAACCGCAACACCGCCCCTAATGCTGGAGGTGGCGGCATCCAGAACCTGCTGGGCACGGCCACCCTCAACAGCAGCCAGGTGGACGGCAACACCTCGCTGAACGGCGGCGGCATCTCCAGCGGGAACGGCAACGGAGGCGTACCGCCGGGCAACAGCCAGCTGATCCTGAACAAGAGCCAGGTCGACGGCAACACGGCCACCGCCCCGGTCCCCGCGCCCGGGCCGATGAGCGGCCCTCCGATCGCGGCCGGTGGCATCGCCAACGGCGGCAACGCCGTCTTGAACCACAGCCAGGTCGATAACAACACGGCCGAGTTCACCAGCGGCGCGGGCATCGTGAACCACGGAACGATGACTCTGAACCACTCCGAGGTGAACGGCAACACCGCCGCCGGGAGCGGCGTTGACGCCTCCGGCGGGGGAATCATCAGCGCCCAGGGCATGCCCGGATCGGTGCCCACCACCCTGACCCTCAACCACAGCCAGGTGAACTACAACCGCGCAGGCGGCGACGGCGGCGGCATCGCCAATGGCGCACCCGTGACAGGCCCGGTACCCCTTTTCGGGGGGACCGTTACCTTGAACCACAGCCAGGTAAAGGGCAACACCGCGGGCGTCGGCGGAGGAGGCGTCTTCAACAACGGCGGGACGGTCACCCTGACCAAGACGTCCATCACCGGCAACAACCCCGACAACTGCGAGCCCCCGGGCACCATCGCAGGCTGCACGCACTAAGAATCCTCCCGGCCCGGACCCCGGCAAGCTCTATCCGGGGTCCGGGCCGGAACTATCTAGTCCCAGCCGTCAATGACCGGTGAAGAAGATGTCCCGTACTTCGCGGGCGGCGTAGAAGACCAGCACGTACCCGGCGGCCGGGTACGCGGCTACCTCGGCTACGTCGCCCGGCTGCTCGATGCCCGCACGACGCTGGCCGAGCACCGCCGCCTGCTGGTAGTGGGCGGGTGGCTGTCGCTGCTGGCCGCCACCACCCTGATCGACCTGCACCGCGACCGCGCAGCCGCGGCGCACCTGCGCACCGCCGCGCAGCTGGCCCGCGAGACCGGGCACGCCGAGATCGCCGCCTGGTGCCTGGAAACGCGGGCCTGGCAGGTGCTCACCGGCGGGGACTACCGGCGGGCAGTGGATATCTCCCAGGCGGCACAGCGGGTCGCGCCCAAGTCCCGGAGCGCGTTCATCCAGGCGACCGCGCAGGAGGGCCGCGCCTGGGCCCGGCTCGGTGATGCACGCGAGACCCGCGCCGCGCTCGGCCGGGTCGAGGCGCTGGTGTCGCCGCTCCCGATTCCCGGCCAGCCCGAGCACCACTACCGGTACGACCCGGCCAAGTCCGAGGCCTATGTGGCCACGACGCTGGCCTGGCTCGGCGATCCGGCCGCCGAGAGCTACGCTCGCCATGTCCTGGCCCGGCTCGAATCCGCGGCCGACGGGCCGCCGCGCCCGCGCCGGGCCGCCTCGGCGCGGCTGGACCTGTCCCTGGCGCTGATCGCGGCCGGCCGCCTCGACGAGGCGGCCGGGACTGCGCTGCAGGCGATCACCTCGGGCCGCCTGGTGCCGTCGAACTACTGGCGTGCCCGCGAGATCATCCGCGCCGTGGCCGGCTGAGCGCCTGTCAACCAGGAGCGTTAGGCTGGCCCGGATGATCCTGATCCAGGCCATCCGCAACGCGATGGTCAATGACCTCGTGGCGCGGAACGTGGCGGACCTGGCCGGGCCGTTAGGCTCCCATGACCACGACTGACCGAAGAGACAGGCTTATGAGCAGCGGAAATAGTGGAGACTGAGAGTGGACCTGTTTGAGTATCAGGCGAAAGAGCTGTTCACCGAGTATGGCGTCCCGACGCAGCCGGGCAAGGTCGCGCACACGGCCACCGAAGCGCGGGACATCGCCGCGGAGTTCGCCGCGGACGGCCATCCGCTGGTGGTGGTGAAGGCGCAGGTGAAGACCGGCGGGCGCGGCAAGGCCGGCGGCGTGAAGCTGGCGGACGGCCCGGAGGAGGCCTACGCCAAGGCCAGCCAGATCCTCGGCATGGATATCAAGGGCCACACCGTGCACACGGTGCTCATCGCCCAGGCCGTCGACATCGCGGCCGAGTACTACCTGTCCTTCCTGCTCGACCGGGCCAACCGGACGTTCCTTTCCATCTGCTCGGTGCAGGGCGGCATGGAGATCGAGGAGGTCGCGCACAGCTCCCCGGACGCGGTGGCCAGGATCGCGGTGTCCCCGCTGACCGGCGTCGACGCCGCCAAGGCCAAGGAGATCATCGCGGCCGGGCACATCCCGGCGGAAGCCGCCGAGGGCGCCGCGCTGCTGGCCGAACGGCTCTGGGCCATGTTCACCGACGAAGACGCCACGCTGGCCGAGGTGAACCCCATCGCCCTCACCAAGGACGGCCAGGTGCTCGCGGTCGACGGCAAGGTGACGCTGGACGACAACGCCGCGTTCCGCCAGGAGCACGCGCGGTTCGCCGACACCAGCAGCACCGACCCGATCGAGGCCCGGGCCAAGGCCAAGCATCTCAACTACGTCAAGCTCGACGGCGAGGTCGGCATCATCGGCAACGGCGCGGGCCTGGTGATGTCCACCCTGGACGTGGTGGCGCAGGCGGGCCAGTCGTTCGGCGGGATCAGGCCGGCCAACTTCCTCGACATCGGCGGCGGGGCGTCCGCCGAGGTGATGGCCAACGGCCTGGAGATCGTGCTGTCCGACCCGAGCGTGCGGGCCGTCCTGGTCAACGTCTTCGGCGGGATCACCTCCTGCGACGCGGTGGCCAACGGCATCGTCTCGGCGATCAGCATGCTCGCCGAGCGCGGCGAGCATGTGGACCTGCCGATCGTGGTCCGGCTGGACGGCAACAACGCCGCCGAGGGCAGGCGCATCCTCGCCGACGCCGGCATCAAAGTGGTGGAGCAGGTGGACACGATGGACGGCGCGGCCCGCCGGGCCGCCGAACTGGCCAGCGCCGCGAAGGGAGCATGAGATGGCCATCTTCCTCACCGGCCAGAGCCGGGTCATGATCCAGGGCATCACGGGCTCCGAGGGGCGCAGGCACGGCGCCCGGATGCTGGCCGCGGGCACCAGGATCGTCGGCGGCACCAACCCCCGCAAGGCGGGCCAGACCGTCGAGCTGGCTGGCACCGGCGTCCCCGTCTTCGGCACGGTGGCCGACACCATGGCGGCCACCGGGGCCGACGTGTCGGTGATCTTCGTGCCCGCCGAGCGCACCAAGGACGCGGTGATCGAGGCGATCGAGGCGCAGATCGGTCTGTGCATCGTGATCACCGAAGGCATCCCGGTGCACGACACCGCCGAGTTCTGGGCCCGGGCCAGCGCCGCGGGCAACAAGACCCGCATCATCGGGCCGAACTGCCCGGGCGTCGCCTCTCCCGGCAAGTCCAACGCCGGCATCATCCCGGCCGACATCACCAGCGAGGGGCGGATCGGGCTGGTCTCCAAGTCGGGCACGCTGACCTACCAGATGATGTACGAGCTGCGCGACATCGGCTTCTCCACCGCGGTCGGCATCGGCGGTGACCCGGTGATCGGGACCACGCACATCGACTGCCTGCAGGCGTTCTCCGAAGACCCGGAGACCGACGCCATCGTCATGATCGGCGAGATCGGCGGCGACGCCGAGGAGCGGGCCGGGGCCTTCATCGAGCAGCACGTGACCAAGCCGGTCGTCGGTTACGTGGCCGGCTTCACCGCGCCGGAAGGCAAGACGATGGGGCACGCCGGCGCGATCATCTCGGGCTCCTCGGGGACGGCGCAGGCCAAGAAGGAAGCCCTGGAGAAGGCGGGCGTGCGCGTCGGCAAGACCCCGAGCGAGACCGCCGCGCTGGTCCGTGAGGTGATGCGCACTGTGTTAGCCCAGGGGGGACGACCCCCCTGGAACCCCCCGCAAGCCCGCTGCGGTAGCCCGCCGTAGTATCACGCGGCTGGGGGGCCGTCGGCCCCCGCAGGCCGCGCGATCGGCGCGCCTCCCCGGGTCGGGCGGCGATCGTTGCCAGGATCGGCCTTGTGAGTGTTTCGGCCCAGCCGCCGCCGTCCCGGCCCCAGGCGCCGCCGTCTCAGCCGCCGCCGTCCCGGCCGCTGGTCGTCACGGGCGGCATCGCGGCCTGCGCGGCGGCGGCCAGCGGGCTGGCCGTGCTCACCACGCTCACCGCGATCGGCTGGATCACCGCGCCGCACGTCGGCATCGGCCGCGGACTCGGCGGGGTGCTGCGCACCGCCGCCATGCTGTGGCTGGTGGCGCATCACGTCGGCTTCACGGTCCGCGGCGCCGGGCAGATCGGCCTGCTTCCGCTCGGGCTGGTGCTGCTGCCCGGCGCGCTGCTGGCCATGGCCGGCCGGTGGGTGGTGCGGGCGGGCGCGGTCACCCGGCTGCGTCACGTGGGCTACGCCGCGGTCGCGCTGGCGCTGCCGTACGCGCTGCTGGCCGGCGCGCTGGCGGTAGCGTGCGGCACGCCCGTCGCGGCGCCCTCGCCGCTGCAGGCGGTGGTGGCGTCCTTCCTGCTGGCCCTGGTGGCGGGCGGGCTGGGCGCCGCCCGCGGGCTGGCGCCGTGGCCACGGCTGGCCAGCCTGATGCCGGTCCGGCCGCGGTCGATCGTCATGGGCATGCTCGGCTCGGCGGGCATCCTCGCCGCCGCGGGCGCGGTGCTGGCCGGTGCCTCGCTCGCGGTGCACCTGCCCGAGGTCAAGGTGGCCAGCGACGCTCTCTCGCCCGGCCTGGGCGGCGCGGCGCTGCTGCTGCTGGCCCAGCTGGCCTACGTGCCGAACGCGATCATCTGGGCTGTCGCCTACAGCCTCGGCCCCGGTTTCGTGTTCGGCGCCGGTACCGTGGTCGCCCCGACCGGCTCGGTTCTCGGCGCGCTCCCCCTGTTCCCGATGCTCGCGGCCCTGCCGTCGGGTACCCGCCCTGGCGGCCCGCCCTGGGCGGCGATCGCGGTGCTGGCCGTGCCCTACCTGGCCGGCGTCTTCGCCGGGATCGTCACGGTGCGGATCGCGCCGACGCCGGTGCTCGAGGCGGCCCCGCTCTGGGGGTTCGCCGCGGGGGCGGCTACCGGCGTCCTGGCCGGCCTGGCGGCGGCGTTCGCCGGCGGCCCGCTCGGCGACGGCCGCCTGGCCTCGGTCGGCCCGTCCGGCTTCCAGGTGGGCCTGGTGGCCATCCTGGAGATCGGCGTCACGGCCGCGCTGACCGCCGCCGCCGCGAACTGGCTCATCCTCCGCCGGACGACCAAACGCAGGGCGCCGGCCCCGTCAGGCCACGCCGCGCAGGCGGGGGCACCGGCCGGGCCAGCACTGGTGGATGAGACCGACGACGCGGGCGGGCACCGGATCTACTTCGACCCATGGGCCGCCGACGAGGGCGACCCAGACGAAGACGAGGAGATATCGCTCGGTCTGATCGAGGAGTACCCCAGCGACCGGTAGGCACAGATCTTCATGATCCCGAAGGATCTAGTACGGCTACGAGTACCAGATCCTTCGCGATCATGGGAACCCGCCGTGCCGGAGCGGCCTACCGGCCGCCCTGCAGGACGCTCAGCTCGCTGCCCACCGAATTGGTGAACTGCGTGTGGCACGCCTGCTGGGCCGTCACCGTGTTCGCGCCGCTCAGGCAGTTGTAGTACGTGTTCAGCTGCGGCCAGAACACCGCCAGGACGAACAGCCACAGCGCGCTGAACGCCAGGCCGAACCCGCCGAGCACCACGCCGCCGGCGGCCCAGCGCGGCCGGGCGGTGCCGCTGCGCCGCGCCTTCTTGGACGCGGTGACGCCGAGCCAGATCGCGGTCACCGCGAACAGCAGGGTGAGGATGACCACGAAGATGCCTCGGTGCAGGTTGCCCAGCCCGAGCAGCAGGCCGATCAGGCTGAGCGCGCCGAGCGCCAGCGCCGCCAGCGCCCGCTGGCGCAAGGCGGGATCGGGGGGAGGTAGCTGCCGGCGGGCCGGGATCATTCCCCTCGGTGAAGACCCGCGCCCGCCAGGAGGCTGATATCTGGCCATCGCTACCTATTGTGCCCTCTGCGCGGACCTTCCCGTCCCGTGCTATCCGGACCCCCCGGTCCCGTGCTACACGGACCTCCCGTCCCGTGCCATACGGACCTTCCCGTCCCGTGCCGGACCTTCCGGTCCCGTGCCATAAGGTGGCCCCGTGACCTCGCGGCTGGTGGTGCTCGTCTCGGGGGAGGGGACTAATCTTCAGGCCCTGATCGACGCGTGCCGCGACCAGGCCTACGGGGCGCGGGTGGTCGCGGTGGGCGCGGACCGCGGGTCGATCAACGCGCTGGCCCGGGCCGAACAGGCCGGCATCCCCGCCTTCGTGATCCGCCTGGCCGACTACGCCGATCGGGAGGAGTGGGACGCGGCGCTCGCCCGGACCTGCGCCGGCTACCAGCCCGACCTGATCGTCCTGGCCGGGTTCATGAAGCTCGTCGGCAAGCCGTTCCTGGACGCCTTCGGCGGCCGCTGCCTGAACACGCACCCGGCGCTGCTGCCGTCGTTTCCCGGGACGCGCGGCGTGCGGGACGCGCTGGACCACGGGGTGAAGGTCACCGGCTGCACCGTCTTCCTCGTCGACGAGGGCATGGACGCGGGGCCGATCGTGGCGCAGGCCAGCGTGCCGGTGGCGGACGAGGACGACGAGGCGACGCTGCACGAGCGGATCAAGGTGGCCGAGCGGGCGCTGCTCGTCGCCACGGTGGGCAGGATGGTCCGGGAAGGCTGGTCCGTCCGCGGCAGGAAGGTGAGGATCGGCAGTTGACTCAGATCCCGATCAGGCGTGCGCTGATCAGCGTCTACGACAAGACCGGCCTGGAGGACCTGGCGTCCGGGCTGCACGCGGCCGGCGTCGAGATCGTCTCCACCGGCAGCACCGCGGCCAGGATCACCGCCGCCGGGGTGCCGGTCACCGGCGTGGAGGAGCTGACCGGCTTCCCCGAGTGCTTCGACGGGCGGGTCAAGACGCTGCACCCGAAGGTGCACGCGGGCCTGCTCGCGGACACCGCCAACCCCGCGCACGAGGCGCAGCTGGCCGAGCTCCGCATCGAGCCGTTCCAGCTCCTCGTCTCCAACCTGTACCCGTTCGAGGCCACGGTGGCGTCGGGGGCCTCGCCGGAGCAGTGCGTGGAGCAGATCGACATCGGCGGTCCCGCGATGGTCCGGGCGGCGGCCAAGAACCACGGCTCGGTGGCCGTCGTCATCGATCCGTCCCGGTACGCCGACGTGCTCGCGGCGGTGGCCGGCGGCGGTTTCACCCAGGATCAGCGCCGCCAGCTGGCCGCCGAGGCGTTCGCGCACACCGCCGCCTACGACGTCGCGGTCGCGTCCTGGTTCGCGTCGGCCTACGCGCCCGACGAGATCGCCAGGGACGGCGGCTGGCCCCGGGTGGCCGGGGCCCTGTGGCGGCGGTCCGACGTGCTCCGCTACGGCGAGAACCCGCACCAGCGCGCCGCACTCTACCAAGATCTTTCGGCCGAACGAGGACGGCTCGACGGCTCCCGGGCCCCCGGGGGCATCGCGGCGGCGGAGCTGCTCCACGGCAAGCCCATGTCGTACAACAACTACGTGGACGCCGACGCGGCCCGCCGGGCGGTGTACGACTTCGCCGAGCCGTGCGTGGCCATCATCAAGCACTCCAACCCGTGCGGCATCGCCATCGGCGCCGACCTGGCGCGGGCGCACGCCAAGGCGAACGCCTGCGACCCGGTCTCGGCGTTCGGCGGGGTGATCGCGGCCAACGGCCCGGTGACGGCCGAACTGGCCCGGCAGATCGCGGACGTGTTCACCGAGGTGGTGATCGCCCCCGGGTTCGACGCCGGGGCGCTGGACATCCTGTCCGCGAACAAGAACGTCCGGCTGCTGCGCTGCGCCCCGCCCGCCCCCACCTCAGTGGAGTGGCGCCCGGTAACCGGCGGGATCTTGCTGCAGTCCGCTGACCGCGTCGCCGAGCCGGGTGACGACCCGGCGAACTGGCAGCTCAAGGCGGGCGACCCGGTCGGCCCGGAGGTGCTCGCCGACCTGGCCTTCGCGTGGAAGGCATGCCGTTCGGTGAAATCCAACGCCATCTTGCTGGCCGCCGGCGGGGCCTCGGTCGGTGTGGGCATGGGCCAGGTCAACCGGGTGGACTCGTCCCGGCTGGCGGTGACGCGCGCCGGGGACCGGGCGGCGGGCTCGGTCGCGGCCAGCGACGCCTACTTCCCGTTCGCCGACGGCTTCGAGATCCTGGCCGAGGCGGGGGTGCGGGCCGTGGTCGAGCCGGGCGGCTCGATCCGTGACCACCTCACCGTCACCGCCGCCGAAGCAGCGGGCATCCCGCTGTACTTCACCGGCGTCCGGCACTTCTACCACTGAGCTCCCAGGGAAGATGAGTAACGTGACCGCACGACTGCTCGACGGCAAGACCACCGCCGC
>Ga0335078_10001810_pt1 | contig 32335 bp, 31 predicted proteins | sample Lox_Sample_32_FD_206711 | JGI IMG/M metagenome (GOLD analysis project Ga0335078, IMG submission 206711) | Soil microbial communities from Loxahatchee National Wildlife Refuge, Florida, United States - Lox_Sample_3.2 | ecosystem: Environmental > Terrestrial > Soil > Wetlands | place: USA... | reverse complement strand
CGCCATCATCAGACCCAAAAGCAGATTCAATGTGACGAGGCCGACCGCGACCAACCCAACGTCCGCCGATAGATCAATCGCCGTCATTTTTCAGTGCGGCTGCGCACGACATCCTCTCCATCAATTTTCTTGTGCATGCGTGCGGAGAATGCCACTTCCGCGGACGCGCTAGGATAGCAAAGACGCACGTCCGCACTTAAGAGATATTTTGAATAGGAAAAATCGCCGTCAACTGGAACCTGAAGTCAAACTTTGCAGCCTGAGGGCGAGAGTGTCGCTATCGGCGAAGACCTCAGCCGTGAACGCAAGCAATCGCGCGTGAGGGAGCTTCCACGATTCCGGTGGCAATCCAGCTTTCTCGCATGTCTCAACCAGAAAACGTTCGCGCGTCCAGCGATGTTCGACCGCGACCTTCGGCAACAGCAATCCTCGGCGCGCGCCGCATTCGACGAGCAGTCCGTGACGTCCAATTTCGATTTCGTCGGGCTGAATTGGATTCAGCGCGGACAAAATTGAGATCTCAATTTCGAGATCTGCAAGCTCATCATGCCTGAGGCGCGTAAATCTCGGGTCTTCCGTTGCTGCCGCCACCGCGCAGTGCGCCACAATGCCAGTGAGCGAATCCTCTGACACCGTCACTCCAATGCATCCGCGCAAGCGGCCGCGCACGTTTAGCGTCACAAACGCGCCACTGGCGAGCGGGAAATCGTCACGCTCTTCGTGAACGGACCGGCCCTTCTGCCGCAAGATCGTTTCCACGATTGCCTTGCGCGCGAGGGCCAGCAGTTCACGCCTTAGGGTTTCATTCAACAAGGGAAAATCAGCGCCGGCGGGAATCTTAGAGGGTTGCGACATCCTGTGTCTTCGTTTTTTCCAAGCGTTCCATCAAGCGCAAGCGGCGGCGCTGCTTGATGCTGCCGTCCACTTGGCTCCAAAACTTCAGGAAATATTGCACGGCGGAAAGAATCGCGCTGAGGACGACAAGAGGCAGTAACAAATCATTCGCAAGCAACTTGAGAAATGCATGGCTTGCACCGAGTATCGCCACGCTTGCGGCGAACACCTGCAGAACCATCTTCGTTTTGCCGAGCGCGGACGCCTGGATCGTGAATCCCTCGGCCGATGCGATCGTGCGCAAGCCGAGCACAGTGAATTCACGTCCGATAATAATCACAACCATCCACGCCGGCACGAGTCCCATCTGCACGAGCGAGATAAACGCGGCGGAAATCAGCAATTTGTCCGCGATGGGATCGAGGAGAATTCCAAGCGTCGTTTCCTGCTCGCGGCGGCGCGCCAAAAATCCGTCAGCCCAGTCCGTCGCGGCCGCTACGAGCAAAATCAACACGCCCCAAATCACAAACGGAATGTTCACACCGAAGAATACGGGATTCGGCTGGCCGGTCAGCAGCACGACAACGAGAAGCGGGACAAAGAAGATTCTGAGGATGGTCAGCGTGTTGGGCAGATTCATAAGACACTCGGGGCCGAGTAGCACCAAGCAGACTTTGCCGCTTAAGGCCTCACTATAGGCTTCCGCGTGGCGTCAGTCAACGACTCGTACCTTTCCTGTTTAGAAGCAGTTCCATGCTAAAACGTTTCCAACTGCTTGGCTCGCGAAACTGAGGGAGTGCCGTATCAGGAAACATGGCCCTCAGCTGGTCAAAGGTGGATGCGGGGGCCTGAGTTTTTCTCGCGATTTCGCTGATAATTCCGGCTAGCGTGCTTTTTTGGGCGACGCGGTCATCGAATCCAACTGCTGCAAACCGGTGCATGATCTGTGCAAAACCTATGATTGGAAAAAGGTTAACCCCGGAAGAGCTGCTCCGGCGCCCATAAACGACGTGCGCCCGTAAAGTATTGTATTTGGGTGGCTTAGATCCTATCTGCTGCAAATCGGTGCAGAAGCAGTGGTTTTTTCGCGAGGATTGGCAAGCGAATCCTTTTTCAGTTTCCACAGGAATATCCACAGCAGCGAAGGTTGCAAAAATGGCCATTTTGCGAGGTTTTCTGACGGCTGCGGGCGGCCCTCCGGAGTCGCGGGAACTCGAGCACGCCAAACATGATGTTGATATCTGGTAATCAAGCGACTGCGTAGGCGCGAAGACGGCGCGCGAGCGATTCCGGCACATCGGCCTCGACGCGCATCGCGGAATCGTCTGTCGCGGAGCTGATCACGCGGCCAAGCGCATGGACAAGCGCCAGCATGCGTCCATCAGAGAGCGGAATCTTTAATCGTATGCGCACAACTTCGTCCACCGGCGCGGCGGTGTCCATGCGGATCAACAGCTCGTCCAGATTCTTCCCCGTGAGGGCGGAAACAAATACTTTGCCATTTTTTTCGCCAGCTTCACGCGATGCAGCCAGCTCGCTCAGATCTTTCTCTGAAAGCTTGTCAATTTTGTTGCAGACGAGCAATCGCGGGCGACCGTTGACGCCGAGATCAGCCAACACCTTTTCAACCTCCATGTCCTGTTCCGCGTGCTGTGGATTGGAAACGTCGGTGACGTGCAATAGAAGCGATGCCTCCTGCACTTCTTCGAGCGTGGCTCGAAATGCCGCGATCAAGGCAGGTGGCAGCGAGCGAATGAATCCCACAGTATCAGAAAGCAAAATGCGCCGGCCGGACGGCAACCGCACGGCGCGGACCGTTGGATCGAGCGTCGCAAACATCTTCGGAGAGACCAGCACGCCTGCTTTACTGAGAGCATTGAACAAAGTGGATTTCCCAGCATTCGTGTACCCGACGAGCGCGACGGTCCCGAGCGGCACGGCATGCCGCTTTTCGCGGCGCAACGAACGCTGCTTGCGGACCATTTCAATATCTTTTTGAATCCTCGAAATGCGCTCGCGGATGCGCCGGCGATCCGTTTCCAGTTTCTGTTCGCCAGGACCCCTGGTACCGATGCCGCCACCAAGCCGCGAAAGCTCCTTGCGCTTACCCGCAAGACGCGGCAAAAGATAATTCAGCTGCGCCAATTCAACCTGCAATTGTCCTTCGCGGCTTCGCGCGTGGCGCGCAAAAATATCCAGAATCAGCTGCGTGCGGTCGATTACGTTACAATCCAGCGCGCTTTCTATGTTCCGCTGCTGGGTCGGCGTCAGGTTTGCGTCAAAAATCACCAGATGCGCGTTGTGCATTCGCGCTTCAATTTCGATTTCCTGCAGCTTTCCCTGCCCGACAAGCGTTGCCGGATCCGGCTTTTCCCGCATTTGAATGATTGAGCCAGCAACCTCGGCGCCCGCACTGCGCGCCAACTCGGCAAGTTCCGCGAGTGATTCACGTCCTGCGTGGCCCGGCTCGATGCCCGGCACACGAGCGGCGCGTTTTTCAGCGAGCCCGACCAGGAAAACGCGCTCGTGACTTTCGGTGCTGTGCATTTTGTGTCTCATTTCAAGCTCACTTCAGACTGCCGCATCCGCACCGGCGGCAGCGCCGCCGGCCGTTTCGAGTTCGCGCCGCACTGCACTCAGCACTTGCTGCGAGATGGCCGCGTCATCACCGAATCCCTCATACCATCGCACGCCCGGTTCTTTGCGAAACCAGGTCATCTGGCGTTTCGCATACCGGCGGGTCGCCTGCTGAATTGCGGGAATCACGGCGCGCAATTCGCCCTTTTCGTGGACATGTGCGCGGAGAGCAGCATAACCGATGAACGAAAACGCCTTCGCATTCGGCGGAACGCCTCGCGCGACGAGCCCGCGCACTTCTTCGATCCATCCGTGTTCCAACATTTCCATGGTGCGCCGCTCGATTCGTTCGTAGAGTTTGGTCCGCGGCGGGGTCAGTCCAATCTTGATCGCGCGGAAACCTTCCAGCGCGGGGCGCTCCGCTTTGTGCACTTCACTGATTGGCTTGCCGCTGAGGACGCAAACCTCGATCGCGCGGATTAATTTCGGCGTGTCTCGCGGCGCGATGCGCGCGGCCGCCGCACGATCCATTCGTGCAAGCACTCGATGCAGATATCCCGGCTTCCGGCGCTCGGCGCTGCGGCGCAGCCGCTCGCGCAAATCCTCCGAACGCAACGGCGCAGCCGCCAATCCTTCGAGCAGGGCGCGCAAATAAAGTCCGGTGCCGGCCGTCAGAATCGGCAGCCGTCCTGCCTGGCGGACTTCTGCCAGTGCCGACATGGCGTGATGGCGGAAGTCTCCGGCAGTGAAGACGTCGCCCGGATCAACAAGATCGAGCAGGTGGTGCCTCACCGCGCGCCGATCTGCTTCCGAAGGCTTTGAGGTACCGATGTCGAAGCCTCTATAGACCTGCGTGGAATCACAAACCAGGATTTCCCCGCGCAATTGCCCGGCAAGACGCATCGCCAGCGCGGATTTGCCGGACGCAGTGGGACCAACAATCGCAACTAGAGGCACACGGGCGGCGTGGCCCGCGCGCTCCGTAAGAACCGGCGCAGGTTGAGACTCTTTTTCAGGAGGCATCAGAAAATTTTCCAATATCGCAGAAGTAAAACAATGAGCGCGAAGAATCCGAGCAGAATAAATCCCAGAATCTGGTTCCGCGTGGGTTTCACCGGATGCCGCAGGGCAAAACGTTATAGCAATAGAGAAAACGATAGCGGACGCAGGGCCCGCTGAACGCGGCGGGCAGAGGCTCGAACGGACTCGACGCGCGAATCGAACCCATCGCTGCGCTATCCAGCGGCGTCTTGCCCGAAGGCCGCAACATCACCGGCTCAGCGGAGATTACAGTGCCGTCGCGCTGAATGCAAAACTCCAACATCACGACGCCCTGATCTCCCATTTCAGCGGATTCGGGCATGATCGAAAACCAATTGCGTTTCACGGTTTCATACACCCGATTGTCATAATCTCTGAAATCGATGCCTTGATCCGGCGTCAGTCGCGTTAGCCCCGCGCCGGCTTCACCTCCGCCTCCCCCACCGCCCCCACCATAGTTGCCACCACTGCCGTGTGAGCCAGGCATCCGGCCTGAACCGGAAATGCTGGCACCGGCGCCAACTCCGGCGCGCGCGACATCGTCGAGCGACTGCTTAATTTGATTTCCGGCCGTTGAAAACTTCGGCAACTTCAATGAGCCGGCCGGCGGCGGAACGTCCGGTTGAACTTCTTCCAGATGAGGCGGCGGAACGGGCTTTGCGGGTTCCGGCGCCTTCGGCAATGGCTGCGGCGCGATGGGTGGAGGCGTCACATCCTTCGGAGCTTCATGAGTGACCACCGACGGCGGAGAAACAGGGCCGGGCGCGGGCAGATTGGGAGTTTGCGGCGCCACCTGCCGGATGACCTTGGGATCAACGTGAAGCGGACCCTTGGGAGCGGGAATGTTGTGATTCAGATTCCTCATATCCGGCGGAACATAGAGGTTGCCGAGAAATTCCTGCGCGAACTTGTTGTCGGCCGGTGTGGTGTGTTCAGTGAAAAGGCTTGGAATCATCAGTAGAATCACGACCGCGGCAACGTGCAGGATCGCCGACGTGCCGCGGAGCACCCATTTGGCCTCGTCGCGCAAATTCCGCGGAGGGCCGGTGAGCAAATTCACCTCGCCGGTGGTAATGACGTCCGGCTCTAAAACGTCCGGCATCTCGGCGGCATACTGCAGGCGCTTCGTCTTTACGTCCGATTCAGGAAGAACAGCGTCTTTCGGCACCGCGATGTGCTCGCCCAAAACCTTGAGAGGCACGTGAGACGGGATGGTGTGCGCGAGATCGAGTGGATGGACCGGCATATCCCGCGCGATCAAATTCCGCTGCGGCAACACATCCAGCGGCATGTACGCGGGAATATTTGTAGTCGGATCCAGTGGAGCCGTCGGAAGATCGGCCGCGACAACCATGCGGCTGTCTAGCGGCGTCTTGCGCCTTCGGCCGGGCTCGGCGGCGCTATCGGCTGGCAGACGCGCGTCTCGGGGAACCAGTAATCTGCTAATCATCTTCGCTATCTATTATGGGGATAACTTTATCATTGCTGAGTGACAGGAGACACAAAACCACTCAATTGGACGCTCCTGCCGTGCTCAAGGATGCTTTCCGCCACCCGCGCCGCAAGCTCCAGCGCTCGGCGTCCCGCTTCGCCGTCCACGCGCGGATTCTGGCGCGTCCGCACTGATTCGACAAACGCGGCCAGCTCCGCCCGAAGCGGTTCCCGGTCGACCGTCGGCAATTTTTCAAATGCAAACTCCGGCGGCGTCCCCGGCTTTGCCACGCGCACACGCAGTGCATCCTTGCGCGAATAGTCCAGAGATATATACTCCTTTTCCTGGAAAAATCGCATCTTCCGCACGCGCTCGGTGGAGACGCGGCTGGCCGTCACGTTCGCCACCGCGCCACCGGCAAATTCCAGCCGCGCGTGCGCAATATCCACCTTGTCCGAGACGACCGGAATGCCCACTGCCCTCACGTCGGTGACGGCTTCGCCCACGAATGCCAGCAAAATGTCCAGGTCGTGAATCATCACGTCGAAGACGACATCAATATCCAGGCTGCGCGGCGTGAAAATGCCGAGCCGGTGAACCTCAAAAAAAAGCGGCCGCTTCACGATAGCTTCTGCGGCAACAACGGCGGGGTTGTACCGCTCCAGATGGCCGACCTGCAAAATGCGGTTGCCGCGCCGCGCCGCGGAAATCAGAGCGTCCGCTTCCGCCAGCGACGACGCCATCGGCTTTTCGACCAGTACATCTATTCCCTGCTGCAAAAGCGCGCAGCCGATTTCCGCGTGCCGTGCCGTCGGTGCGGCCACGCTGACTGCGTCTACATTTCCGGGTAACGCCGCAAGACCCGTCAGAACTTTTGTTTTGAATTCCGCCGCAACCTGCGCCGCACGTGCCGCGTTGGAATCCACGACGCCGACTAATTCGACGTCCGGCATTTCCGCGTACACGCGAACGTGATTGCGCCCAAATTCACCGACACCGACAACAGCTACACGTGTGGGTTTCGCGCTCATCGCTTTCCTTGAGCTGAATCCTTGGTTACGCCCGGAACGGCCAGCGGTTCAAATGCCTGGATCGTGATGCTCGCGGCATCCGCGGCTGCGATCAATTTTTCTCGATCGAAAAGCAATGTCCGGCGCGCATCCACGCCGAGCGCCGTCGCCCGGCACCGCTTCATCACTTCGACAGTTGAGAGGCCCACAACGGGTACATCGAAGCGCATGTCCTGCCCCGGCTTGCTCACCTTGACCACTGTGAGTTCACCGCCGCCGGTAATTCGTGCCGCGCGTTCAATGACTTCGTCGGTGCCTTCCATGGCTTCCATGGCCACGCACGCGCGATCGCTGATCACAGCCGTCTGGCCCAAATCCATCGCGGCGATGTGCCGCGCAACTCCCAATCCGTACTCCAGGTCGGCGGCTTCGCGCTCGTTTGGCTTGCGGCGCGTGAGGATTCCCAGCTCCGGCACGAGCGGCTTCAAGAATTTTGTTGAATCCACCAGTTGGATTCCTTCTGATTCCAGCACGCGCGCGACGCCGCCGATCAGCGCGTCAGTGTTCTTTCGTGGCAGCGTGAGCAGCAACTTTGCGAATCGCCAGTCCGGCCGGATGCTGAAAAGTTTGTTGTGCTTCACCTGGCCGGCCATCACGGCGCGATTCACGCCCTCCTGATGCAGCAACTCAATTGTACGGCCAAGCTCGCCGAGACCGACCCAATGCAATCGCCTCGCCGCCGATTCGAGTTCGGGCGACGCCTCTTCGCGCAGCGCGATCACCGCCATCTCAATCCCCTGGCTGCGCGCGCCTTCGAGAACCAGAAATGGAAACCGTCCGTTTCCTGCGATCAAGCCCCAGCGTTCGGGCGCGGACGCGGCGGACGGAATGTGAGACTCGGCATTGTGCATTTGCGGGTTATTTCGTCAGGCCGCGTTCGGCCGATTCGATGAAGGCGATCAATTCCTGTACGTCTGCAGAATCACCGAGCGTCTCGCGCATGCGTTCGACGGCCTGCGTCGTATTCAGCTTCGACCGCGTCAGTAGTTTATACGCGCGCTCGATCGTCGCGATGCGCTCGGGCGAAAATCCGCGGCGCGCCAATCCAATTTTATTGATGCCGAAGCAATGCGTCTCGCGCTCGGTGACTACCATGCTGAACGGCGGCACGTCCTGCACGATTACTGTGTTTGCGCCGATGTAGGCATGCCGCCCGATACGGCAGAACTGATGCACGGGACTGAAGGCGCCCATGTTCACGCAATCCTGCACAGTCACGTGTCCGGCCAGCGTCGCGCCGTTGGCGAAAATCGTATGATCACCGACAACGCAATCGTGCGCGATATGCGAATAGGCCATGAATAGATTGTGGCTGCCGATGCGCGTCGTCCCGCCGCCATTCGCGGTTCCGCGGCTGACCGTGCAACATTCGCGGAATTGGTTTGCATCTCCGGCGATCAACTCCGTGCGCTCGCCGGCAAATTTCAAATCCTGCGGGTCGGCTCCAACGGTGGAGAAAGAATGAAACACGTTATCGCGTCCGAAACGCGATGGCCCCTGAATGGCGGCATGCGGCATCACTCTGCAGCCGGGCCCCAGCTCAACTTCGTCTCCGACGACGGCGTATGCGCCGACTGTTACGCCTTCGCCGAGCCGCGCAGACGGAGACACTACGGCGCCGGCCTCCATTTTGAATCCGGCCGGACGGTGAACGGTTTCAGTCGTGTTAGTTTCATTCATTGGCAGTCTGCTACTCGGCGCGAGCGATCTTTTTCCCTAGCCCGATTGAAAGTGAATTGTTGTGATGCAGAGCGCCGGTCACTTTGTTTCCTGCGCGGGCGGCGCGGGCTCGCGATCCACCATTTTGCACATCAACGTGGCCTCGCACGCCAGCTCGCCATTCACGCGCGCGTAGCCTTGCAGCTTGCAGAAATCCGCGCGGAAATTCAGCACTTTCACTTCGACGACCAATTGCTCTCCGGGTACTACTGGACGGCGGAATCTGGCGTTATCCACCGCGACGAAGTACAAGAGTTTTTTTTCGCGCTCTGGAATTTCCATCAGGAGCAGCAGACCACCGGTCTGCGCCATGGATTCAATCATCAACACGCCCGGCATGATGGGCTTGCCGGGAAAATGCCCCTGAAAATACGCTTCGTTGATGCTGACGTTTTTTACGCCGACAATGCGCTTCAGCCGTTCGATTTCCAGAATTGCATCCACCATTAAGAACGGATAGCGGTGCGGCAGCAACTTTTCAATTCCGTTCGTATCAAGAATCATTCCGTTATCTCCAGGTGGCGCGCGACGAGCATCCGCGGTTCGCATTTGCCCAGCGGCCTGCTGCGCCATTTGGCTCCAACAAATGCACCGAATTATACGCGATGCGCGCGGTCCGCGCTGGCCTTTCCGGCCTTGCCGGCACTTGTTGCACTTGCACGCTCTTGCTAGCATAACGCGCGAATGTCTTCCCCCGAGTTTGTCGCGAAAATTCAGAGGGCTCTGCGTGGACGCGAAGCGGAAATGCTCGCGCGCCTCGCGCGATATGTCCGCGCGGAATCACCTTCGCTCGATAAGCAAGTCGTGGATCATTTCGGCCACATGGTCGCGGCAGACTGGCGCGCGCGCGGCGCGACCGTCGAATTCTTGCGCCAAAGAGAGCGTGGCGATCACCTACTGATTCGGCTACTCCCGGCGCCTGGACGCGATGCAGGACGCATTCTGCTGCTTGGCCACCTGGACACCGTCTACGACAAAGGAACGCTGGCGCGCATGCCGTTCAAAATCGCCGCTGGCCGCGCGTGGGGCCCGGCGACGTTCGATATGAAGGGCGGACTGGTGCTTGCATTTGCGGCCGTGGACGCGCTGAAGCGCGCGGGCATTCAGCCTCGAAAAGAAATCGCCTGTCTGTGGACCACGGACGAGGAAATCGGCAGCGAGAGTTCGCGGCGCATCATCGAGCGCGAAGCGCGGCATAGCGATGCAGTGCTGGTGCTGGAACCGGCCGGCGAGCCGCGCGGCGCGCTAAAAACTTCGCGCAAGGGTGTGGGCGAGTTTGAAATTCACATCACGGGACGCGCAGCGCACAGCGGACTGAAACCGGAAGAAGGCATCAACGCGGTGCTCGAGATGGCGCTGCAGATTGCGCGCATTTCAAAATTCAATCAGCCGCGCAAAGGAATCGGCGTTCACGTCAACGTCGCCAGCGGCGGCACGCGAGTCAACGTGATCGCGGCGGAAGCTCACGCCATTGCGGACGTGCGAGTGAGCAACGCCAGTGCGATTCGCAAGATTGAAAAGCAATTCCACGCGCTGAAACCGATCCTTCCGGGCGCGAAACTGAAGATTTCCGGCGGAGTGTCTCGCCCGCCGATGGAACGCAAAATGTGCGCTCAGCTTTTCGTGCACGCGCAGAAGCTCGCCGCTGAAATGGGAATGAAGCTGGAAGAAGCGTCCGTCGGCGGCGGGTCGGACGGAAATTTCACGGCCGCGATCGGCGTGCCCACACTCGATGGACTCGGCGCCGTTGGCGCCGGCGCTCACAGCCTGCGGGAGAATATTGTGGTTCGGGCGCTGGTTCCGCGTGCGGCGCTGATTGCCACGCTGCTGGCAACTCTCTGAATAGAAAAAACTCTCACGGAAAACAACGCACTAGCATCCCGCCTGAAATCGAATAAACTGCTCGAATGAACGCCAGATTGACGAAGAGGTCAACCACCTACTGCCTGATCTGTCTTCTATGTCTGGCCGGTGCAGCCAAAGGTGGCGTACCCGCGTCCGCACGCGCGGGTCAGGACAACACGATCCACACGATCGATGGGGACAGCGATGCGCCTCTGTGGCGCGTTGATCTTCATCCGCTGGGATACCCCTTCGGCGATTCCAAACTTCAGTGGAATCGAAGCTTGGAAACATTCGACACTGTCGATTTCGTGAGCGAAAGCGTCGTGGTTGCGACATTTGTCACGCGCCAATCTGTTCCTGGGATTCAACGGCGTGATGATCCGAATCGTGTACGCCCGTATTTGTTGCATGCGATCTTTCTCGATGCAGCCACAGGAACGGTGCGGAAGATGATGGATTGGCCATCCGACGATGAGAACGCGGGGGTCTTCCCCCGCTATGATGGCAGCTTTCTGTTTTTCTCGATGGAACACATAGTCCTTTACTCCGCGGACTGGAAGGAGTTGAAGGAACTTCAACTACCAGAGTTACAAGTTGCTCATTCAGCGCTTGCCGGTATTGCGGAATCACCCAGTGGGAAAATCCTTATGCTTCACATTAATCGGCAGCAGTCCGCCCTCTGCATTCAGGTTTCCACTGACTCACTAGACACTTCACGGGGTGCCTGCACAATCCCGAGACAGTTTACTGTCTCGGACGACGAAATGGCGGCGTCCGATTATAAGATCACCAACCTTGGTTATGGCGATTCGGTTTATCCACTCAAAGCAGGGGAAGACGCCTATCTTGTGGAAATCCCTCCATTTGGTACACCTGGAAGTCGGGGCCCGATTTCAAGAATTCTGATTAGCGAGCGGGGTAAGATTGCCAGAGTGCTGTGCGATTCGAATCAAATCGGAGGCTGCTGGGTTCCACAATTCGCCAGCAACGAATTTGTCGTTGTTTATGGTATGGGCGGCCTCTCACTATTGGATCTTCGGGGAGAATCAAATGGTCGAAATTCGGTCTTCGAGAAGAATTTTGACTCGAATCAGCCTTGGATTGATCCCCTTGGAAGACCCGTCCGTCCTTCAGCCGGTGGCCAGCGGTTTGCGGTTGCTCTTAATGAGGCCGTCGGGACCGAATCCATAATCGACGATTCTGTACTTACGCGTGCCGTTCCTTCTCGTGGTCTGTCCTCTGGGGATTTGCCGGCTGTAAATGCAGACCATGTTGAGATTTATGACTTGCCTGCGGGCCGATGGATATACTCAGTAAAGAACAAGAGGAATCAGTTCAAACAGATCTGGGGACTGGGGCTTTCCCCCAGCGGCTCAAAACTGGTGATCGATTCCGGCGGCGTCATCCAAGTTTATGCGCTCCCACCCGTTACGCAAGCGGCGTCGGCCAGTCACTGAGAGCGCCATTTCGCCGGCGCACGGCGCTGATTGCCGCTCTCTGAGCACTTAAAAGGCGTAATTGAAAACACCGCGTTACGGCCCCGCCTGAAATCGAATAGACTGCTGCGATGAACGCGAGACTAACCGGGCGTTCAACTGCATACTTCCTCATCTGCGCGCTGGGTCTAGCCGGTGCAGCCAAAGGTGGCGTACCCGCGTCCGTATTCGCCAGCCAAGGCAACAAGATTCAGCCTGTCACCGAGCGTAGCGATCATTTTCTGTGGCGCGTTGATCTGGTTCCCCTCGGCTATCCTCCGGACAAGGATCACTACCTTCAGTGGCGGCGGGGCCTCGATGAGTTCGATACGGTGGATTTCGTCAGTGAGAATACTGTGGTCGCAACATTCGTGACCGAAGAAGCTGTTCCCGTTGAGCGGCGTGACGATGCGGATCGCCCACGGCCATATAGACTGCACGCGGTCTTTCTCGATGCCTCCACGGGCAAAGTGATGAAGACGCTTGATTGGCCGACCGATGATCCCAACACCGGGATTTTTCCCCGTTACGACGGCAGCTTCTTGTTTTTTTCAACCGAGCGCATCGTACTGTACTCCGCGGACTGGAAACCGGTGAAGGAGCTTCCACTGCGGCAATTATCGGCTCCTCACTCATTCCTTTCGGGAATCGCCGAATCGCCGAGCGGGAAAGTTCTTTTGATTCGCTTTCATCAGAACCGATTAATCGGGTGCATTCGTCTTTTCACAGGCACGCTGGACGGTTCTGAGGACGAATGCCACATACCGGAGATGTTTACGGTTTCCGATAGCGAAACGGCGATGATAAACAGAATGTTCGAGAAGCCCGAAGGAACGCATTTTGGCGAACTCGTTGTTTCGCTGCCAAGCCCAATCCCGGGATCGCAGCTGTGTATTGGAGCTCGTCCCTGTGCCTCGGCAGACACCAAGGCACCTCCTTCTCATGGTCCTCCTGGAGCCTCGATTTACGCGCCGGGAGGGCCGGTACGACAGCTTTGTGTTGACTGTCAGATGCCGCAATTCATCAACAACGACCTATTAGTTCACTACAACTGGGTTGGATTCGGCGTCATGGACCATAACGGAGAGGAAAAGTTTGAGGTGGTAACACCCATCCAGATCCAGTTTGAAAATGAAATCGATCCGATGGGAAGGCCGATTCGCCCTTCCGCCAATGGACAGAGGTTTGCCGTCGCGCTGAATTTCACACCGCCTCACCCAACCGGAGTCCTTCTGACGGGTTTTCTACCTGGAGATCTGCCCAGCGCGTACCCCAGTCGGGTTGACGTCTATGACGTCGAGAAGCAAGCGCGGATTTACATGCTGAAAAACAGAAAGAATCAGTTCAAACAGATCTGGGGACTGGGACTCTCGCCCAGCGGAGAAAAGCTTGTCATAGATTCGGGCGGCGTCATCCAAGTTTATGCGCTCCCACCCGTTACGCAAGCGGCGTCGGCCAGTCACTGAGAGCGCCATTTCGCCAGCGCGCGGCGTGGCCTCTGCTTGGGAACGACCGCGCGAATGATGAGTTTTCCCTTACCATTTTTCGCCAAGGGAGTCCCGAGGTGCTTAACAGCCGCGTCGATGACGGCTTTCACCTCAGGTCGCGAAAAGTCATGCACGGATTCGATCCGCAAAAAGCGATTTTTGCCGCCGGAACCGCGAAGGATTTTCGCCGGATCCGGCAGACTCGCGCCCACATACGGGAAATTCAGATTGAGCAGGCCCGCCGCCGCGGCAAGCGAACCTATGCAATCCGTCGCTTTTTCAGTCGAACAATAGCCGATCACCAGAAAATTGTAATTGTCATAGACGAGCTCATTCGCCGTGGGAAACCATTCGCGCCATATCTTCCGCGCGGCGCGAAGGCGCTTTTGATCCTTGGCGTCGAATTTGGCGATGAAGCCGGCGAGCTGCTTTTCGGCGGCGGCTGGCGAAAGCTCCGCCGGTTTGGAGGTTTTCTTCGCAGCATCTTTCATGGATCGATTCTCTCCGCTGACCTCGCGCGGAGACTAGCACAGAAGCGCCGGCCGGAAAACTTGGCTTATTTGGTGCGGAGGTAATCGGCGGTGAGGCGATCCAGCTCCGCGTAGTTCATGTACAGCGCGGAGTGCAACGCGGCCTCGGCATCCGGAGATTGCGTGAACGCATCGAGCAGTTTCTCCAAGTCGGACATGCCGCCGCGCGCGAGGACCGCTTCCACTGCGGCGAGCGACCAGCCATAGGCAAAGCTCGCGCCCGTGCCGCTCAGATTCATCCACGGCACTTCAAGAGCGCTGAGTGGAATCGCGGAATGATTGTCATACGCGGCAAGCAGCTGCGTGGATGCGCCGGCAATGCGTCTGCCTTCCATCCACTGGGCGACGCCCTCCTGCAGCCACGTTGGCGCACGGCCCATCGTCTTCTGTTGCAGAAAACTATGGGTGAGCTCGTGCATCAGCACGCGCGCGAGACTATCCGTGACGGATTCCAGTCCCTGCACCGGCACGCGTATGCGGCCGTCATTGATTGCGCCGACCCAGGCCGGGGCGCGCGTGACGTCTTCAAATTGCTGGTTGGTGTAAAGGATCACGCCGATCGGCTCCGCGGGCGCGAAATTCAGCATCGAACTGAGCTGATCGAAGTCGCTTTCGAGCGCGCGCAACACGCCATTGGCCATGGCCGGCGCCGCCGCGCCTGAATACTTCAGTTCAAAATGGCGCGTTTCGCCTTCGCGGAATCCATTTTCCGATTTCTCGTCGAGCTCCGCCCTTTCGAGCGCTTTGGTGATATCCGCATCAGGCCGCAGCTGCAGCGCGCGTTTCCATTCCGAGACGGCCTCAGGAACGCGATTGAGTCCGTAATCGGCCCATCCGGTCAGCTTCGCCACGTCGGGCGAATCCGGCGCGATCTTGCGCGCGTGCGTTAAATATTCCAGGGCCTTCGAGTATTCGCTGTGCTGCAAGTGGGTGTAGGCGACATTCAGTAGCAGGCCCAAATTATTCGGCAAAAAACGCAGCGCTTCTCCGTCTTGCCGAGCCGCCGCATCGGCGTCTCCTCGCGCCGCCTCAAACTGCGCCGCCGCATAATGAGCCGCGGCGGCCCGCACGGCAGCGCCCGGCTCGCCGGTCAGAGCGGCCTGTTCAGTTTGCGCGATGAAAGCTCGGTCAATCGCGCCGTCATGTACGGCCGCGCGCGCGACAACTGGATCCATCACAAAATCGGACGTTTGGGCCGGCGCGGCAATCGAGATATTCGGCGCGGAATTACTGGATGAATTGCTGGAAGGAGCTGGATTGAATGGCTGGCGTTCGATTCGCTCGACGATGGACTTCGGCAGGGAAATCTGCCCGGTAGAGGTCTCGCCCTTCACCTGATCGTCCGCTTCGACGGCGACGTCCACGACGATGTGGCGGCCATTTTTCAGGACGATCACGTCCGACCGCGCGGCAGGGGCGCTGAGCGCCCAACCAAGCGCGAGAAACGACATCGCCGGGAGACACACCCAGCTCACAGGCAAACCTCTGGCCCTGCGGTACATCCAACTATTTTATCCGGGGGAAAGGCCCGCTGGGACGCGGCTTGCCGTGCGCTTGTCCTACTTGCTACAGTGCAGAAAATGAAAGATCAGGTCCGGGCCGGGATTTTGTTCGCCTTCGCAGCGTGTTTGCTTGCGGCATTTGCCGCAGCCGCGCAGGCGCCGCAACAGCCCGCTCACGCGATCGTCTCAGAGCTCAACGCACTACGCGTGAATTCGAGCGAGGTCTATTCCGTCCGCGATCTTGATTTCCGCCATGACGCGATTCACCTGACATTTGTCGACGGGCAGCTCGCATTCCTCGAACCTTTTCAGGGCAAGCTGACCGGAGCAGTATTTTCTGGGCGGGGACGCATCCTGGTCACGCCGCGCGACACGACAGAAAAACTTTCGATCGCGCGCTTCCTGGGCACGCCACTTCTGGATCAAGGCTTCACCAAGGTGTATCTCCGGTTCGACGGCAACGACGCCGCGGATCTGCTCGCCAGCCTTCGTGAGGCCGGAATAAAACCAGAAGAAGATTCCAGCGTGGCGGACGATTGGAATGATGCCATCGCGTCGCTGAATCCCTGGCATTCGCTTCGGATCCTCGCCGACCTGCTCTCCGAGCATCCAGCGCCTTATTTCTACGCGGGCGTTTTGGGAGACACTTCCGGCCCATTCGATGCGCTCGAAGACGATCGCCGTACCGAGCAGATCATGCTCGGTCAGCCGCAGGTTGCCAACGGCCGCTCGTTCTACGACAGCTGGGCATCTTATCGCCGCCTCGGCGCGCCGCAAACGTATGCCGCGTACTCCGCGGAAACTTATTCACTCGATACGACGGTTCAGCCGGACCTTGAACTCACCGGCACGGCGAAGTTAACGCTCCACGCCGCGACGGGAAGCGAGCGCATGGTGCCGCTCGAGCTTTCCAGTCTGCTCCGTGTTGAATCCGTTCAGGACGATGCGGGACATTCACTGGAATTTTTTCAGAGCGATCCGTCAGTGGGCCATCAAATCGCCCCGGGCGGCAATGATGCGCTGTCCGTTGTGCTTCCGCAATTTCCGCACGCGGGAGATGCTGTCCACTTGCAAATCGCCTACCGAGGCCGCGTCATCAGCAGCGCGGCCAGCGGAGTTTATTTCGTCGGCGAACATGGCAGTTGGTATCCGCACTTGACCGGGACCGATTCGTTCGCGTCATTCGACATGGAATTTCGCTGGCCGCGCGCCCTTCAACTCGTTGCCACGGGCCAAAAACTGGAAGAACACGAAAACGGCGATTGGCGCGAATCACACTGGCATTCCGAACGACCCATTTTCGTCGCAGGATTCAATCTCGGGTCCTATCGCGTGGTGGACGTCGATTCCGCCGGCGTGAAAGTGGACGTATACGCAAACGCCCAATTCAATCAGGCGCTACAGCCGAAGCCCGGCGCCGATGTACTTCACTCGCCGATTCCCAAAACCGGCCCGCTGGGAAATGTGCTGCCTTCCTATGACGGCGAATTACCACTGGTGAACGTCGGCCCGGCGGGGCCGCCTGATTTGCACGTGCTGGGCGCAGATATCGCACAGGCGGTGCAATTCTTCAGCCGCTACGGCGGCCCTTTTCCGTACAGCCACCTGGAGGTTTCGCAAATCCCCGGCGATTTCGGCCAGGGCTGGCCGGGCCTGCTTTACATACCTACGTTTTCATTTCTTTCGCAGGCGGCGCAAAGCCGTGCTGGATTAAGCGCCGCGTCGCGTGAGCAGTTCACGGACATCGTTCCGTATCACGAAGTCGGCCATCAGTGGTGGGGCAACCTCGTGGTGTGGAACAATTATCGCGATCAATGGATTTGTGAAGGCCTGGCCAATTACATCGCGCTTCTTTTCGCCGATGGGCGGAAGGACGCGCACCATCCGCTGGATGTGTGGCTCGGCCGCTATCGTGACACTTTGGTTTCGCACCCGGCGGGCAAAGAGGACACGGTTGATTCCACTGGGCCGCTCGCTTTGGGCGTCCGATTGAATTCGTCTTTGTCTCCCGAAGGCTATCAGCAAATCACTTACTCGAAGGCGACGTGGGTGTTTCACATGCTGCGGATGATGTTGCGCGAGCCACAGGCAAAAAATCCAGACGCGCGATTTGAAGCGTTGCTGCGGTCGCTCGCGTCCGCGCACAAAGATGGCGCGCTTTCCACCGATGATCTGCAACATGCGACGGAAAAAGTGATGCTACCTTCCATGGATCTGGAAGGCGGCCATTCGATGGCGTGGTTCTTCGACGAATGGGTGCGCGGAACCGGAATTCCCGCCTACAAAGTGGATTTCAACGTGCAGCGTCAGGGAGAAGAGTTCGTGGTGAAGGGCGTGCTGCACCAGACTGGAGTGCCGCGCGATTTTCTTGCCGCGGTACCGCTCTATGCATCATTTCCGGCGGGCAAGAGCGCTTATCTTGGACGAGTCGTAACGGACGGCGACGAAACGTCCTTCCGGTTTGTCACTCACGCCGACCCAAAGCGCATTCTGATTGACCCAGAAATGACGCTGCTCTACCAGACAGAATCCACAGGTTCCCACTAAAAACAGAAACGGGCGAAGCCCGATGGATTTCGCCCGAAGAAACAATGATTCTGTTACGGCGCGCTGGGGCTCATGCACGCGATGATAATTGCGGCAGTCGTGCCGGCTGCGATCAACCCCACCGCAACCCACACACCTCCGCTGGTTCCCGCACCGAGTGTCGAATTCTGTCCCGCGCCGCCGGATGGATCGGGTGCGCTATCCACATCCACGCGATAGGCCTTCGCTTCGTCTACCTCGTGATCCACTCCGTTGACGCTCACGTCCAATGCGCCCTTGGTGCTGCCGACTTCAAAAACATTGGGGCCGATCAGGCTCAACTGGCCTGTCGCCGGTTCATTTCCCTTGGGCCGAATGACCACGTTCTTCAATGTGCGTACTTCCAAGATCGAGCCGGGGGCGCTCAAGAAACGCACGTTACCGCGCACGAGAGTGGCGCTGACTCCAGTATCGGTCTTGTGCAATGTCACTTCTGTGTTGCCATTCAAAACCATCTGAGATGAGCCAAAACGCAGCCGCATGGCACCGGCCGCTTCGGTCGCAATTGTGTCGCCATCAAAGATACTGGTGCCATCAACCGCAGCGAGGTGTCCGATTACGGCGTGCTGGGCGCCGGTAACGATTCCCACAGGAGCGGAAGGCCCGGCTAGTACCGGAACCGCCAACCCTGCGGCAACAATCAGAATCGAAAAGATTTGCAAGCGCTTGGACACAGCAACCTCCAGGGACTCTCGTTCTGTATCGTAAGGGTATGACCACTGCCTGTCAACATGAAACACCAGGAGTGTGAAAAAGTTTGCACTCCTTTCACATTCGGCAGAAATGCTACTGCCTCACAATGGTGGCAGTGAATACGGCTTTTCCTGTATTTGTAGGCGTCCCGATTGATCCTGACTTGCCGCCTTGCGTTCCACGCTTGCAGCGTTATCCTTGAAGGCGATATGTTCAAGCCGGGCCAAATGGTTCGAGTGGATTTAGCCGGGATGCAGGTCGGAGACGTATTGTTTCATGCGGCCGTTACGGACGCGGTCGGCAACATCGTACGCCAGGTTTCCGAACAGCCCGAAGTTTATCTTGTCAAGCTGCTGTTTTCCTTCAAAGGCGTCAGCGAAGTCGAAGTGTCTGCTTCCCGGATTCGCGCCGCGTAAGGGAATTTCGAGCGGAGGAAGAATTGATTCACAGGCATGTATTCCATAACGACCGAGTGAAACCCATCGAGCAGGTGCGTCTTTCGCCTGGCCAGGCCGGCTTGCTTTCCGGTTGGGGCCTCTTCACGACGCTGCGGATTTCCAGCGGGGAACCCTTCGCTTTTGAGCGCCATTGGGCGCGATTGCAACGCGACGCCGTCCGAACGCACGTGCCATTTCCGTTCGATGCGGAAACTGTTCTCGGTCATCTCTATTCCGTCCTGCAAGCGAACAATGTATCGGAGGGAACCGCGCGGATCTACGCGATATATAACAAGGTCGGCTTCTGGCAGAGCGATGAACCCGCTCCCCAGGTGGACCTGATTCTTTATTCCGCCGGCTTGCCGAGCTACAAGGAGCCGGTGCGGCTGGGCTTGCGCGAACATGGACGCCACGCCGCTTCCCCGCTTGCGGGAGTGAAAGTGACGTCGTGGCTGAACAACGTCTGGAACCTGTCGGAAGCGCAGCAAGAGGGTTATGACGAAGTGCTGCTTCTGAACGAGCGTGGCGAATCAGCCGAATGCACGGCCGCCAATATTTTCTGCCTGCGCGGAAAGCGCATTCTGACGCCACCACTTTCTTCCGGTTGCCTCGCGGGAATCACTCGAAGCGTGCTCCTCGAGATTGCGCATTCCGCCGGCCTCGAAGCGATCGAGCAGACGCTGTTCCCGATAGATTTGTATGGCGCCGAGGAAGTCTTCATCTCTTCGACGAATCGGAATCTTCTCGGCGTGGGAGAAATTTCGGGCCACAAATTTGCGAATGCGCCGGGCCCGGTGACTCTGCGGCTGGAAACTATCTTGGCGGAATATGTTACGGAACAAGTAAAGGCGCGCTCCACCCAGCGAAAGGCCACATCACTTCCGCGGGGCTAGCTGGGCCCGCGCCGCACGAACTATCGCAACGCAAAATCAGCCAGGTACGTCTATAATCCTGGGTACCCAAGCAAGGGCTGCGGCCTGGTCTTCTCCAGCGAACCGGGACCGAGCCCGATCTCATGCATGAGTTAGAAAACTGAGGAGACTCCGAATATGAAGAAGACAGGAATATGGCTCGCGGCGCTCTGCGTCTGCGCGCTCGTGCTTTCGGTCGTGGCGGTTCACGCCACTCCGCAAGCTCCCGCGAATGTGGCTGGCACATGGACGATCACCATGGCGCCGCCGGCGGGTGGCGGTGGTGGCAATGGCGGTGGTGGTGGCGGTGGACGGCGTGGCGGTGGTGGTCCGCAAACTTGGACGTTTAAGCAAGATGGCGCCAAGATCTCGGGAAGTCTTCCGGGACGCAATGGCGGCGCGGATACGCCGTTTGAAGGAACGGTAAGCGGTAATGATGTGACCTGGACCGTGACGCGCTCATTCAACGGCAATGACGTGACGCAAACCTACAAGGCCACCGTGGACGGCGACAACATGAAGGGGACGGTTACCTCTTCGATGGGCAATGGCACGCCGCGCGATTTCACGGCGACACGTAGCAAGTAGATCGGCTTCAAGCACTGACAGATACTCAGCCTCTGCCAGTGTGATGTACCTCAACGGGCGCGCTCTCCTCCGAGGGCGCGCCTTTTGTTTTCTGGCTGCTCCTGGCGCTCGGAAGCCGTGTTAATATGTCCGCCCCAAGAGCGTTCAATGTCCGAAACCATATTTCAGACCCGAATGCCCGAGTCGGCTCTGCCGCAAGCGGCGCTTGAAGTGATCGCCCCCGACGGCAATCGGACCGTGATGCCGGTGGATCGGTCCCCATTCCTGATTGGCCGCGGCTCGGAAACTGGGAATCACGTCCAGCTTTCCGACCGGCGAATTTCACGGCAATGCGCGGCTCTGGTGTTCGACGGCAGGGCTTTCCGGTTGGAAGATCGCGGCCAGAAGCGCGGGCTTTACGTCAACGGAGTGAAGGCGCCGGAGAAAGTTCAGCTTCGGGATGGCGATTCCATCAGCTTTGGGATGCCAGATTCTTACGAGCTGATTTTCCGGTCCGACGATGCTTCCCTTCCCAAGCTGCTCGACCGTATGGAGCATTTGACCGGCACGGATGCGGGCGGCGGCTTGCGCAACCTAAATCTGCTACTCGAAGCAACGGCAATGCTGCATTCGCACATGCCGCTGGAAACAATTCTGGCGAACATGGTGGATCAGGCCATCAATCTCACCGACGCGGATCGCGGCTTGCTGCTTGAACCCGGCGCGGACGGCGTCAATCAGATACGCGTGGCGCGGCAGCGCGGCGGCGGCATTCTTCCGGTGGAAGGCGTTGAGCCAAGCACGACGGCTATTCGCGCGGCTGTGGATCAGAAGCGCGGCATCGTCACGGAAGACGTCAACCTCGGCGACCAAAATTTGCAAGCTGCGCACAGCATCATCGCGCAACGGCTTCGGGCCGTGGTGGTGATTCCGCTTTTCGCCATGGGTGAGCGTGCCACAAGTGATTCGGAAGTTGCACAGCCGGGCCAACTGATCGGCGTGCTGTACATGGATAGCCGCAAGCCGGCGGCGTTCTCAAAGCTTGAGCGCAAGATCCTGGATACGCTCGCGGCCGAAGCAGCCATCGTGATGGAAAATGCGCGGCTGGTGGTGCTCGAGCGTGAACGCGAAAGGCTGGAGCGCGAGATCGGCATCGCGCGAGACATTCAGCAGGCGCTGCTGCCGCGCGAATTCAGGCGCTACCCGTACATGGAAATCACGGGCATCAATCAGTCGTGCCTGGAAGTCGGCGGCGATTACTACGATCTGTTCGATCTGGGCGCAGATCGGGTGGCCTTCGTCCTCGCCGACGTTTCCGGAAAGGGTCTTGGCGCGGCGCTGATGACCACCATGCTTCAAGGAGCGCTTTCCGCCACCACCTTCGGCCAGCATCCGGCGGAGACTTTCTCTCACATCAACACTTTTTTGTGCGACCACGCGCAGGTCGAGCGCTATGCCACGATGTTTTTCGGCACACTGGCTTCCGATGGCCGGCTGGAATACATCAATGCCGGTCACCCGTCGCCCGTGTTGGTGCGCGGCGGCGCGGTGGAGACTCCTTTCGCTGCGGCTTCCTGTCCGGTGGGACTGATTCCGGAAATGCAATTTTCCAGCGCGGTCGTCATGCTCAATCCCGGCGACATGATCGTGCTGTTCAGTGACGGCGTGAGTGAAATGCTGGACCCCGAGCAAAATGAATACGGTGTTGAACGGCTGAAGAAAGCTATTGCAAGCGCCGGGGATCTCTCCGTCACCGATATGCAGGAAGCGATCCTCGATTCCGTCCGCCAGTTTGCGCGCGGCGCCCGGCAGGCAGATGATGTGACGTTGCTCCTGCTGCGGTACACCGGCGCGGAAGAAAAACTCCGTCCAGCGGCAGACTAGCGCTAAGCGGCTCCGCAATTCTTTCTTCTTGAATTTTTCTCCGCAAGGCGTATCTGTATAGTTCTCATCTTCCCTTCACAGGAGGCTGGCATGCGTTTTGGCGCCAAGATTTGTCTGGTTGTTCTCACCGTGATGTCCTTTTCGATGCCGCTCATCTCGCAGAGTGCGAAATCGCCGGCGTCGCCGCGCGCGTCTACGGTCACTGTGATTCGCGCTGGGTCGCTGATCGACGGCAAGAGCAGCAGCCCCCGTGCGAATCAAGTGATCGTGATCACGGGAGACAAGATCACAGCGGTGGGCGACGCTGCAACGACGCCCATGCCCGCGAATGCGCGCGTGATCGACCTTTCGCATGCGACCGTCTTGCCTGGACTGATCGAATCGCACACGCACATCTTTCTTCAGGGTGAAGATCCGGAAGAGGGCGGTTACGACATTCAGCTGCTGAAATATCCGGCCGCTTACCGCGCTGCACGCGCCACGATTTCCGCACGCCGCGCGTTGGAGCAGGGATTCACTACGATTCGCGATTTGGAAACCGAAGGCGCGGGCTACGGCGATATCGGCATCAAGCAAGCGGTGGACGAAGGCTTGATTCCCGGCCCGCGGATGTTCGTGGTTACGCGGGCGATTTCCACCACGGGCGGTTATCCACTGGAAGGGTACGCGCCGGAAATCACAGTGCCGAAAGGCGCGCAGATTGCCGACGGGCCGGTGGAATTTCGCAAAGCGACGCGAGAGCAACTGGATCACGGAGCCGATTGGATCAAGGTTTACATGACGCACCGCTCGTGGGTGGATGACAGCGGCAATTTGATCTCGCAACCCACGCTAACTGTGGCGGAACTCAAAGAGGTGGTTGACGAAGCCCACGGCTGGCACAAAAAAGTTGCCTGCCACGCGTACAACGGCATCGGCATGCAGCGCGCGCTGGATGGCGGTTGCGATTCGATCGAGCATGGTTTGGAACTCACGGACGCCAACATCCAGCAGATGCTGCGTCAGGGCACGTGGTATTGCCCTACGCTCACGCCTTATTACTTCAACTGGGCGCCTGCAGGTACGCCGGACGGAATCCGCGATCGGAAGCGCGCCGAAGTGCACGGGCCTTCGTTTCAAAAGGCGATGAAGGCGGGAGTCAAGATCGTCTTCGGCACAGACGTTGGCGGGTTTTCATGGGCCGAGCCAATTGCGCAGGAATTTTCCAGAATGACCAGCTTCGGAATGTCACCGATGGACGCGATTCAGTCAGCAACGTGGCGGCCCGCGGAAATGCTCGATATGCAAGGAAAGATCGGAGTTGTGGCGCCCGGCGCTTATGCGGACATCATCGCCGTCAGCCAGGATCCGGTGCAAAACATCAAGTCGCTGGAAAACGTGGGATTCGTGATGAAGGGCGGCGGCGTGTTCAAGAACAACCTGGGCGGCAACTGAAGGCCATTCCGTCTTGGGAATGTGACAAAACCGCGCTTGCGTGCGTCTGATTGGCCCCGAAGACGTCAAGAACGCGGAACATTTCCCGCCAGTTTGCGTTCGTACTAAGAGAGATTCACGACCAAATCCAACAAGTGGAGATTAGGACCATGAATTCACGTCAGACGACAGCGTTCTCGTTACTCACGGCTGTTGTTGTGGCCGCGCTATGTTTCGTTCCAGCGTTGTCTCACGCCACACGGGCGCACGGCGTGTTCGCAATCGTCGTTGCTCCGCAGAATAAACCTGACCTGAACGGCAGATGGGATTTGAACGTGATGACCGAGGACGGCCCGCAAAAGGCCTCGCTGGACTTGAGTGTCGCGGACGACGGCCGGATCACTGGTACAGTTCATTCCGATTACGGAGATGCAAGAATCAGCGGCGGTTCGCTGGATGGGAATAAGTTCAGCATCCGCTTCTCATTGAACATCCAGGGTAACGCGACTGACGTGAACATGGACGGCACAATTGACGGAGATTCGCTCGAAGGTCGCGGCGACGCCGGCGGCGGCGCGTTCAGCTTCACCGGCGCGCGAGCGAAATCCGGCCAATTGCGCTAAGCATTCGGGGGGAGAAGGACCAAGGCGTGCGGACGACAAGGAACTTATTGGCTAATTCCGTGTTGAATTAATCGGGGCAGAATTGTCATGATTGGTGTAGGCGACGCCCACCCTCGCGATTTGCAAGGAGTTGCCTGCCATGCGCTCCGATAGACTCCGCCGGCCTGCTCGGCTCCAGCACTATTTTGTAGGCATCGCCCTGAGTGCGTGCGTTTTTGCCGCACCGATTCTGAGTATCGCCCACGCCGCACCGGCCGAAGCTTCGCGCCTCTATCTTCTTGCGAGCAGCTCATCCGCCAACAAAACCTCTTCTGCTGATTGGAAAGGCCGCCTGCCCATCACGGAGCTGAGTGAAGAGGAAGCCATCACCCACGCCCTGGATCGCCTCGGATACGGCCCGCGCCCCGGTGAAATCGAGCGCATTAAGCAGATGGGCCTGGAAAAATGGATCACGGAGCAACTACATCCGGAAACGATTGACGATTCACAAACGGAAAGGCGTCTCGAACAGTATCCAACCCTTTCGCTTTCGCCGACAGTGCTGGAAAACGAATACCTTCGCCCGAATGTGGCGGCCAAACGCATGGGCGTGACCGAAGAGGAATACAACAAGCGTATTCAGGACTTGCTCCATCCGCCGCAAGGCGTGCGCCCCGCGGAGGATCGCCGTCCGCAGGTGATTGTGAGCGAATTGCAGGCGGCGAAGCTCACGCGCGCCATTTACAGCGAACGTCAGTTGCAGGAACAGCTTGACGATTTCTGGTTCAACCACTTCAACGTCTACGCGAACAAGGACCAGGAAATCTATCTCGTCAGCTCGTTTGATCGAAACGCGATTCGTCCGCATGAATTCGGCAAGTTTCGGGGTTTGCTCGGCGCCACGGCGCACAGCCCCGCGATGCTGGTCTATCTCGACAACTGGTTGAGCGCTGATCCCAACGCCGCGATGCGCGTGAAGCTGGCGACTCCGGAGCAAAAGCGCGCGTGGAAGGATCTGCCGGGCATCGGCTCGAAGAAGGGTCTGAATGAAAATTACGGCCGCGAATTGATGGAGCTGCACACACTCGGCGTGGACGGCGGCTACACGCAGCAGGATGTGATCGAAGTGGCGAAATGTTTCACCGGCTGGACGGTGCGCGATCCGGGCACAAAGCCGGAATTCGTATTTGATCCACGGCTGCATTTCGAGGAAACAAAGGCCGTCCTCGGGAAAAAGATCAAGGCAGGCGGCGAGCGCGACGGCGAGCAGGTGCTGGATTTACTTTCCGTGCAGAAGGCGACCGCGCATCACATCTCGTATGAGCTTGCCGAACATTTCGTCGCCGATAATCCTCCGCCGGCGCTTGTTGCGCGAATGGCCAAGACTTTTGAAAAAACCAAAGGCGATCTGCGGGAAACCGTTTCGACGATGATTTATTCGCCGGAATTCTGGTCGCGCAGCGCTTATCGCGCAAAAATCAAAACTCCGTTTGAGCTTGTTGCCTCCGCCGCGCGCGCTCTCGGAGCGGACGTCGACACGCCTGCACCACTGGCGGGGTGGGTGAACACGATTGGCGAGCCGCTCTACCAATGTGTTCCGCCGACTGGATACAAGGACAACGCGGAGACGTGGGTGAATGCTGGTGCGTTGATGAATCGGCTGAAATTCGCGCTGACGCTCTCCGGCAATCACCTGCGCGGTTCCTCGGTTGATCTTCCTTCGCGGCTTGGTGATGATGTGGAGGCCGATCCAAAGGCCGCGATGGATCGCGCTGTGGATACGTTCCTGGATGGGCAAATCTCCGATTCTTCGCGCGCTGCCGTGCAAAGCGGCATGGCCGGCCCGAAGGCGTTGCAGGCCAAGATCGCCAATCCTGCGCCGCGGGTAGATCTCGGAGTTGTCACCGGACTCGTGCTCGGCACTCCCGAATTTCAACGGCGCTAGCCGCACGTAATGGCATGCCGCCGGCGCGCGACCTTCTGTACTTTCGCTGGCAAACCGGTATAACCTTCCGCATTCCCTGCGCTCTAATTAGAGTCCGGACTCAAATTTCAATTTCAAGGAGCTCAACCCTATGAGCGAAAAACAGAGTTATGCCAATCACGCCAAGCTCGTGCCGCCATTTCATTTTTTTGTGCTGCCAATGTTGTTGGTGAACGTGGGATTCTGCGTTTACTGGCTCATTAAAGATGTCAGCGCGAGAACAATCGTGGGCCTTCTGACGGCGATTGCAATCTTGATGACTGCGCTGTTCGCGCGACTCTTCGCGTTGACAGTGCAGGATCGCGTGATTCGTCTCGAAATGCGCTTGCGGCTGGCGGAAATTCTGCCGCCGCCGCTGCGGTCGCGCATTCCTGAATTCACAGTGGAACAGCTGATCGGTTTGCGCTTCGCGAGCGATGCGGAATTGCCCTCTCTGGCCGCGCAGGTCCTGGATCAAAAAATCGCCAATCGTAAGCCGATCAAGATGATGGTGAAGGAATGGAAAGCGGATAATCTGAGGGCGTAAGGCGAGAGCAGCCGGCCGCCCGGGGCGCAGCGCGGAACTAATGTCCCTTTTTGCGCGCGTCTGCGCGATACGCGCACCACGCGCAACCCTCGGTCGGCGGAGGAGGAGCAGTCAGATCCAAAACCGCCGCGACCTCGCGCATGAATTTCAGAAATGCGTCGTGGCTGACCGGAATTTCCTGCCAGTGCAGCGAACCGGAAAACGAAGCCGCGCTCGATTCTGAAGAAAATGCCTGCGGCTCGAAAATCAGCAATCCCAGGCGCCGCACCGGACGCAGTCCCAGGAATCCCGGCGCGGGATTCTCCAGAGAGTAGGCATACGCGCTCAACTGCCGCGTGTAGGTTTCCACGTTTCGACCCGAAACCGCCGCAGTCTTGAAATCCACCACCGCGATGGATCCATCGTCAAATCGTACGATTGCGTCGAGCTTTCCCCGAATCTGCAAACTGCAATTGCGATTTGGCAGGCGAATCGGAATGGATTGCACGCGCTGATCGCCACAATCCAGTTTTCCCGGCGGCAATTCAGGCAGCACTTCTTCGGTACGCTTCCCGTCAAACCGCAGGCGCATCTGCGCGTCAATCGCCTGAAAGATCTTGGGAAACGCGCCGGGGCGATTGTATTTCTGCGTAACCTTCAAGTAATAGCAGCGCCGGCATTCTTCCCACAAAAAACCAAATTCCGACGGGCTGAGCGTCCACGTGCGCGCCGGCGGCGGTTCGGGAAACAAGGCTGATAGTTCACTGCTCATCGCGGTGAAAACTCCCAATAAAAATGTACGGGGCTTCGCTTCCCTGCTATCTTAGCGCCAAATGGCGCATCGGCGCGCGTGTGAAGCCTCGTCCAACAAAAATTCGCGCGTAAGGTGCAATCCGCGGCCAAGCTTGTGATAGTCTCGCGGCCTACAACCCCAATGTGAAATCTTCCTTGCCGGGGTCAGAGGTACGAACATGCAGAACGCCGCACTCGGATTGATAGTGCTGATCATCGCGGGCGCAATGAACGGTAGTTTCACTCTGCCGATGAAATTCACGCGCAGCTGGGCGTGGGAAAACACTTGGCTGGCGTGGACTTTGTTCGCGCTCTTTTTCCTGCCGCCGGTGGTGACGTTTATTTCGCTGCCCAATGTTCGCGAAATCTATTCCGAACCCGGCATGATGCACGTGGCCGGCGTCGTCGCGGCTTGCGGAGCGGGCTGGGGCATTTCGCAGGTTTTCTTTGGCCTTGCCGTGGACTCGATCGGCATCGCTCTCGCGTTTTCGGTGATTCTGGGACTCGCCGCCGCTGTCGGGGGCGTTGTGCCTGTGCTGCGCGATCATCCCGATAAGATCTTTTCCGCCGGCGGACTCGGCGTGTTCGCGGGCCTCGCGCTCGTCGTTGTGGGCGTGGGAATTTGCGCCGTCGCCGGACGGCGCCGCGAAAAAGCCCTCGGCCTCGGCCCGCAACCAGGCAAAGCCTCGCTTGGCATGGGACTTCTCTACTGCGTGTTCAGCGGGCTTGGTTCCGCGCTTGTCGGCATCGGTCTGGATTCGGGCACGCCGCTGCTGAGCGCGGTGACTGCGCATCAAGGCAGCCAGCTTTGGGCGCCGATGTCTGCGTGGCTGCCGCTGATGCTCGCCGGCGGAATTCCAAACTTGGTCTACTGCATCTACTTGCTAAACAAAAATAGGACCGGTCACAAATTTTCCTTGCCCGGTACGGGCGGTTACTGGCTGCTCGGATTTGTGATGGCGTTTTTCTGGTTCGCCAGCACAGTGATGTACGGTATCGCGAAGGATTTATTCGGCACGTGGGGCACAGCGCTCGCGTGGCCGATGTTTATGTCGCTGATAGTGATTACCGCCAGCGTGCATGGCATCCGCACCGGAGAATGGAAGAATACTGGCCCGGCGCCGCTGCGAATTCAATTGAGCGGGCTCGGCGTGCTCATCCTCGCCGTGATTGTTCTGCAATTCGCCGGACAATGGGTGCAATAACAATCGCGGCCGACGCGGTGCAATTCCACAGGACATCGCATGGCAACTGAAAACCTTTACCTCGGTGTGGACATCGGCGGAACGAAAGTCGCGGCGGGTCTGGTCGACGCCACCGGCAACATCATCTGCAAAGACCGCGCGCCGATGAACGCGCAAGGTTCCGCGGAAGATGGTCTCGCATCCGTCCTGACCGCGATGGAGAAGGCGATGGACGCCGGCCGCGCCGCGCGGCCCGGATTCAAACTTGGCGGAGCGGGAATTTGCTCGCCGGGTCCGCTCGATCCGCGAACAGGAGTCGTGATCAACCCGCCGAATCTTCCTTGCTGGCGAAATTTTCCACTTGCCGACCGCGTCAGCAAACAATTCGGGGTTCCGGTGCTCGTCGAAAATGACGCGAACGCCGCCGGACTCGCTGAAGCCATCTGGGGTGCGGGCCGCGGTTACGGCACCGTGTTTTACGCCACGCTCGGCACCGGCATCGGCACCGGACTTGTGATTGACGGGCGGATTTACAACGGCCGCACCGGCTCAGCGACCGAGGGCGGCCACGTGACGATTGATTGGCGCGGACCGAAGTGCGGTTGCGGAAAATTCGGCTGCATCGAAGTGCTTGCCTCCGGCCCGGCAATCGCCGCGCGCGCGCGTGTAAAGGCAGCCGCAGCTGGTGTTGCCGGCAGGAAAGTCATAGAACTTGCGGGAGGCAAGCCGGAGTTAATTCAGTCTGAGCACGTGGCGCTGGCCTGGCGAAACGGCGATCCGCTGGCGAAGCAAGTGCTGGAAGAAACTTTCGACCTCATCACAATTTGGCTCGGAAATATCGTGGACTTGCTGGAGCCGGACGTGATCGTGATGGGCGGCGGGATCGGCGAGCTTGCCAGCGAATGGTTTGGATACATTCGCGCGAAGCTGCCTGCCTGGTGCATCATCAAGCGCGGCGCGGAAGCCCCGCTGTTGCTCGCACGATATGTTGCGGACTCGGGCATCGCAGGCGCTGCCGCGCTTTGCCTGGCAACAAAAGCTACGGCGTAATCGCAATCACGCGCAGCGGACTGCCCGACCCTCCAACAATTTTCAGCGGCGCGGCGATCACGACCGCACCCGTCGGCGGCAACTGATCCAAGTTGCACAGTCCCGCCAGGCCAAATTTTCCGCTGCCGTGCATGATGAAATGATTTGGAAATGGCGGCGTCAATTTCGCAGCCTGGCCGGCATCCGTGCCGACGGTTTCAACGCCGACGCCGAGAACATCGCGCTCCTTCGCCAAAAATTCGGACGCTTCGGGCGTCCACCCCGGGCTGTGCGGGCCGTCATCTTTCAAGTTGATGTAATCCTTCGCACTCGCTCGCTTCGACCATTCCGTTCGCAGCAACACCCACGCGCCCACAGGAATCCGTCCGTGAGTTTTCTCCCAGTTGTGGATTGTTTGCGGCGTCACCAGGAAATCCGGATTCGCCGCGACATCTCGCGTCGCGTCGAACACGCATGCGGGCCCAACGAATCGCGCCGGCGGAATCGTGTCTACGGAATTGTTCGGCAAATCCTCGCCGCTCACCCAGTGCACAGGCGCGTCAAAGTGCGTGCCAGTGTGCTCGCCGGTTTCAAACGCATTCCAATACCACGCCGGCCCGCGCTCGTCGTAGCGGGAAAGCTCCCACAATTTGAATGCGGGTGTGTTGCTCCACTGCGGCGGCAGCGGTAGCAGCGGAGTTTCCGAGCTGAGCGGTTGCGTCAGATCGACCACGCGCAACTTGCCGGACGCGAGCTCGCTCAGCAGCTGTCCCAAAGTTTCAGACATTCGTCATTCCCCGCGATACGATCGCACGCACCGGCTGAACTCGAACCGGTTTTCGAGTAGTCCCAAATCGGTGACGAATTTCGCCGGACCTGTCGCTTCCACCTTTGCCACTATCATCGAAAGTTCATTCGCCTTCATGCAATCGTCAAAAGTTTTGCGAAACGTTTCGACATCATTCATCTGCCACGCGCGCGATACGCCGGAAGCGCGTGCGATGCCGGCCAAATCCGTGCCGGTCGAAGTCGCCGTCGGAAATCCGCCGACCGACAGCAGGCTTTCGTTATCGAAAACAACCTCAATCAAGTTCGCGGGGCGATACCGCGCCAGCGTCGAAAGCGTGCCCAAATTCATTAGCAGCGAGCCGTCGCCATCCAGAACCACAACTTTCTTTTTCGGTACGCACAGCGCCAAGCCGAGTCCTGTCGAAGACGCGAGCCCCATCGCGTGCTGCAGATAAAAAAAGTTCGGTCGATGACCGAGCGATTGCAGCTCGGCCGCGACCGCACCCATAATCGTCACGACGACGCACGATTCCAGCCGGCCGTAAATTGCGCGGAGGCATTCGATGCGCTTCATGCGTCCTCCCACATCAGCTCGCGCATCAACAGCAGCGCCGTGGGGTGCAAACTGCTTTCCGCCAGATGTTGCGCCCACGCGATCCGCCTGGCGGCTGATTCGGGCTGCTTGAGTTTTTCGTAGGGGATATGCAGCGCGCGCAGGACGGATTCGGTCACACGCCCGCCCTCGGTCTGCCAAGGGTCGCGTTCACCAAAACTGCCGCGATGGCTGATGAGCATCAGCAGCGGAATCTTGTAAAGCTGCGCGAAAGATACAATTCCGTTTATTGCGGCGAGGAATCCGTGATTCTGCATCAACATCGCGGATTTCACTCCCGCCATGTGCGCGCCGGCAGAAATTCCCACGCCTTCTTCTTCCTTCGCCAGCCGGATCAACCTCATTTCAGGATCTTCTTCCGCCATGCGGATCAAATGCACGAGCCACGTTTCCGGCAGTGCGGACATCACGCGCACGCCGCTCGCTTTCAGCGCGTCATAGACAATCTTGGAATTTGCGACGGAAACCGGCATCGAATCCTCGTGCCAGCCATCTCGCGCGGAGTGGCCGGAAGGCGGCCATCATATAAGTGAATTTGCTGGAAGTGAAGCGCCCGTGGGTCGGTTCTACGCACCCTCTTGCAGTTCTCCGTCTGGTTGCAGCAGGCTGTCTCCTTGTCCGGCAAACCAGACGTACAGCGTCGGCAGAATGATAACACTGAGCACCAGGTTGACCATCAGCCCGCCGACGATCACGATCGCGAACGGACGCTGTGAATCCGAGCCAATCGCGTGCGAGAGCGCCGCAGGCAGCAGGCCCAATGTCGCCACCAGCATCGTCATCATGATCGGCCGAAGTCGCAGCACCGCACCTTCAACTGCGGCATCCTTAACG
>Ga0335078_10001809_pt1 | contig 32350 bp, 15 predicted proteins | sample Lox_Sample_32_FD_206711 | JGI IMG/M metagenome (GOLD analysis project Ga0335078, IMG submission 206711) | Soil microbial communities from Loxahatchee National Wildlife Refuge, Florida, United States - Lox_Sample_3.2 | ecosystem: Environmental > Terrestrial > Soil > Wetlands | place: USA... | reverse complement strand
CGGGTCAATGCGGAGTACCTTCCCTTCGGGGTAGATCCTGAACTGTTTTATCCTCAAGCGAGGAACGGAGCTTCGTTCTGTGAATCGTGCGGCACTCGGCATCAGGCTGTTTTTGTGGGAACCTGCACCCGCGCCCGGAAGAGAGAAATTGAGAACATCCGCAAACATGCCCTTGCGATCTGGGGGAACGGCTGGCCGGCCAAATGGAAATCTCAGGCGCATCGGCTGCACGCTCCGGTCTTCGCTGAGGCTCTGGCGCGTATCCATGCTGGGGCAGACGTTTCGCTGAACGTGCTGAATGCCGAGAGTCTCGACGGCCACAACATGCGGACGTTCGAGGTTCCTGCAAGCGGCGGCGTCATGTTGGCCCGCTATACCGCCGCGCAGGCTGAGTTCTTTCCCGAGAATGAAGCGGCCGCATATTACCGGTCCGCGGAAGAACTCGATGCCAAGATTGATTGGCTGCTCGGGGATGCCGCACTGCGCGAACGCATCCGGCGCAACGCGGTGAGACTGGCGGCCCAACAAACGTATGACCATCGCGCGGCTGACGTCCTGCGGGGAGCTGGCTTGCCCGTTCCTAGCATGCCGCACGCGGGAGTGCCGCGATGAGCCGCCCGCTCAAACTACTGACCGTCGGCCATTCCTATGTCGTGGCCCTCAATCGCCGGTTGCCCCACGAAATTGCACGGGTCGGCGGCGGACGTTGGGAGGTGACGGCGGTCGCCCCTCGATTTGTGCGCGCCGAGATGCGCGATATCGCGTTGGAGCCCGGCGCGAAGGAATCGTGCGAACTTGAACCGGTAAGAATGTACGCGACCAGGCGCCTCCACGTAATGGCATTCGATTTTCGCCTGCGCGAAATTCTCCGGCGAGGCTGGGACCTGGTCCACATCTTTCAGGAGCCGTATATTCTCGTGGGGTGGCAGACTGCCTATTGGACGCCGATTGCAACGCCCTTCGTTTTCTTTACCGCACAAAATTACGTCAAGAACTATGCTCCGCCTTTTTCGTGGATGGAGCGTTATTGCGTGGAGCGATGTGCTGGATGGATCCCTTGCGGCGAGCTTGTCTTGCGTGCTTTGCTGCAAAAGGATTATGGGCGCAGGACCCACCGCCTCATTGGCTTTGGTGTGGACGCGGAGCTTTTTCGCCCTGACCAGCATCGCCGCCAGCACGTAAAGCAACAGCTCGGATGGGACGATTCCATACCTGTGGTTTCCTTCCTTGGGCGATTCACTGCGGAAAAGGGAATTGATCTCCTGACCTCGGCACTCGACCACCTTCGTTCACCTTGGCGGGTCCTGTTTATCGGCAGCGGGCCGATGCGCAAAAGTTTGGAAGAATGGGGCAACCGGTATCCGGGACGGGTGCGCATCGTGAGTGCGACCCACGACGAGGTCCCGGCATATCTAGATGCAGCCGACATCCTGTGTGCTCCCAGCCAAACAACGGCCAACTGGCGCGAGCAATTCGGCCGCATGATCATAGAAGGATTTGCCAGCGGGTTGGCGGTGGTGGGCAGCGACAGCGGAGAAATTCCTTACGTCGTAGGAGATGCCGGCATCGTTGCGGGAGAAAGTGACGTTGACGCATGGGTGCGCGCCCTGGAGCGGCTGCTTACCGACGAACGTTACCGCCGAGAACTCTCCCAGCGCGGCCGCATTCGTGCCCTCGAGCACTTCGCCTGGCCGGTGATCGCTCGTGGGCACATAGAATTCTTTGAGCAGATCCTGGCTGTATGACCTGTTTGATGGGAACGCGGAAACTAGAGCAATTCGGTTTCCGGATTGCATAAAAAGCGATGCTTCGGACCAAGAGAACTGGTATGTCGAAATCAGAGGATTTTCGCGAGCAGATATACAGCCGCTACGTTTCTGCCTTCAACGGGCCCAGGAACGATGCAGCCGACATGCGCTGGTACCGATGGTCGCAGCACAAGCTAGTGCCTTTGCTGCACGGGCTCCCGATCGAGGCCCCAATTCTCGACCTCGGCTGTGGGGCCGGACAAATGCTCCAACTTCTGAAAGACACTGGTTTCACCAACGCCTCAGGCATTGACGTCTCCGCGGAGCAGGTTCACTTGGCCACAGAGCGGGGATTGAATGCGGCTGTGAGCGATGTGTTCCATCACCTGCGCGGGGCCCAGTCGAGCTTCGCGGCGATCATCGCCCTGGATTTCGTGGAGCACTTCGACAAGAGCGAGCAAATCCCGCTGTTTGAGGCTATGCACGCGGCCTTGCGGCCCGGCGGAAGGCTGATCCTCGAGACGCCCAACGGGCAGGGGCTGTTCGCGAGCCAGGTGATCTATGGCGACCTCTCGCATCTCACCATATTTTCTGAGGGGTCGCTCTCGCAACTTCTTAAATTAACGGGATTTGAGAATATCGAATTCTATGAGACGGGGCCTACGCCGAAAAACTTGAGGGGCCGAGTTCGCCTCTTTCTCTGGCGGATCGTAAAGCTGGCAGCCAACAGCGCCCGTTTGATCGAAACCGGCGAGACACAGCGGCTCTGGACAAAGAACCTGATCTGCTGCTGCCGTAAGAGGTAGAGTGGGACTTCGAAAGACGGCGACGGAGCGGCCCTTCAACTTAATCAGATTTCTGCGGTGCAAATCTTTGCACAAAAGTTCGTTGCGAGGCTCATAAAAAAAAATCTGTGTAAAACCCGCAATCGCCTGTTGACCGGCCCGACTCACGTCAGTACACTACGCCAACAAGTAACAAGCTGGGTCCCTGTCGTCCCCAGAGTTCGACCCCAACCGCAAACCCGATCTGCATTCTCGTCTTGTCTTCGGCTACCGGGTGGACGCTTTAAAAGCAGTTCATCTGTCGCAAGTGTTCGCATTTGTGTACCCGCGCGAGTAGTTGAAGACTCGAATGCCTGGCTACGCAGGTCTTCAGACTAATCCGGCTACGTGGCTCATCTGCGCAGGCTTGATTGCCTGCTGGGTAGCATCCCTTCGCCTGGTCCCGGGCTGGACGCAGGAGGGATGGCCATCTCTGCTGAAGTCCTTCTACGGCTTGGTCTGGATGAGCTTCGGCTTGGACATCGTTCTGCGCTTTCTGGAGCTGGCCTATAACGCGGTGGAGTGGTCCAGTGGAAGTTTGCGGCTGGTCGCGTTGCTGCCCAATACCGTGAATGCAACCTTGGCGTGGTGCGGAGTGTACTGGGTGCTGGTGAGCCTTGGCTTCGCCCTAGTGGTGCGGCGTCCGGGGCCTGGACCCTTCGAGCACACACAGGTGTTCACGGCAGAATTTGCTTATGCCGCCGCCGTGCCGGTTGCCCTGCTGGCGTCGCTAGGATTCTACGTAACCGAAGGCCAGCTCGTACCCCTGGCGTTGCTTACCCCGATCGCGCTGCTGTCGAACCTTTACATGGTGCCGGCCACAGTCATCTGGTGGGACCACTTCCGCCGCCCCGGGCCAAAGTGGCGAATCAGTGCCGTTCATCTGCTGGTGCTGCTGCCGGCTCTGATCCGCTCCTGGCGCAGTCCGTACCGCGAGAATCTCGCGCCCATCATCCTGATACCTCTTGTCGCGGCGATTTTTGCCGGCAGGCGTCCTGCCCTGCGTAAACTGGCGCCGGCGGGGCTGATTTGGCTGTTGCTGGTCAGCACCGCGGTCGCTTCCTACCGCCGGATCAAATGGGACAACGCCCGCCCGGCCGAGATTTTCAGTGAATTTCGTCGGGCGACGGTCGCAGATTGGTTTTCCGGAAGTTGGGCGGAGCCGCTACGCCGTTTTCACGGTTTCGACTCCATGCTTTTGACGGTAGAGTTGGTCCCTTCGTTGGAACCCTACTCCGGACGCAACGTGCTCTTGATACCCTTCGTTCACGGCTTTGTGCCCCGCTTCCTCTATAGCGGCAAATCCACAGAAATGGCGGGTACCAACTTCGGCGAGCGAATCTGGGCATTTGATGATCCGGTTGCCCGTGAGCGGCGTGTGGGGAACATCGCACCCTCAATGCCGGGCGACTTATTCGAGGCGGGCGGTGTTCTTTTCGTTGCGCTGGGAGGAATGATCTGGGGAATCGTGCTGGGCCTGGCCGACGGCTGGAAGAGGCACCTTCCGCAATTTAGCGCCGCCGCTATTACGCCGTTGATCATGACCCACTGCGCCATGTCCATCGAGCGGGACTTCGACCTAACGCTCGCGACATTCATTCAAGTACTGCTGGTCACGGTGCTGGTTGCAGGGGTGATCGCGCTGGTGGGTCGCCGCATCCGCTTTAGCTCGCACCGAAATTCTGGAGAACTCCTGAGGACATCATGGCGAGCGCTGCAATAGAACGGCCCGACAGCCGACAGCTTCAGGGCTCCCGTCTCGATTCGCACCCTGCCAGAATCCTGATTCTGGCTACGGACGTTTTTACTCGGGGCGGCATTGCGCGCTACACCTCAACTCTGGCTTCAGCTCTGGGGCGCATGCTTGGCCCGGAGAACGTAGACCTTCTTTCTTTTTTTGACTGGGGACAAATAGACCAGCGCCCGACTGAGTTCCGATTGCTGGGAACGATCAGCAGCCGCGACCGAGCGAACGTCTTCTCCCGGTTTCGTTTTCTTTTCAAGGCAGCAAGCGCCGGCCGCCGAGGTTACGACCTCGTGATCGCCAATCATGTGGCCCTCGCACCAGTCGCGGCGTTACTCAAGCTAGCGTTGGGGACACCCTATTGGGTCGTGTGCCACAGCGTCGAAGTTTGGTCTGGGACTTCGATTTCCCGGCGAATGGCTTTGCGCAAGGCGGAGCGCATTCTCGCCATCAGCCGCTACACCGCGAATACGCTCGAAAAATCCACGGGAGTTTCGACTTCACGAGTGCACGTCCTTCACAATGCGGTTCCGGATTCCTTCCGGCGTTTGTTGTTCTCTCATGCCAGCGCTCTAATCCCGGCGGTCAACGCGCGCGGACCCCTGCTGCTTTCGGTCTGCAGCCTGGTTAAGGGAAATGAGTTCAAGGGCGTTGATACGGTGATCCGCGCGCTGCCGAAGATTCTGCTGTCGCAACCCGATGTTCAATACGCGGTTGTAGGCGCCGGTGAGCTTCGCACAACCCTGGAGGCCCTGGCCGCTCAAACTGGGGTGGCCGCAAATGTGGTCTTCCTCGGCGAAGTTACAGATGAAGAACTGGCAAGGATGTATTGCCGTTGCGATGTCTTCGTGCTGCCCAGCCGAGGGCAGGAACAGGAAGGGCAGTTGGGCGGTGAGGGATTCGGGCGCGTGTACGTGGAAGCTGCTCTTGGCGGCAAACCTGTGATCGGTAGCCGCGCCGGCGGCGCGGCAGAGGCGGTGCTCGATGGCAAGACCGGTCTTCTGGTGAACCCCGTTTCCGTTGACGAGGTTGCAGATGCAGCGCTGGCGCTTCTTCAACGTCCCGAACTGGCGACGCAACTGGGCGCGGAAGGCAAGAGGTGGGCGCAGGAAGTCTTCTCCGAGGATGCGTTGTGCAGTTCACTCACAGAGTTACTGCAAGACTCGGGACTTGCGGGCGAGAGCCTGCGGGGAACCAGCGATCACACGCTGTGGGCGAGGGGGGAATCGTGAGAGGCCTGATGAAGACGGCCGCTGAAGTCCCGCTTGGCTTCAGCCAGCCGACCGCGCTTCCTGCTGGCGCTGAGCAGCAGGAAGGCTGGCAGGCGGCCAATCGCACCTGGTGGGAAACCCACCCCATGCGCTACGACTGGAAACACGCCATTGCCGGTCAAGAATTCAGCAGGGAATTCTTCGCGGTATCGGGCCACATCTTTGAAAAAGACGCGCTGCATAAGAGCGTCCAACGAAGGACCGATGGCGCAATTGCCCGTTACTAGACGCGTTCTGAATGGGAGCAGTTGGTCCGCGGCCTGTTTGAGCTGAAGGAGGTGCGTGTTTTCGGCAAGAAAACAGAACTGGTCCCAATCCCAGCGGGAAAAGTGAAAGACATTCTCGTGCGAGCAATCCCGAATCCCGTGAGCCGGTTTTTCACCAACACATGCCGGTGGGGTTCGTTCCTGGTTTCAACATTGGTAAAGGCAACAAGATGAGCAGTCGCTAGACCGTCTGCAGAGACAAACCTGCAGTTCGAAAATTCGGCCGTTAGATGTTCTGCGCAGCCTCGGAGGGGGTAGGTGATGTGCTGTATCGCTGGATTGCTGTTGTCTGAGGGGCCGACGAATGAAGGGCGGTCCGCTGTCGGACGAATGATCTCCGCAAGCCGCCACCGCGGCCCGGATACCAGCGGCTGCGTGGAAATCCCCCTGGCAACGGGCACTCTCGCCCTCGGACACGCACGGCTGTCCATCATTGACCTCAGCGTTAGCTCCAGCCAGCCGATGCACGACTCCGCCGGTTCCTGGCTGGTGTTCAACGGCGAGATCTATAACTTCCGCGACCTTCGCCACCAATTGGAGGCTCTGGGAGTGCGTTTTCGCACCTCTGGTGACACCGAGGTGCTGCTGAGAGCGCTGCTGCAATGGGGAGAGCAGGCGCTGCAGAAATTGCAGGGTATGTTCGCCTTTGCCTTCTGGGACGCTTGCCGCAAAGAGCTTCTGCTGGCGCGTGATCCCATGGGCATCAAGCCGCTGTATTATCACGCCGCGCCGCGGCGCTTCGCCTTCTCATCCGAAGTCAAGGCGATGGCCCGGGCGGAAGTCTGCCCCCTCACGGTGGACCGCGGCGCGGTTGATTCGTTCCTCGCCTTCGGCGCGGTCATTGGCCCGCGCACCATCTACCAGGAAATCCGTGAACTGGAGCCCGGCCAGGTTTTGCGGGTAAATGCGAAGGCTGAAGTCACGAAGGCGAAGTATTGGTCGCTCCAGGATTGCCTGGATGACGCCTCTCTGAGCGTTCATGGATTCGAAGGTGCGGTGGCTCACGTCCGCGAGCGCCTCGATCACGCGGTTGCTTCTCACCTGGTCAGCGATGTTCCGGTGGGTGTGTTTCTCTCCGGCGGCGTGGATTCCAGCCTGTTGGCAATGCTGGCCTCGCGGCACACTAACAGTCCCCTGACTTTGCTCACCGTCGCATTCCACGAACAGGAATTTTCCGAGCTACCTTACGCGAACCAAATCGCCCGCAAGCTGCCCCATCACCATGAAGTCGTCATGCTCTCTTCCTCGCAATTGCGCGGCCTGCTGCCGGAGGCGCTGGCCGCGATGGACCAGCCCACGCTGGATGGCATTAACACCTTTGTGATCTCGCGGGTGGGCGCTGCGCGGGGCCTGAAAGTATTGCTTACCGGAATAGGGGGCGACGAGCTTTTCGGAGGGTACACGACCTTCTACAAGGTGCCGATGTTGCGGCGCTACGGCGCCCTTCTGCGGCCAGCGGCTCGACTCCTAGCAGGCCGCCAGTCAGCGAATCCAATGCAGTGGCAGAAGATCTCCGGCGCTGGCCGGTTGCGCGACACCACCGACGCTTACCTGTTACAGCGCAGTATCCGTTGGGCGAAGGGCTTCTCAGGTTCGATTGCCGATCGACTGCGGGAAGAGATCGAACCGTTCAAGAGCGACTTCCGAAAGCTCGCAGCGCTGGAGTTGCAGTTCTACGCCCGCAATCAGCTTTTGCGCGACGCCGACGTGTTCAGCATGGCGAATTCCGTCGAGCTGCGAGTTCCGCTTCTGGATTTGCAGCTGCTCGCTGCCGCATTCAACCTGCCTGCCAAGTATCACTTTGAGGGAAAGAAGGGGAAGCGGCTGACTCGACGGATCCTAACTGATCTCAGCGGAGAGGAAATTCCCCAGCGCCGCAAGATGGGATTCACATTTCCCTGGCAACAGTGGTTGGCCGGCGGGCTGAAACAAACGATCTCGGAAGTGCTGCTGGCAAAGTCAGGGTATGGGCCATTGGGGCTCGATCCGGCCTACGGGAAGCACCTGCTGGAGGGCCTAGAGCGAGGGGACCGCCGGCAGTCGTGGTCAGAAGTGTGGTCGCTGTTTGTGTTGCTGAACTGGCAGCTGAAGACCGAGGTGCAATATGCCGTTGCCTAAGGTCTGTGTGCTTTGCGTGATTCCGGAACTGGGCGGGGCCGAGATCAGCTTGATGGAGCTGGTGTCGCGCCTTCGCCACTGCTTCGAGTTTCACCTGATCGTCCCCGGGAAAGGCCCTCTGCAAGAGCGCGCCGAGCAGAGCGGAGCGAAAGTCTGGTTGCTGCCATGGCCACATTCGATCTACCGGACTGGCGAAAGCTCGGCGGCTTCCGCCGCAGTGCGGTTGTTGTGCGCGCTGCCCAGCGTGAGATCTTTCACTCGCCAACTGGAAACCTTGCTGGAGGAAATCGGCCCTTCAGTCTTGATCACCAACGCTGTAAAGGCCCATATTATCGGCGCGCTCGCCCGCCGTGCGCGGCATGTCCCTCTGGTCTGGTACATGCGGGATGGCCTTGAACAGCGCGCCATTTCCCGCAAGCTGCTGGCGCTGCTCTCGCGCCGCTGCAATCTGGCGGTATGCATTTCTCAGTATGTGGCGGGCCAAGTACGGCGCTACGTTTCGGCAACACTTTCGGTCGCGGTCGTCTACAACATCGTAGACCTGAATTCCTTTGCGCCAGGAATCGCCGCCCCACCCGATTTGCAGAAGCACCCCGGTGAAATCTGGTTCGGAACGATCGGCGCAATCACACCGCTCAAAGGACTCGATATTTTTCTCGACGCTGCACAAAGCGTAAGCCGGCATCTGCCCAATGCCAGGTTCGTGATCGTCGGGATGAATCCTTATGCCACGCAGGCCGGCTCGGATTACGAAGCCCGGCTTCGCCATCGGGTTGAAAACTCATCCTTGCGTGATTGCGTGAAGTTCCTCGGTTTCCGAAAAGACGTTGCCAATGTTCTCAGCCGGCTGGATGTGCTGGTGCAGCCCAATCGCGGTCCCGAGGGTCTTGGCCGCTCCGTGCTGGAAGCAATGGCCTGTGGCGTACCGGTAGTCGCGGTCAATCAATGGGGGCCTGCCGAGCTCATCCAGAGCGGGGAAACCGGGCTGCTGTTCCCGCCGCTGGACAGCGCGGCTCTAGCCGCTCACATGCTGACTTTAGGAACAGATATTCCTCTACGTGCAAACCTTGGGCAACGCGCCCGTGTGTGGATTCACCAGTACCTGGTTCCAGAAACTTTGGCGAGGCAGTTCCAGGCCGTGCTTTCAGGCGTAATCTCGCCGCGGCGAAATGAGGCTATGTCGGCATGAAGATCTTGCAGCTGGGCAAATTTTACGACCCAGTAGTTGGAGGAATGGAAACTGTCCTGAAGGAACTTTGCGAGAGCGTGCAGAACCAGGTTCAACTCCAGGTTTTGGTGGCCAATACCCAATTCCGCACCGAGCGCGAGAACCACGGCTTTCAGCTGACGCGTGTGGCCAGCCTGGGGACGCTGTTCTCCTGTTCGATGGCCCCGTCGTTCCCGTTGCACGTCCGGCAAATGGATGCCGATGTGGTCCAGGTGCACTTGCCTAACCCCCTGGCGGAGGTGTCGGCGCTGTTGGCTTGCAGAGACATTCCGATCATCGCCCATTTTCACAGTGATGTCGTGCGCCAACGCAGCCTACTGAAGATTTACCAGCCCGTGCTGGAAAAATTCTACCGGCGGGTCCACAGCATCGTTGTTCCCACACCTCGCCACATTGACGTGTCTCCGTTTGTTTCCCGCTATCGCGATAAGTGCCGGGTGGTGCCTTTTGGAATTCCCTTGCGCCATTTCGATCTGGACGATGCCGGCCGCGCACGCGCCGACAGCCTGCGCGACGGCGCGCCCACGGTCCTCTGCGTGGGACGTCTGGTTTCCTACAAAGGCCTTGAGTTTCTGATCCAGGCCATGACAGACCTTAGGGCGCGGCTTCGGATCATCGGCACCGGGCCTTTGGAACATTCCCTGATGGAGTTGACCAGGAAGCGCGGCTTGTCCGACAAGATTGAGTTCCTTGGGCAGCTCCCCTTTGACGAACTCCTGGCGCATTACCACGCCTGCGACGTATTCGTGCTTCCCTCGGTCACCAATGCCGAGATGTTCGGAGTGGTGCAGCTCGAAGCCATGGCGTGCCGCAAGCCGGTGATCGCCACCAGCTTGAAAACTGGCGTCTCCTGGGTCAGCCAGCATAACGTTACCGGATATCTGGTTCCACCGGCCAGCGTGTCAGACCTTGTCAGCTCGATTGACTATCTGCTGCGGAACCCGCGGCTTCGGGAAGAGATGGGCATGGCTGGACGCCAGCGGGTAGAGCGCCACTTTACCTCGGAGAAAATGGCGGCCGCGATGCTCGAAGTCTACCGCGATGTTGCACCGCAAGCGCAGACCGTGGGTGTCTCCACCGAGATTCCGGTTCGCCCACAGCCCGAATATTACGAACCGGCGGAGCGCGCGGGGTAGGAAGTTAAGAAAATCCGGGGTGAAAACGCGTCCGAGGCGAAGACGAGTTCGTGGCCCGCGTGATTCACCTGTGCGCTTGAGTTATAAGTCAGGGGCGTTCCTGCTCCACTATTTGCGATAGTAGCCCGATTCCTCACCCTCTGTCCGCCCTTGGTTTCCACGCAACGGGCATTTACGTCGTGTTTTCCACAGATCATTCCGGTCGAGTATTACGAAAAGATAACAGCGCGCGATGAATGCTTCTGACTAGTTCGCTATCGCAAAGAGTCGAAAAGCCAGCAAATATGCCATGTTTTGCTAAATGACGATCAAAATTTGTTCGAGTGAGTCACATCACAATTTTTTACTTGACGCGTGAGCGTTATTCATTTTGAATGCCGAAAACTCCAAAAGGCGGGTAAGTAAATTCACACCGTTCGCCTCCCGTTCTTCTGTCGCTTTGAATCTTTTGGACACTGAGTCTTCCAGCCGTAGATTTAAAGATTTCGAATTCCACATTCTGAGGGAAACGTTGATGCGACACTTGATCCGTGTCTCTGTGCTGGTCTGTCTCACTGTCCTGCTGTTTCTGCCGCTGGCGTTGTTTGGTGCTGTCCACACGAATGCCTTTCCGGTGGCCCGCGTCACCGCAAAAATTGACAACAACAACCGAGTTACTCTTTCTGGCCATGCGCCCGTTGTTTTGCGCAATGCAATAGATCGCGGCCGGGTCGCGCCGAGCACACCCGCCGAGCACCTGACCCTGATCCTGAAAGCCAGTCCCGAGCAGGAGCGGGAGGCGCGCCGCCTGATTGACGAGCAGCAGGACAGGAACACCGCCAACTTCCACCAGTGGATGACGCCGGAAGAGTTCGGCGAACACTTCGGCGTTGCCGATTCCGATCTCGACAACGTGAAAGCTTGGCTGAGCAGCCAGGGCTTTACCGTGGAAAACGTAAACAAGAGTAAGAGAGCGATCCATTTCAGTGGGACCGTCGGACAGATCGAACAGGCTTTCCAGACGGAGATGCACTACTTCCTGATGCCGAATGGCGAGACGCATGTCTCCAACGATCGCGGTATCTCGGTTCCGAAGGCCCTCAGCCCGGTGATTGCGGGTATGCCTTCGCTGAATGATTTCTTCCGGAAGCCGCACATGGTTGATGTGTCGAGATATAGCAACATGCGGCCCGGCCCCGAATACACTTCTTCCTCCACAGTGCACTACGTTGCTCCCGCCGACTTCGCCACCATTTACAACACCGCGCCGCTTCTGGCGAAGGGCATCAATGGCACGGGCATCACCATCGCCATCGTGGGCCGCTCCGACATTCTGATGAGCGACGTGCAGAGCTACCGCCAAATGTTCAACCTGCCGCCCAACGATCCGATTTTCATCCACGCTGGGCAGGACAACGGAACCGAGCCCGGCGATGACGGCGAATCCGATCTGGACGTTGAAATCTCCGGCGGCGTTGCACCCAACGCAACCGTTAAGTTTGTGATCGGTACGCCCACCTTCCTGGTGGACGGCATCACCAACTCGATTGAGTACATCGTCGAAAACAACATTGCCGACATCATGAGCATCAGCTACGGCTCGTGCGAAGAAGTTGAAGGCACGGGCGGCAATTCCTTCAACAACCAGATCTTCGAGCAAGCTGCGGCCCAGGGCATCAGCGTGTTCGTCGCCGCAGGCGATGGCGGCCCTGCAGGCTGCGATCTTCAAGGAAGCCAAACTTACGAGGTTTTGGGTTACGCCACTGGCGCTGAAGCTTCCACGCCTTACAGCGTATCCGTAGGTGGTACGGAGTTCTACGGCGACGTGGCCGCTCCAACCACTTATTGGAGTGCAACCAACAACTCGACCTATCTAAGCTCGGCCCTAACCTACATTCCAGAGTACCCGTGGAACGAATCCAGAGTTGCCAGCCCCATCCCTTCCGGCGATTCCGGGACCGATTTGTGGTCGGGCAGCGGCGGCATCAGCGCGTACTACCTCCAGCCCTCATGGCAGCGCGGACCTGGAATTAACAATGCGGCTGATCCGGCATTAACTCTTGGCAACGGCGCCACCGGCCTGTGGGTCACGAGCGTCAACATCACCAACCCAGGGAGTGGATACACCACGGCTCCCACGGTTGCCTTCTCTGGCGGTGGCTGCACGGCCGAGCCGGCGGCCACCTCTGTCATCAGCGGAGGCCAGGTCACTGGAATTACTTTCACCGGCTACTCCTCCCACTTCCAGGGCTTCGGCTGTACATCCGCCCCCACAATTGCCTTCTCCGGTGGCGGCGGTACTGGAGCCGCGGCAACTGCCAACGTCGGCCAGATGCAGTATCCGCAACCTCTCATTTCCGGCGTCCCGCACCGCCTGACTCCCGATCTCGCCTTGAACGCTGCCTCTGGTCATGACGCCACGTTCTTCTGCAGCGAAGGCGTTTGCGAACTGAACAGCTCGGGCGGTCTGGTGGATGCTGGTCTGGTTGGCGGCACTTCGGTTGCCGCGCCCAGCATGGCTGGCATCCAAGCGCTGATTGACCAAGCCAATGGTGGACGCCAAGGTATGCCAGCGTACATCTACTACACTCTGGCGGCCAACCAGAACACTGCCAATTGCAATTCCTCGACGCCACCCCTGGCCGGCTCCAACTGTGCCTTCCAGGATGTGACCCTCGGCAACGATTTGATCTGCGGCCTGTCGGGTTCGAGCTGCAGCGCAACATTGACCTCGGCAAAGATTGGCTTCAATGCCGGCACCGGCTACGACATGGCCACAGGCTTGGGCTCGGTAAATGCGGCGAACCTATCCAACCAATGGAGTTCGGTTGTATTTAACAGCTCGAACACTACGCTGAATCTGACGCAAACCACGTTTGCCCACGGAACCCCCGTAACCCTCAGCGGCACCGTCGCCCCAGGTTCCGGCAACGGTACGCCCACTGGCGATGTCGCTTTCATCGTGAGCCAGGGCGCGATTGGCGATCCGGTGGACCTCACCAGCGGCGCTCTCGATGGCACAGTCGCTTTTGCCACGTTGAGCGGCGGATCTTATACGGCAACCCTCGGCAATCTCCCCGGCGGCACCTACTATGTTACCGCGCGCTACGGCGGCGATAGCACCTATGCTTCGAGCCTCTCGGCCCCGGTTCAGGTAACTGTGGCAGGTGGCGAGACCACTACCGTCACGGTCACTCCGGGATACATTGACGGAACAGCCTGCGTCCTCAATCAAGTCAGCACGTTCAGCTACGGCCAGTACATTTGGACCATGGTCAGCGTCGCAGGCGCCTCAGGCCAGGGCGTACCAACCGGAAGCGTGACCATTACGCTGGATAGCAATAACTACACCACTGTCCCGCTTGATCCTAATGGCATCGGATACCTGGCGGCGGGAACGGTCCCGAGTTCCTCCTGCATCTACGACTACAACTTCGCGCAGGCCCCATCCGTGCCTGGCGGCTCACACACAATCGGCGCTTCGTATTCGGGTGATACGACCTTCGCAGCTGGAACTGCTACGCCGGTCCCCATCACCGTGAATCAGCTTTCCATAACGCCGACACTAACGGTCGGGGCGACGCAGATTACGTCGGGCTACCCCGTTCCGCTCACCGCCACTTTCGCAATCTCCGCCCTCACCGGCACCGGGAGTCAATCTTCTGGACCCACCGGGACGGTCACCTTCTACAACGGCGCCACCTATCTGGGAACGGCAACGGTGGTTCCGGCCATCAGCTTCAGCGGGAACATCTACACCTATTCCGCTTCGGCGACCACCACGAGCAGCCTGATCACTGCATCAGGCACCATCACTGCGGTTTACTCAGGTGACGCCAACTACGCCGGCACCACTTCCGCCGGCGTGGCAGTAACCCTCAACACGGGCAGCACCGCAACCACAACTACCCTGACTACAAGTGCCAACCCGACCACCTTAAACGGCCGGCCGACCTTTACGGCCACGATGTCACCGACTACTGTCACCAGCGGCACTGTCGCCTTCTATGACGGAACTGCGTTGCTGGGCACGGGTACAGTGGGCGCCGCTCACACCGCGACGTTCCGTCCGGCTAGCGGCGCTGCCTTCTGGGGCGGTGCTCATAACCTGACTGCGGTCTACGGAGGCGTCGCGGCGACCTACCTTCCGAGCACTTCTTCGGTGCTCGTGCAAAACGTCAGCCAGGGAACCAACACCATCAACCTGACCGCCAAGACCGCTGGTCTGACAGGCCAGGCGTACACCTTCGCCGCCGTCCTGACGCCCAGCCAGACCAACGCAACCTACGCGCCCAACCAGAGCAGCGTGCAGTTCTACGACGGCGCTACCAACATCGGTTCAGCAGTGGCAACTACTGCCACTTCGGGACAAGGCGGTTACGGTCTCTGGACTGCGGCCATTACGGTCAGCGGGCTCGCTCCCGGAACTCACACCATTACGGCCCAATACAGCGACATCAACTACAGCGTCACAACCTCCAACGCACAGACCGTGTATGTCGGCAGTGGCGTCGTCAGCCTGGGAATCTACAGCCCAGTCTCCGGCACCACGCTCTCGGGCAGTTCAGCGACCTTCCGCTGGTTCCCCTACGCCGGCGCGCAGTACTGGCTGGACGTGGGTCCGACCCAGGGCAGCAACGCGTACTACTCGTCCGGCAACCTGGGTACGCCTTTGTCGCAAGCGGTGAGTGGTTTACCCACAGACGGCAGCACCGTCTGGGCTCGCCTGTACTACCTGGTCAACGGAACGTGGCAGTACGCCGACGCCTCCTACACGGCATACAACGTCTCCTCGTCGAAGGCCGTCATGCAAACACCGACTCCGGGGTCAAACCTGAGCGGCACCACCGTGACCTTCACCTGGGCCGCAGGCGTAGGCGCGACCCAATACTGGCTCGACATCGGCAGCAGCGCCGGTGGCAACCAGTACTACTCCGCCAGCCAGGGCACCAACCTCACCCAAACCGTGACCACCCTGCCCAGCGATGGCAGCACCGTGTACGTCACTCTGTACTCTCTGATCAGCGGCTCCTGGTTGAACAACGCCTACACCTACGGCGCCTTCAACCCGGCCTCTGGCAAAGCCGTGATGCAATCGCCTACCAACGGCGCCCTTCTCACTGGCAGCGGCGCCACCTTCACCTGGAGCACCGGCACCGACGTGTCCCAGTACTGGCTCGACATCGGGAGCACCTCCGGCGGCAACCAGTACTACTCCGCCAGCCAGGGCAGCAATACCTCTGTCTCAGTCGGCGGATTGCCCACCAACGGCAGTCAGGTCTACGTCACTCTCTACTCGCTGATTGGAGGAAACTGGCTATACAACCAGTATTCCTACACCGCAGTCAGCTTCACTGACGCAGTGATGACTTCGCCCACCCCGGGCTCCACTCTGACCGGCAGCAGCGTTCAGTTCATCTGGAGCGCGGGTAACGGGGCTACGGACTACTGGCTCGACATCGGCAGCTCAGCCGGTGGCAACCAGTACTACTCCGCCGACCAAGGCAACAACCTCACGCAGACGGCCTACGGTGTGCCCACCGATGGCAGCACCGTGTACGTGACCCTGTACTCCTTCGTGAACGGCGCGTGGCAATCCAACAGCTATACCTACACGGCAGCGGGCGCGGCCACCATGACCAGTCCGACCAACGGCTCTATGATCAGCGGTGGCTCAGCCGTCTTCACCTGGAACGCAGGTGGAGGCGTGACCCAGTACTGGCTGGATGTGGGCAGCACGTCTGGCGGTAACCAGTACTACTCGCAAAGCCAAGGCACCAACCTGACGCAAACGGTGAGCGGATTGCCCACCGACGGCAGCACGGTGTACGTCACTCTGTACTCGCTGATCGGCGGCAACTGGCAGTACACCCAGACCAGCTACAGCACCGGGCCGTAGTCTTCGTCCCGTTGTCGAGAGACAACGGAAAAACTCAAAGGGCACGGACCTCACGTCCGTGCCCTTTTTTCTAACGTCGCACGTGCGGTGCAGCTTTGTGGTTGCAAGCGCCGTCCCGGCCTCGCCGGGCGAAATCAAGTGGAGGCGCCCTGGGCAAAGTGCTCCTGCCGTCGGCAATCCCGCAGAGTTCGTTCAAGGAAATCCTTGCGTCCCGTACATGATGCACCGGATGGCTACGTTCACCCGCAAACGCCATCCTAAGGCTCACTTCGGAAGGAGGGTAACCTGATGCTTAGTTGGGCCTTGACATTCCTGTTGATTGCGATCGTTGCCGGAGTTCTGGGTTTCACCGGAATCGCAATTGCTGCCGCGGGTATTGCGAAGATCCTCTTCTTCGTATTCCTCGTACTGTTCGTGATCAGCTTGGCGTCCCACTTGACTCACGGCGGCCACCGGCCGGTTTAGGCCCGCTTTGCCGCGGCGGATTTGAGGTTGATCCGGTGATCTTGGCGAAATCAGCTTGGATTGCCATCTGGCTCGCTCGTGAACTCTGGCATGGCCTGCGAACCGGTGCGGACATCCTTTCCACGCGCTATTCGTAGAGTGGTTTTCTGTCTAGTGGAAACTCTGAGGTGGAAATACAGCACCGGCCCGATGGTTTCCGCCGTTCAACGAGATTATTGCTAAGACACCCCCCAACGCGGAGGGAATCGGAGGCAGGCGGTTCATAATCCCCGTTTGTGACCGCCTGCCGCCGGCCCCTAAAGGTTGTGCTGTTGCGTCGCCGTCCTCGCTCCGCAGCCAGGCTTCGCCGAATTCGAAGAAAATGGGGCAACTCACGTACAACCGCTCCGGCATCGTAGAGAACTCAGTGCATCGCTCGATGTATCCTAAACTGCGTTACCGGTTGAAAGATTTGTTTACACTTGGGGCTTGCAGTTGAAGAATTCTCGGATCCTGTGATTGCTTGCGGATTTGTTCCAGGTCCGGAGAACTTCCATCTGGTTCGTCGAGGAATCCAAACCAAATGTCCAATCAGCCTAAGCCTATCGTCTGGCCTGGCCGCCCTTATCCTCTGGGACCCGCCTGGGACGGCGAGGGCGTCAACTTCGCGCTCTATTCAGAACATGCCGAGAAAGTAGATCTTTGCCTGTTTGACAACGCCGGGAAACGTGAGACCGCGCGCATTTCGCTTCCCGAGCAAACCGATATGGTCTGGCACGGCTATCTGCCGGAGGCGCGCCCTGGCCAGTTGTATGGATATCGCGTCTACGGCCCCTATGACCCAGAGAAGGGGCATCGCTTCAATCACCACAAGCTTTTGTTGGATCCCTACGGAAAGCAAATTCGAGGGAGCGTTCGCTGGAGCGACTCGCATTTCGGATACAAGATCGGCCACAAACTGGAAGACTTGTCTTTCGATCGGCGAGACGACGCCGCCGGCATGCCGAAGAACCGGGTAGTGGACTCGGCATTCACCTGGGGTTCCGACATCTTGCCTCGCATCCCCTGGCACGAAACCGTGATCTACGAGTTGCACGTGAAGGGCTTCACCATGAACCACCCTGACGTCCCGGCGCACTTGCGCGGAACGTATGCAGCCCTTGCAACTGCGCCGGTCATCGAATACCTGACGCGGCTTGGAGTAACGTCGGTTGAGCTTATGCCCGTGCACAGTTTCGTGGATGACCGTTCCCTGGTGGAGCGCGGCCTACGCAATTATTGGGGCTACAACTCCATCGGATTTTTTGCGGTTGAGCCTCGTTATCTGGCAACGGATTCAATCAGCGAGTTTAAAACGATGGTCAAGACCCTGCACTCGGCGGGGCTGGAAGTGATTCTTGACGTCGTCTACAACCACACCGCCGAGGGTAATCACCTTGGCCCCACGCTCTCGCTCAAGGGCATAGATAACACCAGCTACTATCGCCTGGTGCCGGACAATCAGCGCTATTACATGGACTACACCGGCACGGGAAATACGCTGAATATGCGGCATCCGCGTGTTCTGCAGCTGATTATGGACAGCCTCCGGTACTGGGTGCTGGAGATGCACGTGGACGGCTTCCGCTTCGATCTCGCTGCCACTCTAGCCCGTGAACTGCACGAAGTGGACCGCCTCGGGGCGTTCCTCGACATCATTCATCAGGACCCGGTGCTTTCCCAGGTAAAGCTGATCGCCGAACCTTGGGACCTCGGCGAAGGCGGATATCAGGTGGGAAACTTCCCCGTGGGTTGGGCGGAATGGAATGATCGTTATCGCGATACCGTGCGCGCCTTCTGGAAAGGAGACGCCGGACTGGTAGGAGATCTGGCATACCGCATTACCGGCTCCAGCGATCTTTACGCTCACAGCGGCCGGCGCCCCTATGCCAGCGTTAATTTTGTCACCGCTCATGATGGCTTCACGCTGCAAGACCTTGTGAGCTACAACCAGAAGCACAACGAAGCCAACGGCGAGGACAATCGCGACGGCAACAATAACAATCTCAGCTGGAATTGCGGAGCAGAGGGACCGACTGACGATCCCGCTATCCAGGCCCTGCGCGCCAAGCAAAAACGGAACTTCCTGGCGACGCTCCTGCTCTCGCAAGGCGTACCGATGATATATGCGGGAGATGCCATCGGGCACACGCAGATGGGAAACAACAACGCCTATTGCCAGGACAATCCGACGAGCTGGCTGAACTGGAATCTGCAGCCTCAGGAGCGCGACTTGCTGGCGTTTGTTCGACGCGTCATCGGCCTGCGCAAAAGCCACCCTGTATTTGCCCGCCGGCGTTTTTTTCAGGGCCGCCCGATCAAAGGGGCGAATGTGAAAGATATATTGTGGCTCAATCCCCACGGCCAGGAGATGAGTGAGGACCAATGGCGCGATGCTTCTGTTCAATGCCTGGGAATGTTTCTTTCCGGTCAGGGGCTGGAGGAAACCGATGAACGCGGCCGAAAGCTCAGCGACGAAAACTTCCTCGTCCTGCTGAACGCCCATCATGAAGATGTCGAATTTCTCTTGCCTGCGTTTCGTCCGGGGGCCCGCTGGATTTCCTGGATGGATACTTCTCGAGACGGCGGTCTGCGTCCCGGCGACATGTACGACGCATTGACTGGGTACGCTTTGCAGGCGCGTTCCTTGGCGGTTCTGATGGCGCGCCGGGGTAACGGCAGGAAGGACGAGACTAATGAAGCGCCGTCATGACATGCCCTTCGGCGCCGAATGCCGCGAAGACGGAAGCGTGCGCTTTCGCCTGTGGGCCCCGGCGGCGCATCAGGTTCAGGTTTGCCTGAAGGCAACGAGGTCCGTGCGGCTTCCTCTGGAGCGGCGCGATCACGGCTGGTTTGAGCTGGTCACGGATGCGGCCAGGCCCGGGACCCAATACCGATTCCGAATTGATGATGCCCAGGAAGTCCCTGACCCAGCCTCGCGCTTTCAGCCAAACGACGTGCATGGCCCGAGCGAAGTGGTCGATCCTGGCGCCTTCGAGTGGCAGGACGGCGCGTGGCATGGCCGCCGGTGGGAAGAAGCCGTACTCTATGAATTGCACGTCGGGGCCTTCACTTCCTCAGGGACTTTCTGCGCGCTGGGCGAGCGGCTCGACTATCTGGCAGATCTGGGAATCACCGCCCTGGAGTTGATGCCGGTCGCTGATTTCCCTGGCCAGCGCGATTGGGGTTACGACGGCGTCTTTCCGTTTGCGCCCGATAGCGTCTACGGCCGCCCTGAAGATCTGAAGAACCTGGTTCAAAGCGCCCACGAGCGGGGAATCATGGTTTTGCTGGATGTGGTCTATAACCATTTTGGCCCCGAAGGAAACTACTTTCGATCGTATGCGCCGCAATTCTTCACCCACCGGCACCGGACTCCCTGGGGCGACGGAATCAACTTCGATGGGCCCTATAGCCGCGCTGTGCGCGACTTTTTCATTCACAACGCGCTCTATTGGCTGACCGAATTTCATTTCGATGGCCTTCGCCTCGACGCGGTCCACGCGATTGTGGACGACTCAAGGCCCGACATCCTTACGGAATTGGCGGGTGCCGTTCGCGGTTCGGTCGAGCCCCATCGCCACGTTCATTTGATTTTGGAAAATGACAACAACCAGGCAAATTACCTTCGACGCGGAGAACGCTGCCAACCGCGGACCTACACTGCTCAGTGGAATGATGACATCCACCACGCATTGCACGTGCTGATCACGGGCGAGAGGGACGGACACTATTCAGATTATTCCGAACGCCCGCTCGATCAACTGGGCCGCTGCCTCGCCAGTGGATTCGCGTATCAAGGAGAAGTGTCGCGCCATAGGAAAGGCAAAGCACGTGGCGAACCTACGGCTGGCTTACCATCCACGGCGTTTGTGTCGTTCCTTCAGAACCATGATCAGATTGGAAACCGGGCGTTCGGCGAGCGGATCACCCGGATTGCCGACCGCCGTGCAATGCGGGCTGCCGCGGCGATCCTGCTGCTGGCCCCTGCTCCACCGCTGCTTTTCATGGGCGAGGAGTTCGGGGCCGAGACTCCGTTCCTTTTCTTCTGCGACTTCGAAAAAGACCTGGCTGCGGCGGTTACCGCCGGCCGGCGAAATGAGTTCGCTCACTTTGCCGTTTTCAATGACCCGGCCGAACGTGAGCGGATCCCTGATCCGGATTCCGTCGAAACTTTCGAGGCCTCGCGGCTCGACTGGAACGTTCTCGCGCAGCCGTCTTCGCAAGGCTGGCTTCACTTTTATCACGAATTGATGCAACTTCGCTGTCAACACATCATTCCCCGTTTGTCGCCCGCGTGCGGAATCCGTGCAGAGTATGCCGTTCAGTCGAATCATAGCCTCACTGCGCACTGGTGGTTTCCAGATCGTTCCAAGCTTACGCTGCTCGCAAACCTTGCAGCAGAGCCGCTCAAAGCTCAGTTTTCTCCCGAGGGATTGGTTATTTACGCCAGTCAAGATGTGAGTGTCGAAGCTCTGAAGCAAGGAATGCTGCCGGCTTGGTCGGTCGTGTGGTCGCTTGAGTCATGAATCCGCACACGCCCATTCCGCTCGCGACCTATCGTCTGCAACTCAATCGCGACTTCACGTTTGCTCAGGCCACTGAGATCGTTCCATATCTTTCCGCACTCGGCATCAGTCATTGCTATATCTCTCCTTGCCTGAAAGCTCGCCCCGGCAGCATGCATGGATACGATATCGTGGACCACAACTCCTTCAATCCCGAGATTGGCAGCGCCGAGGATTTCGACCGCTTTGTCTCCGCCCTCCATTCACACGGCATGGGGCTGATTCTCGACATCGTTCCTAATCACATGGGCGTGATGGGCGGCGACAACGCATGGTGGCTGGATGTGCTGGAGAACGGCGAATCCTCGGCTTACGCCCATTTTTTCGACATTGACTGGCAGCCGTTAAAGGAGGAACTGCACGGAAAGGTGCTGGTGCCTGTTCTCCATGATCATTATGGCGCTGTCCTGGAGAGCGGTGAGCTGAAGCTGATTTTTCGGCAAGAGCAGGGTGAGTTCGATGTGACATACCGGAATCATCGCTTTCCGGTAAATCCCAGAGAGTATCCTCTCGTGCTGCGGCACTGCTCGGAGAAGCTGCCGGCAGAACTCGGCGCCGGGAACCCAGACTTGCTGGAGTTTCAAAGTTTGATCACCTCCTTCGGGCACCTGCCGGCGCGACAGGACGCCGATCACGACCACATCGTCGAGCGAAACCGCGACAAAGAGATCCACAAGCGCCGTCTGGCGGAGTTGTGCGCGCGGGCGCCGGCGATCGCGGCTTGTATCGCCGCGGCGGTCGAAGCAATAAATGGCACTCCTTCCGACCCGGCGAGTTTTGAACAGCTTCACGAGCTCATCAAAGCGCAAGCCTTCCGCCTTGCCAATTGGAGGGTCGCCTCTGACGATATCAACTACCGGCGTTTTTTCGATACCAACGATCTCGCAGGCATCCGCATGGAGAATGAAACGGTTTTCGAGGCAACTCATCGCTTGGTGCTCAAGCTGGTGGCGGAAGGGAAAGTAGATGGCTTGCGCGTTGACCATCCCGACGGGCTGTACGATCCCGCTCAGTATTTCGAGCGTCTGAAACATGGCATGGATGAAGCCGCAGGCATTTCGCAGGGGAGCGTGAAAGGGCCGCATTACGTAGTAATCGAGAAAATCCTTACTGGGCACGAACGCCTGCCCGCCCAATGGCCCGTATGCGGTACTACGGGCTATGACTTCGCCAACCTGGTAAATGGCCTGTTTGTTGACCCAACCGCTGCTATGCGCATGGAGCGCATTTATCGGAACTTCATTAATGACGAAATCGATCTGGACAACCTCTTCCACCGTTGCCGAAGATTGATCATTCGCGTCGCCTTGGCGAGCGAAGTGAACGTGCTCGCCAATCAAATCTCGCGCATCGCGCTCGCCAAGCGGCGCACCTGCGATTTCACCCTCAACAGCCTGCGCGACGCGCTGACGGAAGTGGTTGCCACCTTTCCCGTTTACCGCACTTACGTGACTGCTTCGGGCGTTTCGGAGAGCGACGTGCGCTACATCACCCGCGCCATCGCCTCGGCCAAGCGGAGAAGCCCGGCCGCCGACACCAGCATCTTCGATTTCATCGGCGAGGTTCTTCTGACTTGCATCGCCGAAGGACAAGATTCTGCATACCGAAATGCGGTGACAACATTCGCTATGAAGTTCCAGCAATTCACCAGTCCGGTGATGGCCAAAGGCCTGGAGGACACGGCATTTTACCGCTACAACCGGCTCGTCTCGTTGAACGACGTTGGCAGCGATCTTCACCGCTTCGGAACCACGGTCCCGGAGTTTCACACGGCGAACCTGGAGCGCCTCCGCGATTGGCCGCACACCATGCTGACGACCAGTACCCATGACTCAAAGCGTTCGGAAGACGTGCGCGCACGCATCAACGTGCTGTCTGAGATCTCGGGATTATGGAGGCTTCGTGTACGCGACTGGAAGCGTTTCAATCGCAGCCACAGAAGTATCGTCAACGAGATGACGGCTCCGTCGCCGAATGACGAATACCTCCTTTATCAGACGCTGGTTGGCGCCTGGCAATCAGAGCCCATGAGCGACAGTAACGCAGCGGCCGATTTTCGCCGGCGGATCGAAAACTACATGTTGAAGGCCATCCGCGAAGCCAAGCAAAACACCAGTTGGATCAATCCGAATACTGAATATGAAAACGCCGTTTCGTCGTTCGTGAAGGCACTGCTGACTCCGGGCCCCAAGAACCGTTTTCTGAATGATTTTCTCCCTTTTCAGCGCCGTGTCGCCCGAATTGGCTTGTGGAGCGGCCTGTCGCAGACTCTGCTCAAACTCACTTGTCCCGGTGTTCCCGACACTTACCAGGGCAACGACCTGTGGGATTTCAGTCTGGTTGACCCAGACAACCGGCGTCCCGTGGACTATCTCCGTTGCCGGCAATTGTTCGAGAGTGTTGTGGCATGGGGCAACACCCCTGATCCGCTGTCGGTACGCCGGCTGCTGGAGACTCCTGAAGACGGCCGCCTCAAGCTGTATTTGACGTGGAAGACCCTTTGCTTGCGCCGAGAACATTCTCACCTCTTCGAGCAAGGGGAATACGCACCCTTGAGCGCGGAGGGCGCGAAGGCCAATCACGTGGTTGCGTTCGCCAGGAAATCGGAAAGCGCGATTGTGCTGGTCGTGGTTCCGCGGCTGGTGGCGGGTTTGCTCAACGACGTAGATTTCCCGCCCATCGGTCCCCAAGTCTGGGCAGATACTTGCATTTCGCTTTCATCCTTCGCTTCAACATGCTTGCGAAATGTATTCACCGGTGAAGTGATAAGCCTCGAGAAGACCGATTCCGAGGCGTCCCTTCCGGTCGCCAAGGCCCTGGCGCAGTTTCCCGCGGCCCTGTGCTTAATGAGTTAGAGCGCCCTCTCCCCGCTGCGCGCGATGCGGTTTCATCCGAGCCCCTTCTACTAGCTGCTGAATTCAAAGCGGAAAGGCGAGAAGCAGGAGCCAGCATGGTCAGCAGGCTGGCTCCTGCTCGATTGGTGGGGCTTTATCGAGGAGCGATCTTTGTAATACCGGCAGCATAGGGGAGCCATCCTCCACGGGCAATCCTGTCGAGACTGTACTTTCGTGCGGGATTTTCTGTAAATCACTGCGGTCCGATGTTATGCCGTCTGTTCTGTCATAGGTTTTGATAAATTACAGCAACTGAACGTGACGGCTACAGACTGCACCGGATTGGCCAGTGTTCGCACACCCTCTACGCTCTCACCAGAAAAGAGATTCGTGACTTCCCGATGACTTTTCAGGGAGGGCCGAAAGGAGCCGCAAGTGAAGACTGATTCTGCTTCTTCGGGCGTAGCAGAAACTGGCGCAACGGAAAGCAGTGCATCGGAACGCAGTGCAGCGGAAAGACTGCAATCGGAACTTGTTCGACGGGCCCAGCAAGGCGACGCAAATGCTTTCGCCGCTTTGTTTCATGCGCACAAAGCGCACATATATGCGCTCTGCCTGCGCATGACAACCAATGTCGCCGAGGCAGACGACCTCACCCGGGACGTCTTCTTACAGGTGTTCCGCAAGCTACCGAGCTTCCGAGGAGACTGCGCCCTCTCAAGTTGTTTGCGTGACATTGCGGTGAAGATGTCGTTGATGCGTCTCCGCACAAATTGCCGGCCAACGTTTCACTCTCAGGTCATCGCTGAAGAAAGCGTGAGTCCGCAGTATGAAGGAAGGCTTGCAGTGGATTTCTGACATGATGCACGATCAAGCGGTAACTTGGGCAGCTTCCTGCACGGGAGCCTTGCACGGGATGACAATCTCGACCAGCGTTCCTGGATCGGCGGCAGCTAATCGCAACTCTCCTCCAAACTCTTTGGCCCGCTGTCTCATGCCTCCGATTCCTATGCCGATGCTGCCTGGCTGCAGCTCGGCGACCCGCTCAGCAATGCCCCGGCCATCATCTCGCACCGTCACCATTACCCTGCCGTCGTGCACATAGAGAGCGACCCATGCTCTGCGCGCTTCCGAATGGCGAAAGACGTTGCTCAGCGCCTCCTGAATGATGCGAAAGATGGCGGTCTCGAGTTCGGCCGTGAGCCGCGGGAAATCGTTCTGAACGTCCAGCGATGTCTCAATACCGCAGCGCTGGCTGAAGCCATCGAGATACCATCGAAGCGCAGACCGCAGGCCGACCTCGTCCAGCAACGGAGGATGCAAGAGGTGGGACATACTGCGGATCTGCTGAATCGCACGATCAATCGTATCCTCGGCCTCGCCACTGATCTGTTTTTTTGCCTCATCCGAATTCGGCTGGACAAGTTGATGAAACAGCATTTTGACGGCAACCAGCTCCTGCCCCAATCCATCGTGCAGCTCGCGGGCAATGCGGCGCCGTTCCTGGTCTTGCATGGTAATCAAGCGGCCGGAAAGCTGCCGAAGTTCATGATTCAATCTCTCCAATTCTCTGGCTTTGCGGTGCAGTTCCGCAAAAACGCTGACCTTCGCGCGCAAAAGCTCAGGAACCACCGGCACCGAAATGTAATCCACCGCGCCGCGTTGGTATCCCTGCAGCTGGTCCAGATCGGTAAGCCGCACCGCCGAAATAAAAATGATGGCTGTCTTCTGAAAGCGCGGATGCTGGCGGATCATTTGCGCCAATTCAAAACCATCGAGCTCGGGCATGCTGACATCCATGAGCACTACCGCGATATCGTTTTTCAGGAGGCATTCGAGCGCCTCCTTGCCCGACGCCGCCTTGATCAGGTTTTCGCCCAATTCCGCCAGAATGACCTCGTAGCTGAGCAACTTGGCGGGCTGGTCATCCACCATGAGGATGTTGACTTTTTCGTGTGTACTCATAATCGTCTGTTCCTTCCAGGCTTTTCTTCCCGGAACTCAGAACGGCTGGAACGCGTCTGAACAGCTACCTGTGAAGCCACATCCGAAGCGACGAGAGCAACTGCTCGGTGTTAACAGGTTTCGCCAGATACTCCGACGCCCCTGCCTCAAGGCATTTCTCACGGTCGCCTTTCATGGCTTTTGCCGTCAACGCAATAATGGGCAGCCGGTGAAATGATGGGTTCTGCCGGATGACTTGCATAGTCTCGTAGCCATCCATCTCCGGCATCATGATGTCCATCAGCACAATGGCCAGATCGGGCGTGGACTCGAGCGTCGCAATCGCCTCCCGGCCTGTGCCCGCCGTCAATACCGTCATGCCGCGCCGTTCCAGCAGGCTGCTGAGCGCGAAAATGTTGCGGACATCATCATCCACCACTAGGACCTTCCTGCCCTGCAGGGCTTCGTCGGAGCGATGCAAACGGTCCAGCATCTTCTGCTTCTCCGGGGGAAGATCAGTGACCACCCGGTGCAGGAAGAGCGCCGTCTCGTCCAATAGCCGCTCCGGCGACTCCACACCCTTCACCACCACGCTGCGAGCAAGGCTGTGCAGGCGAGTGTCTTCTTCCGGCGTTAGCTCCTTTCCGGTGAACACTACGACCGGCAGATCGCGAAGCTCCGGCTCGTCGCGGAAGTGTTCCAGGATTTCAAATCCCGACATATCCGGGAGGCGCAAATCGAGCACTACGCAATCGAAGGGCTCACCGCCCAGAGCGTCGAGGGCTTCTTTGCCGGTGGCGGCAACCGTGACCACGATATCTTCGTACCCCAGCAACTCCTTGATGCTTAGCTGTTCCGCGGCATTGTCTTCCACCACCAGCAGCCGCTTGCGGCGCGGGGCGGCGTACTCTTTGATTCGAGTCAAAGCTGCGTCCAGTCCCTCGGTAGTGGTGGGCTTGGTCACGAAAGAAAACGCTCCGCGCGCGAGCCCGTGGTTTCTGTCTTCGTCAAGCGTCAGCATCTGCACAGGAATGTGGCGCGTCGTCGCGTCCTGCTTCAAATGATTCAGCACCGTCCATCCCAACATGTCCGGCAGGAAAACATCCAGCGACACGGCTGTAGGACGGAACTCGCGGGCCAGAGTCAAGGCCTCGGTCCCTCGCATGGCCAGCAATACCTTGAACCCCTTGTCGCGGGCGAGATCGCACAATGCACGGGCATAGTGCGGATCATCCTCGACAACCAGCAACACTGCGTCGTCGGGTTGTAACCTTTCGCGGTCATCGGGAATGTGCTCGGCCGGGATCTCGATCACATTCACGTTGGAGAGCTGCAAAGCGGAAACCGGCGGTGGGACCGCCTTGTCGGCCTTGCCCGGCGCGGCTGTTGAGGGGCCCACATAAGTCTGCGGCAGGTATAGCGTAAACGTGCTGCCTTCGGTTGGCGCGCTGCGCAACTGAATTTCGCCGCCGAGCAGACTCGCCAGTTCGCGACTGATTGCCAGCCCTAAACCGGTCCCGCCGTATTTGCGGCTGGTTCCGGCATCGGCCTGTTGGAACGCCTCAAAGATGATGCGCTGCTTGTCGAGCGGAATGCCGATGCCGGTGTCGGCCACTTCGAAGCCCACCACTGAGGCCGCCTTGCATAAAATCGGATGGTTCTCACTCCACCCGCCGTCGGCCACTGAAACCGTCAGCCGCACTCCACCTTGTTCGGTAAACTTAAATGCGTTGGATAGCAGGTTCTTCAGCACTTGCTGCAAGCGCTTCGAATCGGTGACCAGGCTGCGGCCCAGCTGCGGACCAGTTTGCACTTCGAAGGTGAGGTGCCGGTTCTCGGCCTCATGGCGGAATGGGCGTGCCACCGTATCGAGCATGCTAGCAAAGAAAATTTCTTCCGCCTCTACCGAAACCGTGCCGGACTCGATCTTCGACAGGTCGAGAATGTCGCTGATCAGGTTCAGCAGGTCGGTGCCGGCACCGTGAATGGTGCGGGCAAACTCGACCTGCTTGGGGGTTAAATTGCCGTCGGGGTTATCGCCGAGTTGTTGGCCCAGCACAAGAATGCTGTTCAACGGAGTGCGCAGTTCGTGAGACATATTGGCCAGGAACTCAGACTTATATTTGGATGTAAGCGCCAATTCTTTGGCCTTTTCTTCCAGCGCACGGCGAGCCTGTTCGATTTCCTGGTTTTTGCGTTCAACTTCGACGTTCTGTTCGGCCAACTGCTGCGCCTTTTGCGCCAGCTGTTCGTTAGTTTGCTGGAGTTCCTTCTGCTGCGCCTGAAGCTCGGCGGCCAATTGTTGCGACTGCTTCAGCAGGCCCTCCGTCTGCATGGTGGCCTCAATGCTGTTGAGCACGATCCCGATGCTGGCGGTCAGCTGCTCGAGAAACGCGAGGTGCGAGGCGGTAAAAGCACTTAGGGTGGCCAGTTCGATGACCGCCTTCACTCTGTCCTCGAAAAGAATGGGCAACACGATCACATTGCGCGGCACCGCCTCGAACAGTCCGGAACGAATCGAAACGGTATTTGGCGGCAGGTCGGTGATCAGCATGCGCCGCCTCTCCGCCGCGCATTGTCCGATGAGGCCTTCGCCCAGCTTCAAGCGCCGCAGGTGATTGTCCTCACCGTCCGAAGCGAACGCTGAGAGCAGCACCATTTGCTTAGAATCTTCGTCCTCCATCTGGTAGATCAGGCCCTGTTGGGCGTTCACCAATGGTGTTAACTCAGAAAGTAACAGCCGCCCGACAGTCGCCAAATCGCGTTGGCCCTGCAGCATGCCGGTGAAGCGCGCCAGGTTGGTCTTGAGCCAATCCTGTTCGGTGTTGCGCTCAGTCGTGAGCCGCAGATTGTTGATCATGGTGTTGATGTTGTCTTTCAATTCGGCGACTTCTCCGCGTGCCTCTACTTGAATGGATCGGGTCAAGTCACCCTTTGTTACGGCGGTCGCTACTTCTGCGATGGCGCGCACCTGGTTGGTCAGGTTGTCGGCCAGGAGGTTCACGTTGCCGGTAAGATCTTTCCACGTTCCCGCGGCGCCAGGCACGTTGGCCTGGCCGCCAAGCCGGCCTTCCACGCCTACTTCGCGCGCGACCGTAGTCACCTGATCGGCGAAAGTTGCCAGCGTGTCGGTCATGTTGTTAATGGTTTCCGCCAGCGCCGCGACTTCGCCCTTAGCGTTGACCGTCAGTTTTTGAGTGAGCGCGCCATTGGCCACGGCAGTTACCACTTTGACAATGCCGCGCACCTGCTCAGTAAGGTTCGCGGCCATTACATTCACGTTGTCGGTGAGGTCCTTCCAGGTACCAGCCACGCCCGGAACCTGCGCTTGCCCGCCCAGTTTGCCTTCAGTTCCAACTTCGCGCGCCACGCGAGTGACCTCGGCGGCGAAGGCGTTGAGCTGGTCCACCATGGTGTTGATGGTGTTCTTCAGTTCGAGAATTTCGCCCTTCACATCAACCGTAATTTTGCGTGACAGGTCGCCGCGGGCGACGGCGGTAGTCACTTCGGCGATGTTGCGCACCTGCGCCGTAAGGTTTCCGGCCATGGCGTTCACGGAATCGGTAAGGTCTTTCCACGTACCCGCGACACCAGGCACGTTGGCCTGACCGCCAAGACGGCCTTCACTGCCCACTTCGCGGGCCACGCGCGTGACTTCTGCCGCAAATGACCGCAACTGCTCGACCATGGTATTGAGCGTTTCTTTGAGCTGCAAAATCTCGCCGCGCACGTCCACCGTGATTTTCTTGGAAAGATCGCCGTTCGCAATGGCGGTTGCGACTTCGGCGATGTTGCGCACTTGGCCGGTGAGGTTGCTGGCCATGAAATTCACGTTGTCGGTTAAATCTTTCCAGGTGCCGTCAACCCCGGGCACCTGCGCCTGGCCGCCAAGTTTGCCGTCGGTGCCCACTTCGCGGGCCACGCGCGTGACTTCGCCGGCGAAGGCATTGAGCTGGTCTACCATGGTGTTGATGGTGTTCTTCAGCTCGAGAATTTCGCCTTTCACGTCCACGGTGATTTTGCGCGACAAATCGCCCCGCGCGACAGCCGTCGTCACTTCGGCGATGTTGCGCACCTGCGCCGTGAGGTTCCCGGCCATGGAGTTGACGGAGTCGGTCAAATCCTTCCAGGTGCCTGCGACGCCGGGCACGTCGGCCTGTCCGCCCAGTCGGCCCTCGGTCCCCACCTCGCGCGCCACGCGTGTGACTTCGCCCGCGAACGCATTAAGCTGGTCCACCATCGTGTTGATGGTTTCTTTCAGCAGCAGAATTTCACCGCTGACGTTGACGGTGATTTTCTTCGACAAGTCTCCATTGGCAATGGCGGTGGAAACTTCCGCGATGTTGCGCACCTGCCCAGTAAGGTTGCTGGCCATGGAGTTGACCGAATCAGTCAGGTCTTTCCACGTGCCGCCTACGCCGGGAACTTGCGCTTGGCCGCCAAGTTTGCCGTCGGTGCCGACTTCGCGCGCCACGCGGGTCACTTCCGAGGCGAACGACCGCAACTGGTCCACCATGGTGTTCAGGGTGTCTTTGAGTTCGAGGATTTCACCGCGCACGTCCACCGTGATTTTGCGCGACAAATCGCCGCGCGCCACGGCCGTAGCCACTTCGGCGATGTTGCGCACCTGGGCCGTCAGGTTTCCAGCCATGAAGTTCACATTGTCTGTGAGGTCTTTCCAGGTTCCGGCCACACCCGGCACTTGAGCCTGGCCGCCGAGTTTGCCTTCGGTTCCCACTTCGCGCGCCACGCGGGTAACCTCGCCGGCGAAGGCGTTGAGCTGGTCCACCATAGTGTTGATGGTGTTTTTCAGCTCGAGAATTTCGCCCTTCACGTCCACTGTAATTTTGCGCGACAAATCTCCGCGGGCCACAGCCGTCGTTACTTCCGCGATGTTGCGCACTTGCGCCGTGAGGTTTCCGGCCATTGAGTTGACCGAGTCGGTGAGGTCCTTCCAGGTGCCGGCGACTCCCGGTACGTTCGCCTGCCCGCCGAGCCTTCCCTCGGTGCCCACCTCGCGCGCCACACGGGTGACTTCGCCGGCGAAACGGTTGAGCTGGTCCACCATCGTGTTGAGCGTTTCTTTGAGCTGCAGAATCTCGCCGCGCACATCTACAGTAATTTTCTTGGAAAGGTCGCCGGTAGCAATCGCCGTCGCCACCTCGGCGATGTTGCGCACCTGGCCGGTCAAGTTGCTGGCCATGAAGTTCACGTTGTCAGTGAGATCTTTCCAGGTTCCGCCTACGCCGGGAACCTGCGCTTGCCCGCCCAGTTTGCCCTCTGTGCCAACTTCGCGCGCCACGCGGGTCACCTCGCCCGCGAAGGCGTTGAGCTGGTCCACCATCGTATTGATGGTGTCTTTGAGTTCGAGGATTTCTCCTTTGACATCCACTGTGATCTTGCGTGACAAGTCTCCGCGCGCCACCGCGGTGGTTACTTCGGCGATGTTGCGTACCTGCGCGGTGAGGTTGCCGGCCATAGCATTGACCGAATCGGTGAGATCTTTCCATGTGCCGGCTACGCCGGGCACAACCGCCTGTCCGCCAAGTTTGCCGTCGGTGCCCACTTCGCGGGCCACGCGCGTCACTTCGGAAGCAAACGAGCGCAACTGGTCCACCATGGTATTGATGGCTTCTTTAAGCTGCAGAATTTCCCCGCGCACATCCACGGTGATTTTCCGCGAAAGATCTCCGCTGGCCACCGCCGTCGCGACCTCGGCGATGTTGCGCACCTGGCCGGTCAAGTTGCTGGCCATTAAGTTGACCGAGTCAGTCAGGTCTTTCCACGTGCCGGCGACTCCGGGCACCTGCGCCTGCCCGCCGAGTTTGCCGTCGGTGCCCACTTCGCGCGCCACGCGGGTTACTTCGGCGGTGAAGACGCTCAACTGCTGAATCATGGTGTTCACGATGTTGGCGGAGCGCAGAAATTCTCCCTCCAGTGGCCGCCCGTCCACCTCCAGCAGCACGGTTTGCGTCAGATTTCCCTGCGCTACCGCCGCGATGGCGCGCGTGACTTCAGTAGTTGGCCGCAGCAAATCTTCCACCAGAGTATTGAGCGAAACCTCCATTTCACCCCATGCCCCTCGCGACTCATGAAAGCGCGTGCGCTCGCGGGTCCGGCCTTCCTTGCCCACAGCCTGCCCGACGCGCTTCAATTCCTGGGCCATTTGCTGATTGGCCGCGACGATATCGTTGAATGTGTCCGCGATTTTGCCGGCCAATCCGGTCCATGTGCCCGGCAGCCGCACAGAAAAATCCCCGTTACGTGCAGTCTGCAGGCCGGTCAGGATTGCATTGAGTTCCGCTGAA
>Ga0335078_10001808_pt1 | contig 32357 bp, 24 predicted proteins | sample Lox_Sample_32_FD_206711 | JGI IMG/M metagenome (GOLD analysis project Ga0335078, IMG submission 206711) | Soil microbial communities from Loxahatchee National Wildlife Refuge, Florida, United States - Lox_Sample_3.2 | ecosystem: Environmental > Terrestrial > Soil > Wetlands | place: USA... | reverse complement strand
CCAGCGCCTGAACCATAGAATAGACCGAACCCCATCCATTCCACAGCGCGCCGCGGAAGAATGCCATGGTCATCAAATCCGTGCCGCCGAATCCGACGCGGCTGAGCGAATTGCTCCACGGATCGATGACCGCATTCCACGCCCAGTACAAACCAGCCGCCGCCAGTGCGAACACGGCGGCCCAGGCCCACTGGATGTTTTCCTTCTTCGGCCATGCGAGCAGTCGCGCCGGCACGGATTCTTCCTGTTCCTGCAGAGCGCTGCTGAGCATGCGCGTTTCGCGCTCCAGCGCGCCGAGCAGCGCCCGGCATTGCGGACAATGCGCCGTATGCGCGGAAATCTCCAGCGCCTTCGGGCGATCCAGGAATCCTTCCAGATATTGCAGGCACGTGATTTCGTCGTAGTGCGCGAAATCCCCGCGCCCTCCTTCGTTGTGTTCAGCGAAACTGTTCATTGTGTTTCCTCGAGATTCACATTCCCAATACCGTGTCCGCCGAGGGCCTCGCGCAATTGGTGTCTGGCGCGCAGCAGCACCACGCCCACAAAATTCCGGCGCACGCCGAGCGAGTCCGCGATTTCGTCGTAACTCATTTCCGTGTAATACCGCAGCACCAGCGCCATTCGCGAGCGCGAGGGCAGCTTGGCCAGCGCGTTGCGCATGTCCTTGCTGGATTGTTCTTCCAGCAGCCGTTCCAGTTGGCTCGGATCCGGATGCTCGAGCGGCATTTCTTCCACGCCTTCGGTTTCCAGATCCTGCCGCGTGCGCCGACGCCGCAATAAATCCCAGCAGTGATTCGCAGCCACCTTGTACAGCCACGCCTGAAACGGACGGCTCGAATCGTACTGCCCGAGTTTTTCATGCACCTTCATAAAAATTTCCGTCGTCGCGTCTTCGGCGTCCTCGCGCGTGTGCAAAGCCCGCCGGCAGAACCGGAAGATCGGAGCGGCAAATTCCCGGTAGAGCTCGCCCCACGCCTCAAGGCTGCCCGACCGGGCGCGCGCAATGCAGTCCGCCAGGCGCTGGTCATTCGACGCGTTCATGCCCTCCGGCCGTTTCCGCGCTTCCTAATAGAGATACGCATGGCGTAGCCTAAAACTTGCACCTGCAGAGGGTAGCGGGGCGGTGGCCATGTTGCAATGATCATTAGCGGGAGTAATCTCGCCGACCAAAAAACGTCGGAATGCAAACTGCCGGCGGTTTCTGCTTTGGCCCGCACCTTGTGTGCGGGTGCCACCCCCTCCCCCCGGGGTGTTTGCGTAAGTGCTGATTCTACAGGGCTTAGGTGCCAGGGGTCGCGTAAGTCCGCATTCTACAGGACTTAGCTCGGGATGGCAGTTTTCGAATTGGGGGTCTTGTCTTTGGCCTGCCCGGCGTGGCTGTTACACGCGGTCGGCGTGGGACATCGAACCATTGGTAAAGGAAGAAGCAAATGGCCGTCGCAGGCGCGCACGAAAAAATTCACGCCGCGGTACAGAAGTGGAGCGGCGTCACCTCCGAACCGCATCGTTTTGGCGGCGACGAGTATCGGCTGGGTAGACGCGAAATTGGCCACGTCCACGGAGACAGCCTAGTCGATATTCCATTTCCGATGAGCGTGCATGACGAATTGATTGCCGCGGCCCGTGCCGAACTCCACCACGTTCTTCCCGAAAGTGGTTGGGTCAGCGTCTATCTTCGCCAGCCGTCCGACGTGGATAACGCGATTGAACTCCTACGCCTCTCCTTAGAACTTGCCACCCAAAAAGCAGCAAAGCAGCAACGATATCGCACCTGAATAGAACATTTCGCGCGCTCGAACTACACCTTCCGGCTTCCTCATTACAAGTCGCGCGAGATTTCTCGAAATGCGGCATTCAAGCTAGAGTGGTGCGTGACAATGACTGAGCAACTTCCATCGGTGGTGATCACGGGACGGCCCAACGTGGGCAAGTCGACGCTGTTCAATCGCCTGACCAGCACGCGCCGATCGATCGTCACCGACGAATCGGGCATCACGCGCGACCGCATCTACGGGGTGGTGGAATGGATGGGGCGCAGCTTTGAGCTGGTGGACACCGGCGGCATTGTGCCGGACGACCGCGGAGCGATTCCTCGAGAAATTCTGCGTCAAGCGAAGACGGCGATTGAATCCGCGGCGCTGCTCGTGTTGATCGTGGACGCACGCTCCGGTTTGACGCCGCTGGATGAAGAATTGGCGCGGCTTCTGCGGCGCACGGGCAAGCCGGTGATTGTTGCGGCGAACAAAGTGGATTCGCAGCAACTGGAATCACTGACCGGCCCGGTGCACTCTTTGGGATTGCCGGTGTTTCCGCTTTCCGCCGAGCACGGTTACGGCGTGGATACGCTTCTGGAATACATGTCGGAACGCGCGTCCGTGCCGACACCGGAGAACGCGGAAGAAGGAAGCAGGGCGACAAGGAAGCAGAGAACAGACGAGACGGCGGAGGGCGAGGAGGCAGGAAACAGCGAAGCAAGAAGGCAGCGAGACGCTATTGCGGCGGAAGTTAAAACATCGGCCGAGATTGTGCAGGTCGCGATTATCGGCCGACCAAATGTAGGGAAATCGGCGATGCTCAATCAGCTTGCGGGCGAAGAGCGGTCCATTGTTTCGCCGATGGCGGGCACCACGCGCGATTCGGTGGATACGTTGGTTCAGCATGACGGCAAAACGTATCGCTTCGTGGATACGGCCGGGATTCGCCGGAAGGGGAAGACGACCGAGCTTTCCGAGAAATTGAGCGTGATCATGGCTCGGAAAAGCCTGGAACGCACCGACGTGGCGCTGCTGGTGGTGGATGCGTCGCAGGGCGTGGCTTCGGGAGACGCGACGATTGCGGACTATGCCGGACAATCGGGCTGTTCGGTGATTATTGTGATGAATAAATTTGATTTGGCGCTGGGAGCGGCGCGCAAGGCGCTTGCGGCAGAAAATGCGAAGAGCGCTTCGCATCGAGTCGTGCCGCGCAAAAAGCCGCAAAGGTACGACGAGCGGCGCGACGAGGGGCAATCGCGCAGCCGCAGCCTGGCGGCGTTGACCGATCCGGCGTCACTGATGAAGGAATATGAAGCGTTGGTGCGCGACAAATTGAAATTCCTTTCTTACGCTCCGATCGTGTTTGTTTCGGCGCTGAGCGGCGAAAATATCGAAAAGCTTTATCCGCTGATAGACCACGTCGCGGAGGCGCGGCGACGGAGAATTTCGACCGGCGCGATGAATCGGTGGCTGGCCGGCGTGGATTTGGAACGCGGAACGTCGCCCGCATCGCGCAAGGTGAAGATTTATTACATCACGCAGGCGTCCACGGCGCCGCCGACGTTTGTGCTGTTCACGAATCAACCGCAGCGGCTGCATTTCAGCTACGAGCGTTTCTTGGAAAATCGTCTTCGCGAGAGTTTTGATTTTTCGGGAGCGCCGATACGGTTTTTGCAGAGGGTGAAAGAGCGTGGGAATCGAGAGAGGGCAAACGCAGCATCGAGGGGGCGCCGGAGGGACAAGAGGCAACAGCACGTGCGAAAGCGGAAAAAGAAATACAGGCCGGGGTAGTGGAGTGATCGCCAAGCCATCAGAAAAGCCCCAGGTCTGATGAAGCGACCTGGGCTACAAATTCAAAGCTGAATTGACAGAGAAAGAAAACGGAATAGGATAGGGATTACCGGCGCAGCCCATCGAGGCGGACCATGTCTGAAACCGGAAACGGCCACGCAGCGCAATTTCTACCGGATAAGAATTTCTTCCGAATCGGCGAAGTGAGCCGATTGACCGCGACAAAAACCTTTGTGTTGCGCTACTGGGAAACGGAATTTCCCATGCTGCAGCCGGTGAAAAGCCCGAAAGGGCACCGGCTGTATCGCCGCGAAGACGTGCAGAAGGTGCTGGAGATTCGCCGGCTGCTGTACGACGAGGGATTCACGATAGCGGGCGCGCGGCGGCATCTACGCGAGCATGAGGGGCACGATTCCGCGGCGCAGGCAAACGGCGGAAACGGACACGCGAACGGCGATGCTGAATTCGCGGGCGTCGAGGAAGCGGTTGCGAGCGCGGTGAGAACTTCTCCGGCGGCGATTGAAGCGGGCGATCCGATGCCAACCATCAGCCGCAAGGTGCTGCTGGATTTGCGCGATGCGCTGCGCGCTTTCTTGACGCTGCTTGAATCCGAGTGATACGCTGAAGTTCCGCGTTGCACCGCACTTTTCACGCTGTGCCGCGCGAATGCTCACCCGGTCGGGACGTAGCGCAGCCTGGTAGCGCGCACGCTTGGGGTGCGTGAGGTCGCTGGTTCAAATCCAGTCGTCCCGACCATTTGTTCCGCAGACACAAGCGGCCCGCCCGGTGTGGTAATTCCAGCGCGGTGAATCCAAACTAAAGAGAGAAGCTTTCGCGGACCGATGGCGCATATTCTGATTTGCAATGACGACGGCATCCGCGCGGAGGGATTGCGCGCGCTGGTGGACGCTCTGCGTCCTTTGCATACCGTGAGTGTGGTCGCGCCGAGCACGGAGCGGAGCGCTTCGGCGCAAGCTCTGACGCTGCGGGAGCCGATCTTCTGCGACCAGGTTGCCGAACGCGAATGGGCGGTGGACGGCACTCCGGCGGACGCGATGATCGTGGCACTGAATAAATTATTGCCCGAGAAACCGGACCTGGTGTTTTCTGGAATCAATCGCGGCGGAAACATGGGCGAGAATATTTTTTATTCCGGCACCGTCGGCGCGGCGGCGGAAGCGGCGATTAACCGGATTCCGGCCGTTGCGATTTCCGTGGTACATCGCGGGAAAGATTATCGCTTCGATCACGCGGCGTCATTTTCACGCGATCTGGCGGAGTTGGTGATGCGCGAAGGGCTGCCGGCTGGAGTCTTTCTGAACGTGAATGTGCCGAACACATGGCACGGCGGCGTACGCTTCACGCGGCAATCGGAAAAAGTGACGCGCAATGTACTGCGGGAACATACAGACCCGCGCGGGCGGACATATTATTGGCTGCACGAGCAGCAGATTACGGACGGCATCGGCGAAGATACGGATTACGCAGCGATTTTTGCGAATGAGATTTCGATCACTCCATTACACCTCGAACGGACGCACACTACTTCACTGAATCATCTTTCCCACTGGGCGAAAAAACTGGAGCGGATGAAGGCGTAAGCGCAAGCATTTCACATGGCGTCACAGACTACCTACGACGTGGTTGTAACCGGCGCGGGAGTTTTCGGCTCGTGGAGCGCGCTGCAATTGCGGCGCGCGGGAAGGAGCGTAGCTCTGCTCGATGCGTACGGGCCGGGAAATTCGAGGGCGAGTTCGGGCGGCGAATCCAGGCTGATCCGAATGGGCTATGGCGCGGATGAGATTTACACGCGCTGGTCGGTGCGATCTCTGGAGATGTGGAAGGAGCTATTCGCGCGGCGCAGGCAGACGCTGTTTCATCAGACGGGGGTGTTGTGGATCGCGAACGAAGGTGACGAGAAGACGAATGCAACGCGCGAAGTGCTCGAGCGACTGAAGATTCCGCATGAAGTGCTGAAGCGTGAATCGCTAGAGCGGCGATTTCCGCAGATCGCATGCGGCCCGGCGAACTGGGGGGTATTCGAGCCGGAGAGCGGAGTGTTAATGGCGCGACGCGCGGTGGCGACGGTGGTCGAACAAGCGATTGCCGAGGGCGTGGAATATTTTCAGGAGGCGGTCGCGACGCCTGCAGGCGCCCGCAAGATTTCGAGCGTGAGGACGTCAGCGGGGCGCGAGATACAGGCGGAAAGTTTTGTGTTCGCCTGCGGACCGTGGCTGGAAAAAGTGTTTCCGGCGCTGCTTAGCGGGCGGATTTTTGTGACGAAGCAGGAGGTGTATTTCTTCGGCGTGCCGCCGGGTGATGTGAGGTTTCGTCCACCGGCGATGCCGGGATGGTTTTTTCAGAGCGACCTGATCTACGGCGTGCCGGATTTGGAGAGCAGGGGATTCAAAATTGCGCTGGATCGTCACGGCCCGGCGTTCGATCCGGACAACGGTTCGCGTGCGCCGGATCCGGGCGGCATTGTGGTGATGCGGAAATTTTTGGCGGAACGCTTTCCGGCTCTGGCGCAGGCGCCACTGGTGGAAGCCCGCGTGTGTCAGTACGAAAACACGTCCAACGGCGATTTTCTTGTGGACCGGCATCCCGAGCACGAAAATGTGTGGCTGGTGGGAGGCGGTTCGGGACATGGCTTCAAGCACGGGCCCGCGATGGGTGAGCACGTCGCGGCGCGAGTGCTGGGCACAGCGCCGGCGGAGCCACGATATTCACTCGCCAGCAAGGCTACGGTGCAGCACCGAACGGTTTTTTAATGCGTACGCACGGAATCACGCGCGCTGGACGTCACGCCCGGCGTCGGTGGACGGTGAGTAAGTCGAGTATGAATACGAATATTCTTCGCTGCTAAAGTCCACCTGATTCAAGACCACGCCCACCAATCTTTCGGGGACCTTGCGCACACCGGATAGAGCTTGCTTGACCAGTTTCTTCGGAGTGAATCCGCTTTTGACAACCAGAACGACAGCGTCGACGTAACAGGACAGGACGCGGCTATCCGCCATGTGAAGAAGGATCGGCGAATCCACGATGACGACGTCATAGTGCGTGCGCGCCTGACGGATGAGGTCGCGCATGCGATCCGACGAGAGCAATTCGGCAGCGTTTTCGGGCGTGCCGCCGCTCACGATCAGGTTCAGGCCGGGCACTTCCGGAGAGTGAATTGTCGAGCGCCAATCCTGACATCTCTGGAGGTAGGCGGCGAGGCCCGCGCGGTTCGGCACAGCAAAGAATCTGTGCAGCTTTGGGCGGCGGAGATCGGCGTCGATCAGGAGAACCTTTTTATCCAGTTGCGCGAGGGCAACGGCGAGATTCGCGGAGATGGTGGTTTTGCCTTCGCCGGGTACGGCGCTGCTGACGAGCACGGATTGCGAGCGTGCACCGTCGATCGCAAACATGAGCGATGTGCGCAAGTTGCGGATGGCCTCGGATAGTTCGAATTGATTGTGGCCATCGCGATCGAGCCGGAACCAGCCTCCCTGCTCGCGACTGAAGTGCGGGCCGGGGCCACTATCCGGAGGAATTGTTCGAGTAGAGGAGCAATTCCAATCGCCGCCGGAGGGGGCTTGAGCCGGCACTGCCGGGAGCACCGCAAGCAGAGGAAGATTCAAGCCGAATTCGACGTCTTCCTCGGAATGAAAAGTGTCATGCATGTGTTCCTGGAAGAGCGCGAGACCGATTCCGAGAGTCAACCCGGCGAAGATACCGAGAATCAGATTGTATGTAACTTTCGGGCGAATCCTTGTGAGGGGCAACTGGGCCGGCTCGACTATGCTGGCGGTGGCAACGGAGAATTTAGAAGAAAGGCCGGCGTCATTCATCTGGCGCAGAAGGCCTTCGTAGAGCTGATTATCGAGTTCTACCTCGCGTTTGAGGATGCCGTCCTGCAGGCGTTGTTGGGAAGTACCGCTGACGATTTTCTGCCCGTCATCGTATTCCTTGCGTGCAAATTCCTCCTGGCGCGCAGCAACTTCCAAATTCGCGGCAGCGTCCTGAATGATGCGATCGCGCTCGGCCGCTTCCTCCGAGTGAACGGAATCAAGCTGGGCGCGCATCTGGATGACGTCCGGAAAGTTCGGGCCGAATCTGGCGGAGAGCTGCGAAAGTTGCTGGTTGAGCGTTTCTTCCTTTTCCCGAAACGCGTCGAGCGCAACGCTCTGAATGACGGAAGAATCACCAGCGCGGGCCTGTTGGTTCCGTGTCTCCTTTTCCAAGCGATTTGCCTGCGCGCGGCTCAGGTCCTGCTGCAACTGCTGCAAGTGTTCGCGATTCAGATCCTGTGGAACGCCGTTCTCATCTTGAACAAACAGAAGTTGGTGGTCGGCCTCGTATCGTTGGAGATTGAGCGAGGCCTGTTCGAGTTTGGCCTTTGTATCGCGCACCTGATCCAACAGCCAATTCGAGGCGCTTTGCGCCGTTTGGGTACGATCCTGACTCCCTTTTTCAATGTAGAGGGTCATCAATTGATTGACGAACTTCGCCGCTCGTTCCGGCGATTCGGATTCAAAATCAATTTGAATTAGACCGGTGCCCTTCAAGACTTCAACTGTAAGATGATTCTGAAAATCCTGCGGAGTGGGCTTTGGCGTTTCCGTCTCCGGGCCATCTTCGGATCCCAGCGAGGAGATGACTTTGGAGACCATTTCGCTGCTTCGGAGAATTTCCGTCTGCGTTTGCAGGAAACTTTCCGGAGCGGCGTGATCCTGAAAGAGTTCGCCTACGTCGGCGACGCTGTCCTTCGGCAGATCGACTTGGAGCGAGCCTGTTGCGCGAAACACCGGTCTTTGGCGGACCGTGGCAAACAGTACGGTGAGGAATACACCGGCTGCGATGGCCAGGACGGTCCAACGGCGGTTCAGGATGATTCGCCGATAGTAAGAAAACGGAATGGGGGTGGCGTCCGAATAATCAGGTGCGGGCCAGAATTCGCGTTGTGGCGGCGTGTTGGCCCGGGCAGGAACGGCAGATCTGGCTACCCTCTGTTGAGTTGACATATGAGCGCCTTTCTAAGAGATCCGACGAACAACCGCGTGCGTGTTCGCGGGCGAATGAGAAGGTCAGCAAGCCGTGCGGAGCGTCTTGCGAAGCAGCGCGTGGCGAGAGAGAAGTAGATGGCGGCGCCGGGATCAGGCACCGGAATCATTCCTGAGTATTCGATGTCAGGAGGTTAGACGGTGATAATCGAAGAGTACACTTCTGTCAAGAATAATAAATAACTAAATCGTACTATTACGTGGGTATGAAGCGGTGTAGCGCTGGTACTCGATGAGTGGTTCCCAAATTGGAACGAAAAAGCAAGTGCTGGGCGCCCAGTGGAAGAAGTCCCGAAACGGGAGAGGCATTGCTGTCTCGTTGGCTTGCGGCGGCGGAGAGTGCTAGGTTAGGGCCAACGCTATCCACAGGTCAACAAGTGAGAATGGGCGAATGCTCGTACGAATCACACAAAACTACGACGAAATGAGCCGGTTAGCGGCGCGGATTGTGGCGAACGCCGCGCGGCGGAAGCCGGATTTGCGATTGGGGCTCGCAACGGGCGAGACGCAAATTGGGATGTATAAAGACCTGGTGCGGATGCGGCGTGAAGAAGGGCTGGATTTTTCGCGCGTGCTGACGTTTAACCTGGATGAATACGTGGGATTGCCGGCCGGGCATCCGCAGAGTCTCCGGTCATTTATGTTTCGCACGTTTTTTGATCATGTGAACGTCGCGGCGGCGAACATACACATTCCGGATGGATCGGTGCGGAGGAACTTCGGGGAGTATTGCGCTCAATATGAGGAAGAAATCCGACAAGCAGGCGGCATCGATTTGCAGATATTGGGCATCGGTAAGGATGGGCACATCGGATTCAACGAGCCGACGTCGAGTTTGGTGTCCCGCACGCGGGTAAAGACGCTTACGCGGCAGACGATTGAGGCCAACCGGCGGGATTTCGCGGCGGGAGAAGAAGTGCCGGCCGCGGCGATCACGATGGGAGTGGGGACGATTTTGGAGGCGCGGCGGATTTTACTGCTGGCTTCCGGCGCGGCGAAGTCGAAGGCCGTGGCGCGAGCGGTGGAAGGGGCGGTGAGCGCGGCGGCGACAGCGTCTGCGCTGCAGATGCACGGCAACACGACGTTGATTGTGGATCGCGAGGCCGCGGCGGATTTGGCTCACAAGGATTATTACGAGCGCGCGATAGAGATGACGAAAAGACTGACGCCGGAAAGATTGGAGTAAGCGTCCGCGTGCACGCTAATTCTGGCGCTTCATCAGGATCAGGTAAAGTCCACCGGCGACGAAAAACCCAACAAACCAGGCGTAATTGTAGAGCGGACGAAGAGGCGGCACGACGAGTCCGGTGAGCGCGACGACGATTCCGGCGGCAAGCGCGATAACGGCGCGCCAATTGATGCCGCGAGAGTATTCATATTCGCCAGTCGTGCGATAGAGCGCATTCACGTCAAGAGTGCAATGGCGCAAGACGAAGTAGTCAGCAATCATGATGCCCGCGATGGGGCCGAGCAAGCCGGAATATCCCACCAGCCAACCGAAGATATACGCGCTGAAACTCCCGAGAAGTTTCCACGGCATCAGAAGAACGCCGACCACGCCGGTGATGAGTCCGCCGGTGCGGAAAGAGATGAGGCGTGGGTTGAGATTTGAAAAATCGTTGGAGGGCGAAACGACGTTGGCGGCGACGTTGGTGTTGAGCGTGGCGATGAGGAGCGCGACCAGGGCGATGAGCGCGACGACGGGCCGATTGAAGCGGCCGAGGAGAATCACGGGATCCCAGATGGCTTCGTGAAAAATCACGACCGATGCCGACGTGACGGCAACGCCGATGAAGGAATAGAGCGTCATCGCGGCGGGAAGGCCGAGCGACTGGCCGAGCATTTGCGCGCGCTGGGATTTGGCGTAGCGCGTGAAATCGGGAATATTCAGCGCGACGGTGGCCCAAAAGCCGACCATTCCGGTGAGGGAAGGAACGAAGAAACGCACGAATTCGCCGGTGGAATGAAATTTACTCGGCGTGCTGAGAACAGGGCCGAGGCCGCCAGCGAGAGAGGTGATCCACCAGAGAAGCAGCAAGCCTACGCCGAGCATGAATGGCGCGGCGACGCCTTCGAGAAATTTTATGGTCTCGATGCCGCGCACAATCACCAGCATGTTGAGCGCCCAAAAAGCGAAAAAGCAGACCCACAATCCGGCGCTGGAGGATCTCGCGGCGGGCCAGACGATGGCGAGCATGGCGTAAATCGCCTGGCCGCCGATCCAAGTTTGGATGCCGAACCATCCGCAGGCGACGAGCGCGCGAAGGACGGCGGGAATGTTGGCGCCGCGGACTCCGAACGACGCGCGGACGAAAACAGGAAACGGGATGCCGTATTTCGCGCCAGCGTGCGCGTTCAGGAGCATGGGCACCAGGACAATGAGATTGCCGAGAAGAATCGTGGCGATTGCTTCCCACCAGCTCATGCCGCCGGCGATCAGTCCCGAAGCGAGCATGTAGGTCGGGATGCAGACGCTCATGGCGACCCAGAGCGAAGCGTAGTTGTAAGTGGACCAGGTGCGGCGCTCGGGAGAAACGGGAGCGAGATCTTCGTTGTAAAGGGAGCGGTCGAGCGATTCGGCCATGCGCTAGCGCCAGGCTCCGCCGCGGGGGATGCGCTTCAAGAAATTGCCGCGACCGGTGCGGCCGAGGAACTTGCCGCCGTCGACGATGACTTCGCCGCGCGAGAGAACCGTGCGAGCGTTGCCCTTAACCTGAAAGCCCTCAAACATGGAATAGTCCACGCGCATGTGGTGAGTTTTGGCGCTGATGGTGTGCGCGGCGTTGGGATCCCAGATGACGACATCGGCGTCGCTGCCGGGAGCGATTTCGCCTTTGCGGGGATAAAGACCGAAAAGCTTCGCGGGCGTGGTGGAAACGAGCTCGACGAAACGATTGACGCTGAGTTTTCCTTCGTTGACTCCGTGATGGAAAAGAAGCTGGAGGCGATTTTCGACGCCGGGGCCTCCGTTGGGAATTTTCGTGAAATCATCCTTGCCAAGAACTTTCTGGTCTTCGAAGCAGAAGGGGCAGTGGTCGGTGGAGACGACTTGCAGATGATCGTGCTTGAGTCCGTCCCAGAGTTTGGGCAAATTTTCCTTTTCGCGCAGCGACGGAGTGAAAACGTATTTCGCGCCTTCGAAATTGGGGCGCTTCAATTCTTCGATGGTGAGCAGAAGATACTGCGGGCAAGTTTCAGCGAATATCGGCACGCCGCGTTCGCGCGCTTCGCGGACTTCATTGAGTGCGGCTTCGGAGGAAAGGTGAACGATATAGACGGGAGCACCTGAAATTTCGGACATGGCGACGGCGCGGTGGACGGCTTCGGCCTCGGCGGTGACGGGACGCGTAAGGCCGTGATAGATCGGCGCGGTTTTTCCTTCGGCGATGGCGCGGCGAACGATGACGTCTATGATTCCGCCATTTTCGGCGTGGAGACAGATGAGCGCGCCATTTTTCGCGGTGCGGCTGAGCGCTTTGAAAATTGTGGCGTCATCCACCATCAGCACGTTGGGATACGCCATGAAAAGTTTGAAGCTGGCGACGCCTTCGCGGACGAGGTCGTCCATATCCTCGAGGCCGGCTTCGGCGAGATCGGTGACGATCATGTGCAGGCCGTAGTCGATGGAGGCGCGGTTTTCAGCTTTTTTCCACCACGTGTCCAGCGCGTCCCGCATGCGCGTGCCTTTGGGCTGAATGGCGAAATCGATCAGCGTGGTGGTGCCGCCGAACGCAGCAGCTTTTGTGCCGGTCTCGAAATCGTCGCTCGAGGTGGTGCCGCCGAAGGGCATATCGAGGTGAGTGTGGACATCAATGCCGCCCGGAAACACGAGCATGCCCGCGGCGTCGATGATTTTTTCGCCGTTCGCGGCGGGAAGATTCGCGCCGATTTCCCTGATGCGTTCGCCTTCGATGCGCAGATCGGCCTTGCGAGATTCGCTTGCGGTGACGATGGTGCCGTTGCGGATGATCATTTCGCGGGCCTCGCTGTGTCAGGACGACTTCATTCCGTTAAGCCAATTTCGCGCGCTCATCCCAACTTTGCGCGGCAACTCCGGCGTCCACGCGCTCCATAGTGATGCATTCTTCCACGGGACAAACGAGCCAGCAGAGGTTGCAGCCGACGCATTCGTGTTCATCCACTTTTGGAATGCGAAGCGGCGGCGTGACGTGTGCACCGTTGCCGGAATGCTTGGCCACCTCGGTTACCGCGATATGCTTGCGGCTGGCGGCGAGCAGAGCTTCGGGATTTTTGTAGCCTTCGATGTGGATGCACTGATGTGCTCCATCCCAGCAGGCGATGTAGCAAAGGTCGCAGCCAATGCATTTTTCGGGGTGAATGCGCGCGATGATTTTGTAATTCAGGTTCAGGTGCTTCCAGTCGGTGACGTTCGGCAGGCTGCGGCCGCGGAAATCATCAACGGTGGCGAAACCTTTTTCATCCATCCAATTGCTGAGGCCGTCGATCATATCTTCGACGATGCGGAAACCGTAATGCATGGGCGCGGTGCAGAGCTGAACGCTCTGACAGCCCATCAGAAAAAACTCGGCGGCGTCGCGCCAGCCGGAAATTCCGCCGATGCCGGAAATCGGAAGCGCGATTTCAGGGTCGGCGGCAATTTGTTGGACCATGTGGAGCGCAATGGGCTTTACGGCCGGGCCGCAGTAACCGCCGTGAGCGGACTTACCGTCGACGAAGGGACGAGGGACGAAAGTATCGAGATCAACGCCGGTGATGGAGTTGATGGTGTTGATGGCCGAGAGGCCGTCGGCTCTGCCGCGCTTTGCTGCACGACCGACATGGCGCAAATCCGTGACGTTGGGAGTGAGCTTCACGAGGACCGGCGTCTTCGCGACTTCCTTTACCCAGCCGGTGATCATCTCGCAATATTCGGGCACCTGACCGACGGCGCTGCCCATGCCGCGCTCGCTCATGCCGTGCGGGCAGCCGAAATTTAGCTCGAGGCCGTCAGCGCCAGCATCTTCAGCCTGGCGAACGATCTGGTGCCACGCTTCGCGCTTGGAATCGACCATCAGCGACGCGATAACGGCGTGATGCGGGTAGCGTTTTTTCACTTCTGAAATTTCGCGCAGGTTTACGTTGAGCGGGCGATCGGTGATGAGCTCAATGTTGTTGAGGCCCATCATGCGGGTGCCGTTCAAATCCACGGAGGAATAGCGCGACGAAACGTTTACGATCGGCTCGCCAAGAGTTTTCCAGACGGCGCCGCCCCAGCCCGCGTCAAACGCGCGCATGACCTGATCGCCACAATTCGAAGGAGGGCCGGAGGCAAGCCAGAAGGGATTCGGGCAGCGAATTTTTCCAGCGAAAAGTGTGGTGAGGTCAGCCATGATGTGCCTCCAACGCGCGCGCGATGCCGATGGCCGCGCGCTTGCCCGCGGCGACGGCGTCTACAACTTCGCGGCCGCCATTGACGCAATCTCCGCCGGCAAAATATTTCGGATTGGAAGTTTGACCGGTTTCCGGATTCACAACGACGCAACCATTTTGCAAGTTCACGCCTTTGCAGCGCGAAAGAAAATCAACCAGGCGCGTCTGGCCGATGCTAGGAATAATCATGTCGCAAGAGATGCGGTGTCCGGAGCCGGCGATCGGCTTGAGATTGCGATCCACGCTGACACATTCGAGGCTTTCGACGGAATTCACGCCGTGAAGTCTTACCGGCACTCTCCACCAGTGAAATTTGATGCCGTCGAGTTTGGCGATCTCATATTCGTAATCGAAAGCCGGCATTTCGCCTTCGCCGCGGCGGTAGACGAGATGAACTTCTTCGGCGCCGAGGCGATGCGCGGCGGTTGCGGCGTCAATGGCGGTGTTTCCCGCGCCGAGGATAACGACGCGGCGACCGACGGCGATGGACGAGGTTTTGTAAGCAGCGATGAATTTCAGCGCGTCCACGACGCCGGGAAGATTTTCGCCGGGAATGCGGAGCGGATGCGTGGAACCGAGGCCGACACCGAGGAAGATGGCGTCAAATTCCTTTTCGAGCGCTTCGGGATTCGCCTCCTTGCCGAGGCGGAATTCGGCTCCGGCCGCTCGAACAAGGTCGATTTCTTTTTTCGCGTCGGATGGACGGAATTTGTATTCGGCGATGCCGTAAGTGTTTAGGCCGCCGGCAAGTGGATTCTTGTCGATGATCGTGACAGCGATACCGCGGCGACGCAATTCGGCCGCGCAGGCAAGCGACGCAGGTCCGGCGCCGATGCAGGCTACGCGACCCTTCGCGGGCGTTTTCGCGACGGGCAGTTTGGGTGAATGCGAATAAAAATAATCCATGGCATGACGCTGGAGGCGGCCGATTTCTATGGGCTGCTTATTGTAACCGTGCATCACGCAGGCGCCTTCGCAGAGCACGTCCACGGGGCAAACGCGGGAGCAGCTGAGGCCGAGCACATTGGAATCGAGGATGGTGAGCGCCGAGCCGCGCAGGTTGCGAGTGGAAATTTTCTTGATGAAGCGAGGCACGTCAATGTGTGTTGGACAGGCAGCGGTGCAAGGCGCGTCAAAACAGAAAAGGCAGCGATTGGCTTCGACAACGGCGGCCTGAGGAGCGAACGCGGGATGGATATCCGCGAAGTTCGCGGCGAACTGTTCAGGCGAAAGACGTGGAACGGTTTCAGACATGGCTCACGCCTTGGTTAGATCGCCGTACGCATCGGGGCGGCGATCGCGGAAAAACTGCCAGGTCTGGCGGACTTCCTTGATCATGTCGAGATCGAGATCGGCGATGAGGACTTCATCCTTATCGCGCGAGGCTTCGGCGAAAATTTTGCCGCGCGGGTTGCAGAAATAGCTGGTGCCGTAAAACTGGCCGATGTTCCACGGCGCTTCGGTTCCGACTCTGTTGATGGCACCGACAAAATATCCATTGGCGACGGCATGGGCGGGCTGCTCGAGTTTCCAGAGATATTCGCTGAGGCCGGCGACAGTGGCGCTGGGATTGAAAATAATTTCCGCGCCGTTCAGGCCAAGGGCGCGAGCGCCTTCGGGGAAGTGGCGGTCATAACATATATAGACGCCGATTTTGACGAAGCCGAGGTCGAACACCGGATAGCCGAGATTGCCGGGGCGGAAATAGAATTTTTCCCAGAAGCCGGGCGCGACATGCGGGATGTGCGTCTTGCGATATTTGCCGAGATATTTCCCTTCGTTGTCGATGACGGCGGCGGTGTTGTAATAGACGCCTTCCTGTTCGAGTTCATAAATCGGGACGACCATGGCCATGTGATGCTTGCGAGCAAGATCTTGCATGAGTTTGATCGTTGGGCCGTCGGGGATTCGCTCAGTCAGGTCGTACCAGCGCGTTTGCTGTTCCGCGCAGAAATATGGACCATAGAAAATTTCCTGCAAGCACGTGATTTGCGCGCCGCCTTTCGCGGCCTGCTCGATATAGCCGATGTGCTTATCGAGCATGGCTTTTTTCACTTTTTCGAGAGGCTGATCGGGCGGGGTCACATTCGCCGCTTGAATCAGAGAACACCGGACAATACGAGGCATCGCTTCCCCCTGAGTGGGAACGCCAGAAGCCGCCAATTATGTGCAATTTAACGGCGGTATACAACAATTGTAGTCCCAAAAAAAGGATTGGACGAATTACGGGCCTTCGGGGAAATTTCCGGGGTATTGCAGGACGCCGATTTTACCGTCCGACTGGAGCTCAAGCTCCGGAGCGTACAGGCCGAGCAGTTGGCGTCGCCACCAGTTTCCCGATGCGCGCTTTTCCGCAGGCGAAGTGAACCAATACTGGTAGTTCACCGCGCGGATCAATTTCGGCGGCGCGTTCGGGAACGGATTATCAGCGAACAGGCGCAGCACATCGGGAGAATTTTTCAGCAGGCAGATTTCCGTGCTGGGGACGATGTCATCGCTTTCTCGCCATGAGCCGAGCGAAGCGAACCACAAATTCCAGTCAAACCGCGGCTGATAAGGAGCGTAAATGCCGGGCGCCTTGTTGAGGTCCTGCGGCTTGAAACGGAAATGATATGGAATCCACTTTTCACCGTCGTTGGAACCCTGAAATTCAATTTCGTAGCGCGCGGGGGTCATGATAGCGAACAAGCCGTACTGATCCGCGATGCGGAATGGCGCAAGCGCGCGAATGGGACTGGCCGGCAGCGGCGCCTCGGGGAAAACCATCCAGACCATTCGCACAGTGGAGGAATAGAAAAGCCAGGCCATCAGAACCGCGAGCAGGGAAAGTTGCAGGGGCTTGAGTTGCTCACGGAGCAAGGAAAGCCAAGTGTCTTGCGGCAGCTGCGTGGTTCGCGAGGGAGAAGGCGGCGCGACGGTCGGCAGGGAAGCACGCCAACCGCGGGGGACGTAGCGAGCGAGAAAATCATCATCGAGCAAAAGAAATCCGAGGAAGACGACAAGGTAATTCAGGAACGTATAGTTTGCGGTGAAGATGATGCCGAGTTCCCACGGAGTGACGATAAAAAACAGGACGATGCGGAAGCGGCGCGGAAGGAACATCATCCAGACCAACCCGAGTTCCAGTGCAAGCGTGAAGCCCGCCGTTCCCTTCAGAAACCAGTGTGGCAAATTGGCGGCATACCAGCCGATCCACGTGGGCAGCGGACCGTTCTGAAAATAATCGTAAATCGCGGTCAGGTGACGCCACTGCTCGTCGTGGCTGACGATTTTTGCGACGCCGGATTCAAAATAAATCCGGAACCATTCCCACAACAACATGAATAGGCTGATGCGCGATGGCGGGCTGGAGGCGGCGAAACCCGGCCGCAGACCGCGCGGCGCGAAAAATATGGAAATGAATCCAGCCTCGAGGAGCATGCTGTCCGATTGATAGCCGGCAAACGCGCGTGCGGCGGCGGTGAAGGAAAGAAAGCACACAAAACAAATTACCAGCATCCCGCGCGGCCAGAGATTCAGCACCAGCAGCAATGACGCGATGATGCCGGCCCAGCAGATGGCCATGAGCATTGAGGAGCTGCTGGAAAACCAAAGCAGAGAGGGCACGTACCAGAATCTTTCGTTGGCAAGAGCACGCTCGACCGCAGGCAGATACTGATGCGCGGGAAGAATTCCGCCGGGGCCGATGAGGCCGCGGATTTGGAATATGAGCGAGAAAAAGGCGGAGAAATAAATCAACCCGAGTGCGCGGAGGAAAATCCAGCGCGGAACAAGGCGGTTCGCGGGTCCATGCTCTGAATCGAGCAGCCAGCGGAGAGCGGACGCAGGAGTCCACGGCATGAGCGCACTATTATACAGATGAAGGGTGCGGAGCCATTGTTTCAGATGATGCGGAACAGGTTCACGGTTGAACGGCCGGACCGAGGCGTGCGCAAATGTCCGCAACGATCTGATCAGGCGTGAGGGAAGCATCCAAGTCGATTGCGCCGGACGGTTCTTCGAGTGCGGCCAACTGGCTGGGAATAAGATTTTCGCCTGCGAAATGGTTTGTGCGCACGGCGAGATTGTGGCGAAGCTGCGTTTCTGTCGCGCGAAGAAAAACGACGGTGAAATTCAGATCGGCGCTCAACACGTCACGATATTTCTGCTTCAGAGCGGAGCAGGCCAGCACAACATTTTCGTCGCGCTCGTTTCTACGGAGCAATTCTTCATGAATGGCGGCGAGCCAGGGGGCGCGGTCCTCATCGGTTAAGGGAACGCCGCGATGCATTTTGTCGCGATTTGCGGCGGAATGGAGATCGTCAGCGTCGAGAAAATGCCAGCCGAGGCGGCCGGCGAGAAGGGTTCCGACGGTTGTCTTGCCGGAGCCGGTGGCTCCCATGACGAGAATGACCATGTGGGATTATTGCACTGGTGAAGAGATCGCGGTCAGCAGGCCGGACTTGTTATCGATTGAAAATACTAAGACCGTACCATCTGATGGGCTCGAAAAGTAAAGCATGTCTGTTTCTGGCCCCGAGTTTTTGCCGGGCGAGACGGGCGTTGTAGTCACAAGCGACACCGGGGGAACAACGATCGAGCTGACCCCTGTCACTCCGCTCCCAGGAAAGCTCGCGACGGGTTCTGACGAGATTAGCGAAATTCCGCCGTTTCTTGCATCCGTGTCGTAAATCAGCAATCGATCCTGCCCCGAACCCACAACAGCAGACCCTGCTGTCAGCACGTACACGTACTGATTCATAGAAGTCAAGGTCAGCGAGTTTGCAGCGGAAGGAATTACGCCGGGCAGACCCTCGGTTGCGACTTGCCGCAATTCACCGGAAGAAGAATCGACTTCGAATGAGGATAGTTGCCCGAAGCCGGTCGTCAACGAGTTTCCGAGGACGTACATGTAGTCACCTAGGAACCGAGTCGCTGCGGAGACCACGGAAATCTGTGAGCTCAGCGTCAACGGAAAATTAGGTAACGGTGCCAGCGCGCGCGTTTCTGTGTCAATCGAGAAGCCTGCAATTTGCGAAGCGGACTTGGCGTCGCCCGTTGCGCCGCCGAAGATGTAAAGGAACTTACCGGTGTGATCGACGAGCGCAGCTGTTGGATTTTGTATTTGAGCGGAAATGGTGGAAACGGGAGTGAGTGCACCTGTTTCGGAGTCGAGCCTGAGGATTGCGATAGCGTCCGCGTCGGTGGGCGTAGGCTTACTCGGATTGGTCATCGGAAGGAATGCGAATCCTCCAGTTGGAGCGAAGACGAGAGCGTCGCCGCCCTGGATCGATCCTGGCAATTGTAGGGGAGATTGTGCTGTGAGCGCGCCCGTCGCGGAATTCACGGTAAACGTAAGGACCGTTGAGCCGCCGTACAGATAGAGAAAACTGGCGGTTGGATCGAGCGTCATGCCGGAAAGCGGGAACGAATTCGGCACGGAGATGGCAGGTGGTGAGACCGGTCGCAGAGCGCCAGTCGCGGGATCCACGGAGCTCGTAGAAACGGTGATCGTATCGCCACCGGCGAGTGAGGTTCCCGTGAAAACAAATTGCGGGCGACTTGAAGATTGCGGCGTAACGGCAATGAGCGAGACATTGCGCGCGGCGGGAACGACGGAACCTCCCGACGGTGAGATTGTGGCCGTCGTGTTGGCTGAGTTCCTGCCGCCGCTATCATCTGTGACCGTGAGCGAAATTGTGTACGTGCCGGGATTCGAATAAGTGTGCGTGGTTGTTGGCGAACTGAGTTCTGCGGAGGAATTGCCGTCGCCAAAATTCCACACATAGGCCAGCGATTGGCCGGGCGGCGCGGCGGAAGCGGCCCCGTTGAAAGTGATTGTTTGGCCAACGGTTCCAGCGTATGGACCACCGGCATTGGCGGTCGGAGCGGGAAGAACTTGCACGCCGACCGTTGTTGAATCGGACGCGCCTGCATTGTCAGTGACGGTGAGCTCGACAGTGTAATTGCCTGCGACCGTGTAGGTGTGACTGGGACTCGCCCCCGTGGAATTCGCGGTGCCGTCGCCGAAGTTCCACACATAAGTGAGCGCTTGATTCGGCGGCGCGGTTGAAGAGGTACCATTGAACGCGATGGCCTGATTCGCATTGCCGAAGTAAGGGCCGCCGGCGTTCGCGACGGGGCCGCCGGACGAAGATACGCCGGTGCCGCCGCAGGAAACGGCGAGTATGACGCCGGCGAAGGCGCACGCCAGCAGAAGAAACCTCGAGAGTGGTTGCGCTTTACGTTCGCAAATCGCTTGATTCATGGTCAGTCCCGTAAGCCCGGGAGGCGCGCCTCCAAAGGGCGCGCAAGAATGAAGACGGCAACATTCTAAATCTGGCGCTTTCGGAATAAAAACCGGCGCGGCGCCATGGAGTTGAGAACCCGAAAAATGCGTTTGGGTTGCTACCGGGGCAGAACCGAAGCCGTGCTTCGAGAAAGCTGGAAACTAATTGACCCAGCGGTCCGGCGGCCCGGGCGGATCGCCGCTGCGTTTGCGCATGTAAACTTCAAATTTTCGGCGCGTTCGTTTTCGCTGCCAATCGGCGACGGCATTGCGAGTATTGAAGAAAAACGAACCGCGGCGAAGGTAGATATAGCCAATCAGAATGCCGCCGAGGTGACAAATGTGACTGACGTTGTCACCTCCGGAACTGAGTTCACTGAAGAATTCGATGGCGGCCATCACGCCGACGAATACGCGCATCGAGAGGACGACCGGGGGGAAAATCAATCCCACCTGACGATCCGGAAAAAGCACCGCGTTGGCGATCAGGACCCCAAAAATGGCGCCGGATGCGCCGATCGTGGCCACGTCCACGCCGGCCTTGCCGAAGTGGGCGGCAGTCCATGCGGCGGCGATATTGAACAGGCCCGCGCCAACTCCGCAGGTGAAGTAATACCTGTAAAACTTGCGCGCGCCCCACACGTGTTCCAGATCGCAGCCAAACATCCACAGGATGAGCAGATTGATGAGGATATGCATCAATCCGCCGTGGAGGAAGAGATAAGTGAACGGCTGCCATAGGCGCAAGCCGGGAATCACTGCGGAGGGGATGAGTCCGAACCAGGTGAATACCCAGACTTCACCGCGATAACCGTAAATCTGAGTGATCAGGGTTTGAACAATGAAGACGGCCGTCGTCGCGATCAGAAGCGTTTTGATCGCTGGGGTTGTGCGATCGCCGCCCCAGCGGAAGCTCGGGCCACCGTACCTGCGTGAAGCCATTCCCATCGAACTACAGTGTAAGAGGGGGTGGGCGGCGTGTCAAAAAGCGTTGATGATTATCACGCGAGCTAGGATTCGAGTTTCTTGCGAGCGAAGGAAAAGAGAGAGCCGCAGAGCAAGAGGAAGATGAAAACGCCGGTCCACGAATTTGCAGCGACGCTCCCCAAGATTTTTGGACCGAAAAGGAAGAAATCCTTGGCCATCCAGTGTTTATCTTCGAGAAGCTTAAAGATGATGGCGAGCAAGCCGAAAATTCCGCCCGCAGCAATCAATCCACTGGCGTAGAGCGAGCCGGGACTCACTTCGCTTTCCGTGGCTGAGGTTTTCTCTTGGCCGCGTTCGGCGAGCCAGCGCACAAGACCCCCGGCGAAAATCGCCATGGTGGTCGCAATGCTCAGATACGAACCGACGGCAAAAGGAAGCGAGCGTATGCCGAGGAGTTCGACGGCAATCACCAAAAATACGCCTAACAATACGAGCCGCCAAGGAAGGCGTTGATTCAGTATTCCGTTAATGACAGTAGCCATCAGGCGAGCCTGCGGCGCGGCAGCTTGATCGCTGCCGATTCCCTGCACCCACTGAATATCAATTTTTTGCGCGGAAGGGTCGTAGAGATATTTGCCGTCGGGCAGGGAAGTGGCGCCGATGGAATTAACGAGGACGTAGGTCTTGCCGTCGTGAACGTAGTTTTGATCTTCGATGCTGACGCCTTCGGAAAGCTGATGAATGTTGAGCGGAATATCCACGCGGTTGAATTTGGCGAGTCCCTTATTCATCGCGATCAAGGTGAGGCCGATGGCAACGGTGGAAACCGTAACGCCGATGATCAGTCCGATTTGTTGCCAATAGGGAGTGGCGCCGACAAGGTGGCCGGTTTTTAAATCCTGCGAAGTGGCGCCGGCAATGGCGCTGGCGATGCAGACAACGCCGCCGATGGTGAGCGCAAGGACCGCGTACGGCGGTTGCTTCCATCCCACGAGGAGGAAAACCGCACAAGTGGCCATGAGCGTGGCGATGGTCATGCCGCTGATGGGATTGGAGCTATTGCCGATGAGTCCACTGATGCGGGAAGCCACAGTGACAAAGAGAAAACCAAATGTAACTACGATAAGCGCGGCAAAAAGATTTGCGTACCAGGTGGTCTGCGCGCCGGGAATGGGGCGGAACGTGAGCATCATCCAGGTAAGGACGATAATGCCCACTGAACCAAAGAGAAGAAATTTGATTGGCAGATCACGTTCGGTGCGCGTATTTCCGGCTACATTGCCTCGTTCCTTGCGAACATCTTTCAATCCTTGTGTGAGGGCGGAAACGATGGTGGGAATCGTTTTCACCAGAGTGATGAGCCCGGCAGTGGCCACGGCGCCCGCGCCCATCGGGCGAATGTAACTGGACCAAAGCTGGTCGGGCGTCATTTGCGGAATGGGAATCGTGCTGGGATACAACGCGGCGTTTGGCGCGAGGGAACCAAAAAACTTGATCGCAGGCATCAGAACGAGCCAGGAAAAAACGCCGCCGGCGAAAAGCGTACCGGCTACCTTGGGGCCGATGATGTAGCCGACGCCGAGATATTCCGAAGTGATGGCGGCGCGGAATGACGCGCCGGGCAGCCAGCTCGGCCGATATTCGGGCTGGCCCGGCCAGGCGCCAATGCTATTCATGAGAAAAGTGTAGATGCCCCCGAGGCCGAGCCCCCAAAACACGCGGCTTGCGAATGATCCGCCGCGTTCACCGGCGACGAGAACATCTGCGCAGGCCGTGCCTTCAGGAAAAGTCAAAGCGCCGTGTTCTTTCACGATCAACTGGCGGCGAAGGGGAATCATGAAGAGGACGCCAAGCCAACCGCCAAGCAACGCGAGCATGAAAATCCGCGAATATTCCAGCGGAAAGCCAAGGAAAATCAACGCGGGGAGAGTGAAGATGACGCCGGCGGCGACGGATTCACCGGCGGAGCCAACCGTCTGTACGATGTTATTTTCCAAAATTGTTGCCCGGCCGAACATCCGCAGAATGCTGATGCTCAGGACGGCGATAGGAATGGAAGCCGAAACGGTGAGGCCTGCGCGCAGGCCGACGTAAACAGACACAGCTCCGAATAGAATGCCGAAGAGTGCGCCGAGGATCACCGCGCGGAGACTGAATTCGGCGAGAGAAGTCTGCGCGTCTACGAAAGGGCGGAAATCCGCCGGCGCCGCAGTCGAACTCCAAGGCTTTGTGGCCACGTTTCACCCCCGCCCGAAACGGAAACCTCGCATGCGACTCACGACGGATTCCGCGCGAGATCCTGAAATGTCGGCTGCAGCGGAAACTAACATCAGACCAGCTCAAGGGCAAGGTAGTTCTGTGAGTTCCAGCCAGGTGGTGACGAAGTGGACAACGATTCGGCTTGACAGAGTCGCGCGGAGCGGGTAACTTGCGCAGCACGACACAGATTGGATATGGTTCCATCGGTTAAGAATTGTGTCGAGGAGCTGTATCCGGAATTGCCTTAAATCCAACGCCAGCGGAACATTTCAGAGCAAGGAAATCCCAGCCATGAACGCTTTACGAAGACTCGTTATATTCATTTGCATTGCCGCTGCTGCGGCGATCATCGCGGATCGTCCCGTCGGTGCAGCGAACGACTGGCCGGCGATTTCGCAGGATGAGCTGGCCATGAAATCCAACCCTCGAGATCCGGGATCGAGCGCGATGATCCTATTCCGTCAGGATACTTTTGACAGCAAGACTTCGGCAGAAGACTGCTATTTTCGGTTGAAAATTTTCACGGATGAAGGGAAGAAATACGGCGATATCGAAATACCCTTTATTCGAGGCGACGAAGACATCAAGGACGTACACGCCCGCACCATTCACCCCGATGGGAAGGCAATCGACTTTGACTCGAAGGTGATGGAAAAAGTGGTGGTGAAGGCGGGTGACCTGAAGGTCTTGGAGAAGGCGTTCACGTTGCCGGACATTACTCCCGGCAGCGTGATCGAATACAAGTACAAGATTCTACGTGACGCGGATGCGCTCTACGGATTTACCTGGACGATCGACTCGGATCTCTATACGCAGCATGCCCACTTCGGTTTTGTTCCTTACACCGGAAACAATGCGCCCGCTTTGCTGTGGAGGACCTTCCGGTCGAGCGCCTCACCCCAGAAACAAAAAGACGGTTCCTACGTGCTGGACGTGACGGACGTTCCCGGTGTTCCTTCGGAAGAATTCATGCTTCCCGAAGGCGAGCTTCGCGGCAGAGTAGATTTTGTATATACAGAAGAGGAGCACACCAAAGATCCAAAGGATTACTGGGACAACTACGGGAAGTTGCGCGCTGACGTCGAAGGGAAATTCATGACCAAGAAGGGCTTGATTCAGAGCGCAGTGGCGCAGACGGTGAAACCGAGCGATTCACCGGAAGACAAATTGCGCGCACTGTATGCGAAGGCGCAGGCGGTTCACAATACGGACAACGATCCGGAAAAAACCGCCCAGGAAACGAAGCGAGACAAGACGAAGCAGAACAATAGTTTGGAGGACGTCCTGAAGCACGGCGCCGGTAGCGGGACGGAAATCGACTACTTGTTCGCAGCGTTTGCGCAAACCGCAGGGTTTGATTCGGGCATCGTTCACGTCGCGACCAGAGACAAACGCCGGTTCCACCCGGATATGCAGGACCGGGCAGAGTTGAACGACGTTCTCGTGTGGGTGAAGGCCGGCGACAAGGAGTATTTTCTGGATCCCGGAGTACACAATTGCCCGTTTGGCTTATTGCCTTGGTACGAGACAGACGTCACCGCCTTGCGTGGTACGAAGCAGGGAGTCGTTTACTTAACGGTGCCGGGCGCGAACGCGGAAGGGTCGGTGACGGAACGCGATGTTCGCGTCAAGTTGGAAGACGATGGATCGCTTTCGGGCACACTCACAATCCGTTATACGGGTGAGCGTGCGTTTGCGCGGCGCCAGAACGCGTTGAACGAAGATGACGCTGGGAAGCAGAAACTGATTAAAGATGAGGTGGCGGACTGGCTGCCGTCCGGCGCGAAGTTCGACATTACTTCCATCACAGGCTGGGACGATCCGAATGTTCCGCTTGAGGTTCAAGGCAAACTGAAGATCCCGGGCGTGGCTGAGTCTGTGGGACGCCGGATGCTCCTGCCCATCGGTCTTTATGAGGCGGGGCAGAGGCAGTTGTTTGAGGCCTCTGCGCGAAAACAGGACGTTTACTTCCACTATGCGTATCAGGATGTCGACGACGTAGTGATTCAATTGCCCGCAGGGATGAAGGTGGACGCACTGCCTGCCCCGCAGATGTTGGATCCCGGCGGACGGTTGAAATATCAGATCTCCGCGACACCGGACGGCGACGGAGTGCACATCCATCGTGTGCTGACGGTTGGTGGAATCCTTTATCCGGCAAAATCATATGGAGCGGTTCGGCAATTTTTTGCGACGGCAAAATCCAATGACGAACAACAACTTGTTTTCCAAAGTACTTCTCCGGCTGGCAACTAGCACGTTGCTGGCAGCGAGTGCGGCGGTGGTGTATCCGCACGTGACGCTTGCTGACGCGCCAACATGGCTGAAACAGGCGGCGACCGCGCCGAAGCCAAACGTGCCGCCCGAAACGGTGGCCGTGATTTTGTATGACGAGCAAGAAACAACGGTGCAGAGCAACGGGCAGGTGGAGGAAATCTACCGTCGTGCCTATCTAATTTTGCGGCCGGACGGCAAGGAACTGGGCATATTGCATGTGCCGTTCGATAACGAAACGAAAATAACGTCGATTCGCGGATGGTGCATTCCGAAAGATGGAAAAGATTATGAGGTGAAAGATAAAGACGCAATTGAGACGGGTCGCACGGAAGAATTTTATTCAGACGATCGAATGAAGACGATCGAGATTCCCGCGGCGCTGCCGGGCAACGTCATTGGTTACGAATATCATCAGAAAGCGCGGCCATTTTTCCTGCAGGACATGTGGCGGTTTCAGACTGGCCTGCCGGTAGTGCTCTCACGCTTCACGCTAAACGTTCCGAATGGATGGGAATATATTTCGAAGTGGCTGCACTATCCTGAACAAAAGCCCACTGCGCAAACCAGCACTCAGGCTGTGTGGGAAGTGCACGACGTGCCGGCAATGAAGGAAGAGCCGAGCATGCCGGCGTGGAGTTCGGTTGTGTCGCGCATGGGAGTGACATTCCATCCTCCATCCGGAAACACTACGGCGCTGGGTCCAACGAGCTGGGATCAAATCGGGGTGTGGTATTCGCAGCTCTCAGCCGACTCGATTCGGTCCACGCCCGAAATTCAGCAAAAGGTGAAGGATTTAACCGCGAATGCGACTACGTGGCGAGAGAAGACGGAAGTGCTCGCGAATTACGTGCAAAGTCAGGTCAGGTATATCGACATCGAAATCGGAATTGGCGGTTTCCAGCCGCACGCCGCAGGAGACATTTATCGCCACCAATACGGGGATTGCAAAGATAAGGCGACGCTGCTGAGCGCGATGCTGCATGAAGCCGGCATTCCGTCCTATTTGTCGCTCGCGCAGGTGTATCGCGGGGTCATTTCCCCGGAATTCGCCTCGGCGATCACATTCAATCACGCGATTCTGGCGATCCCGGTGCCCGCCGATGCCTCGGTGAAGGATTTCACCGCAATCGTAGAGGCGCCGAGACTCGGGAAGCTGCTGATGTTTGATCCGACGAGCGAATACACACCGTTCGGGAGTCTTCCAACGTACGAGCAGGACAATTTTGTGCTGGTTGCTACGCCGAATAGCGGCGAACTGATTCATCTTCCGCTGGCGGATCCATCGACGAACCGGCTGGTGCGCACCGCCAAACTGGAGCTGCACGCGGACGGAACTTTGACCGGCGCGGTGGACGAAACATCTTACGGATCGATGGCCGCCGACGAACGGGAAAGACTTTTGAGCTCAAGTTCCACGGATCGGACCAAGGAACTCGAGGAGTTTCTCGGCGGATTCATGCGGGGGTTCCATCTGACGAAGGTTTCCGCGGACAATGTTGAAAGGGTGGGAGCCCCCCTAATGCTGCACTATGAATTCACGGCGGAGCGTTATGCAAAATCTGCTGGAGATTTGCTGGTGGTGCGGCCGCGCGTGCTGGGCGAAAAGGGCGTGGATGTGGCGGAAGGCAATGATCCGCGAAGATTGCCGGTTGCGTTCGACGATACGTCGGTGCAGACCGACGATTTCGAAATCAAGCTGCCTGCAGGATACGCGGTGGACGATATGCCCAGGCCGACCCACGCCGAGACGGAGTTCGGAAGTTACGTGAGCGATTTCAAGGCCGACGCTGGGACGATTCACTACACGCGAAACTACCAGGTAAAGCAGGTGCTTGTGCCGCTCGATAAGGTGGACGAGCTCAAGAAATTCAACCGGCAAATCGCCAGCGATGAGCGAGCGAGCGTGGTCCTGAAAAAGATGGAGCAGTAGTTTTTGCCGAGCGGCCTCACGATTTCCGTGGGCAAAGAAAGATAACCTTCCCCAAAATCCCCATGCCGGCCATCGGCGCGCGAAGAGGGCGCGGAGCGAGTTTTGCCGCGTTTGCTCTGAGTGCGGACGCTTGCGATTCGGATAGATCCAAACGGTAAGCATCCGCGCGGAGGCCGTAAGAATAGCCCACGTAGACGACCGCATTCCGGCTTTCCTCCGCAATCGACAGCAGCGAATCCCAAAAACTACGCGACGCAAAAAGCGACTTGCGCTCGGCGGCGGCGCGCTCGATTTTAATCGGCGCTCGGCCTGTTGCCGGGCTCTCGATGAGCGCGAGCGAGCAGCCGGCGGCATCGAAAATTCGCCGCGGATCGGCGGGCGGCAAGTCAGCCGGAAATTCTGCGAGCAACGCGGCTAGTTCCGCTGGGTCCGCGTCGAACCCTTGCCACGAGTAGCGGAAGAAATGATAGACGACCGTGCCGCTGCGGAGAATTTGCCGGATGCGCGCGGCGTCGCGGCCGGTGACCGTGAGGATCATGTCCACCAACTCGCGCAGACGAAACGTCTGGCGGCGGATGGGGCGGACGCTGACGTATTCGGCGTCTTCCTCGGTGAATTTTACGGAGATTGTTTCGGGTAGCCGCACGGCGCGAAGAGCGCGTCATCCACCCAGACGGGTGCGAACGCGATCGCTGAGGACTTTTCCGTCGACCGTCTTTCCTTCAAGCTTTGCGCGGGCGGCTTTGATTACCGCGCCCATTTGCTTTGAGGACGTCGCGCCGGTTTCTGTGACGGCGGCTTCAATGGCGCGATCCATGTCTTCCGTGCCGGCGGCGGCGGGTAAATAGCTTTCGATGACGGCGATTTCCTTCGTTTCCTTTTCGGCCAGGTCGTTGCGGCCGCCCTTGGTGAAGAGTTCCACGGATTCGCGGCGTTGTTTCACCAGGGTTTGCAGAATCTGTAGCGCTTCGGCTTCTTCGAGCGGGCGGATTTTTTCGATTTCCTTGTTTTTGAAAGCGGCCTTCATCATGCGCAGGACGCTGAGGCGCAGATCGTCCTTCGATTTCATCGCCTCTATCAGGTCTTTCTGCACCTGTTCGACCAGACTCATCCGGTTCCTTTCGATTCCGCGCGAACGAAAAATACTATAGCACACGGACGATGGCGGTCAGGGAATCACTGCGGGCAAGAGCAAGGAATAGCGACGATACGAAGGGAATTCTGAACAGCAAAACTTCCGGCCCGCGTTCTGCGAGCCGGAAGTTTCCATCGAGAAACGGCTCAACTTACTGTTGGGGTTGAATTGCGATGTAGAAGTCTCCGCCCTGGCGCGTGACAAACAGCAGAGTTCCATCCTTGCTGCCGCGCAACGCCTGCTGATATTCCTGCGTATTGTGCACGGCGTGGTGATTCACTTCCGTGATCACGTCGCCGCGCTGCAAGCCTGACTGCGCCGCGACGCTATCCGGTGAAACTTGCGAGACCACGACACCGTGAGTGGAAGAAGAAACGCCGAGCTGCTGGGCGAGTTGCGGATTCAGATTCTGCACCTGAACTCCGGCCATAATGCCGCTGCCCTGCACACCGCTGTTGTCTTCGTTTTGCCCACCGTTGTTTTCGTTTTCTCCGTTGGGCGTTTGATTCAAGCCCGCCGGCTGTTCGGTCAAGGTGATGGGAAGATCCATCTGCCTGCCGTCGCGTGAAACCAGAAGATGAATCGTGGTGTTCGGTGCAGCCTGCGCGATCATGAGCCGCAGTTCGTTGTAGTCAGTGAAGGCTTCGCCGTTCATGCCGACGAGAACGTCACCGCTCTTCAAACCGGCTTTCGCCGCCGGCGTATTCGGTTCCACCTGAGTGACAACCGCGCCATTGGCGTTTGCAACGCCGAACTGTTTTGCCAACGCGGCATTCATCGGTTGGATGCTCACACCCAGATATCCACGCATTACTTTGCCGTGCTCGATGATTTGCGTCATCGCGCTGCGTGCCATATCAATCGGAATTGCAAAGCCGATGCCTTCGTTGCCGCCGCTCTGTGACGCAATCGCGGTGTTAATACCCACCAGATCGCCGCGAGCATCAATCAGCGCGCCGCCGGAGTTGCCCGGGTTAATGGCCGCGTCGGTCTGGATGAAGTCTTCGTATCCACCATTGCCTTCGACGCCGACTGCGGTCCGTCCCGTTGCGCTAACGATACCCATCGTCACCGTTTCACCGATGCCGAATGGATCGCCGATAGCGAGAACGTAGTCGCCGATCTGCAGTTTCTTGGAATCGCCGAATTGCAGCGTGGGGAGATCGTTCGCGTCAATCTTCAGCACGGCGATATCGTATTGAGGATCGGTGCCAACCACCTTCGCGGTGAAGTGGCGCTTGTCGGCGAGGTCGACCGAAATCTGCGTGGCTCCGTCTACAACGTGATTGTTGGTAAGAATGTAGCCGTCCTTCGAAACGATGACGCCTGAACCCAGGCTTTCTTCGCGCTCAGATCGCGGCTGCTGCTGACGGAATTGCTGGGAGCCTTGTCCGAAAAATTGCTGAAAAAATGGATCGTTCATGAACGGATTTTCCGGAATGTCGTTCCTGACCTTCACCACTTTGGATGAGGAAATATTCACCACCGCCGGTAAAGCGACTTTCACGACAGGAGCAAATCCGGTTGTCGGGAGAATTGGTACCGCGGCGGGTCGATCTGGAGCTACGGCGAACGTTACGCCGGGAGTGCCGGAAAGATGGCCGCTAGCCGCCGTGGCCAGCACGCCCAATCCGCCCCCGACAACGAGCGCCAACGCAAGCGCCCAAACAGATTTTCGTGAATGGGCGCGAGAAGTATCACCATTCATTTTAGTCAACCTCCTAAGGACCACAATTGGGTCAATGTCAAAAGTATGGCCACCCGGCCAGGGTCCTCCGCCCAGAAGCTGTCCTTTTCCTTACGCCGTGGGTGAGTTCGCCAAAGGCATGCTTGGCGGGGTTGACCCGCCGGCCAACATTTCGCCGACAGGGCCCCAGTTCGCCCACAAAAAGTTAGATGCTGAGCTCAAAATGTGAGATTCAACAACTCAATTTTCTTGCAACGGCTTATTTTCCTGTGGATTACCGGGGTTCAGCCCTTGATCACGCCCATCGGCGCAAGCCGCGCGACCTTTCGCGCCAGGCCGGCGCCATGCACCACATCCACGACCGCATCAATATCCTTATACGCGTCCGGAATTTCTTCAAGGATGCCGTCGCGGCTTTCGGAGCGGATGATGATCCCCCGATCTTCGAGTTTGTGCAGTTCTGTGCGGACGTCGCGGCCGGCTTTTGCGGCGGTGCGCGAAAGCGCGCGGCCCGCGCCGTGGCAAACCGTGCCGAAGGTTTCATCCATGGCTCGCTGGTTGCCGGCAAGAACGTAACTCGCCGTGCCCATTGATCCGGGCACCAGAACCGGCTGGCCGATTTCGCGGTAGGCGTCCGGAATGTAGGGCGAATGCGCGGGGAAGGATCGCGTGGCGCCTTTTCGGTGAACGAGCACGTCTTCTTCGGCGTCACCATCCACGCGGTGGCGCTCGTGCTTGGCGATGTTGTGCGCGACGTCATAGACGAGGCGCAGCTGGACGTGTTCGCCGAAAACTTTCGAGAACGAACCGCGCGCTGCGTGCGTGATCGCCTGGCGATTTGCCCATGCGAAGTTTGCGGCGGCCGCCATCGCGGCCAGATAGTCGCGGCCTTCCTTTGAGCGCGCGGGCACGCAGGCAAGTTGACGGTCCGGCACAGTGATCCCGTAGCGCCGCATCGCCTCATTCATCGTTTTAAGATAGTCCGTGCAAACTTGATGTCCAAGCCCGCGCGAACCGCAGTGAATCAGCACAACGACTTGATTTTCCGAAAGGCCGAAGGCTTCGGCGGCGTCCGCATCCAAAACGCGCTGGACGAACTGTACTTCGAGAAAATGATTTCCGCTGCCGAGTGTGCCGAGTTGCTTCCGGCCCCGCTGCTTCGCGCGATCGGAAACTTTCGCCGGATCGGCGCCATCCATCTGTCCGGATTCTTCGCAGAATTCGATGTCGGCGGCTTCACCGTAGCCGTGTTCGATCATCCAACCGGAACCGGTTTCAAGAATCGCATCCAGATCATCGTAGCTGCACGGAATCGGGCCTTCGGAGCCGGCGCCTGACGGAACGTCTCGAAAAAGTTGATTCACGAGCTCGCGCATTTTTTCGCGCGCAGAGTCGCTATCCAGCTTTGCCGCCAGCAGCCGCACTCCACAATTAATGTCAAAGCCGACGCCGCCGGGAGAAATCACGCCATCGCTCAGCCGTGTGGCCGCCACCCCGCCGATGGGGAAGCCGTAACCCTGGTGAATATCCGGCATGGCGAGCGAGCGGCCGACGATTCCCGGCAGGCACGCGACGTTCATCGCCTGCTCGATGCTCAGGTCGCCAAGAATCGCAGTGAGTAGATTCTCGTCGGCATAGATGAGCGCGTCAGTGCGCATGTCTTCGCGCGTGCTGCGAGGCACGAGCCAACGGTAGCGGTCAAGCTTGCGCAGTTTGCTTTTTTCGATGGCCATGGATGACTGCTTTCACAGAAAGTATAGCTGGAACTGTACGATGTGTGCGTCGCGTGGGGATGCGGCTGGGTGATTGGCCGCGCGCTGCCGCGTATGCTAATCTTTACTTCCCGCTTGGCGTGCCGATTTTGCGTTGCGGCATTGCGAAGCTGCCCCG
>Ga0335078_10001807_pt1 | contig 32365 bp, 24 predicted proteins | sample Lox_Sample_32_FD_206711 | JGI IMG/M metagenome (GOLD analysis project Ga0335078, IMG submission 206711) | Soil microbial communities from Loxahatchee National Wildlife Refuge, Florida, United States - Lox_Sample_3.2 | ecosystem: Environmental > Terrestrial > Soil > Wetlands | place: USA... | reverse complement strand
TCACCACGTTAGAAAAAGCCCCCACCGTGGACGCCGACGAGTCCGCCGCCGGATTGAGGGTGGTCAACACCCGCTGGCCCAGCAAACCCCCGCTGGTGGCGGTGGAGGTGAATTGCACGTCCAGCAGAGCACCCGGCGTGCTCGTGCCGCCCACCGCTACCCCGGTCCCGTTATCCCGGATCAAGGAATTCTCGATATTGCAGGCGCTGGTGAACTTGGCCACGGTGTTGGCGGTGGCTGTGCCGTCGCTGGTGATGCTGCTGCACGCCGCGCCCGGTAGCGGCGCCAGTTGGTTGTCGGCGGTCGGTAGTTGGTTATCGGTGATCGGTTGCCGGTTGCCGGCTATCGATTGCGCGCCGGACACAGCAGCCGCCAAAGGGACACCTGCTAGCGCGTAAGCGGAAGCAGGGAAGCCACCCAGAGTGTCGGCGTCCGCCGCCTTCAGGGCGTAAGGAACCGCCACCAGCAGCACACGGGGCTGCTCCACCACTCCCGGCAACTGCGCCTGAACTGCCAGCCACAAAGCCTTGCCGGACGTGAACAAGTCCAGGGGCAGGCCCCCGGGCTGGGTGGCGCCGAGCAGCACCGTGTAACGGCCCTGGTCATCCAACTGAACTTGCTGCGTTTCCGTCCAGAGCGAACTGCCGCCTTCTGGCATTTCATACAGTGAGAAGCTGAGGCCGACGACCGATGGCGACTCCTTCTTTCCGGTTGCGCTTTCCGGAGTCTGCGTAATCTGCGCAATCTGGAGATTGATCACCCCGCTGAACTTGATCAGGCGCGGAACCCCACTGCCGCTCGGGCCCGACTGCGCCCCTAAACCGACGGTACCCAAAAGACACAACACCGTAAGCCATACTGAGAGCTGTTGCCTCGTCATGACAGAACCCTCCATAAGTGAACGTCCGGGCCGCGCGCCGGTGCCGTGCGTGGTCAGGTACTGAGGTGCGCAGCGAAGCTATCACGCAAAGGTGGCGCTGTCAGTGATGGCCGTCACCACCGCCCCGGAATAACTGCGAATGATTCCAGCAAAGAGGACAGAAAGGTCGGAAGAATCAAGGAAACAATGAGCGTGAGCGCGGACCTCGGGTTCGTGCCTGGGGCGCCGGAAGGCGTGAGAAGCTTAACCACACTTTGGGGGCAATGGTCCTGGGTGGTCGTAGCAAGTCGTAGCAGGCCCCAGATTGGGTGGATCCAGGAATCGTGAAACCCTGAGTGCCGGACACTCGAATTAAACTGGGGTGAGAACCTGAAGGGTGGGGGTGGGACAGGGCGGGGGCGATCCCGCCCTGCCGAAAAGCATCGTCCCTACGGCCGGTTTCCTTCCGCGGTGGCGCCCCGGGCTATCTCCTGGTTGGCACTGGAGGCCACGCCCGAAACCGCCATCACCGTGCTCTCCACGCTCGCCTCCACCGCCATGGCGGCGGAACCGACCAGCGCCCCGCGCTCCTCCTTGACGAAAGTGAGCTTCGAAGCGCCCGCCTCGTGGTCGATCAGGATGAGGTCGCCGAGTTCGATCTGGCCGGTAGCCATCAGGTTGGAGAGCGGGAACACCAGGTGGCGCTCGATGGCGCGCTTCAGGTGGCGGGCGCCGAACTTGCGATCGGTCCCTTCCGCCAGCAGGAACTCGCGCGCCGCCGGTTCGCAGCGGAAGACGAACTGCCGCTCGCTATTGGCGGACATGATCCGGTCGCGCACGCGGTCCAGCTCGATATCGAGGATCTGCTCCAGGTGGGTTGGCTGGAGGGTACGGAACACGATCACCTTGTCGATGCGGTTCATGAACTCGGGCGAAAACTTCCGCCGCGCCGCCTCCAGCGCCGTGTGGTAGATCTTCTGGTCGAGCTCGGCTTCGTTTACCAGCGGTCCGGTGGTAAAGCCCATGCCCTCGGACATGAGGCGCGTCATCTCGTGCGATCCCAGGTTGGAGGTGAGGAACACCATGGCCCGCGAAAAATCCACCGTGCGGTTGTCGCCCAGGGTGAGGGTGGCCTTGTCCAGGATGCCGAGCAGGAGCTGCCACAGCGAGTCCGACGCCTTCTCGATCTCGTCGAAGAGCACCAGGGAGACCTTCACCTTTTCCGTGTAGTGCCGCTCCAGCACTTCCTGGGTGATGGCCGGCTGGGTCTCGCGATGTCCCAGGTAGCCAGGAGGCGAGCCTACCAGCTTGGCGATCTCGTGGCTGTGCTGGAACTCCGCGCAATCCACCTTCAACACCGCCCGCGGATCGCCGAACAGGACCTCGGCGGCGGCTTCCACCAGCCGCGTCTTGCCCGAGCCGGTCGGCCCCAGCAGCAACAGGTTCACGATGGGGCGGCCGGGCGCCGAGAGGCCGGCCCGATAGACCTGGAACACGCGCGCCAGGCTGCGGACGGCCCGCTCCTGCCCTACCACCCTTTGTCGCAAGCCGGCTTCGAAGTCCCTCACTTCCGGACTGCGTAACGTCGGATCAAGAATCGTTCCACCCATAGCCCACCTCGCTTCGGAGGTCGCGTACCTCTCAACCTCCTTGCCAATCATCTCGGCGGATTGGAGTACCCGCATGAGACTTTTCGTACCGCTTTCTTGGCCTCGCCTTCTCCCCGTCCTTCTCCCGGGCTTCCCACTTCTCGGGTCCCTCGCCCTATCACTCCGGCCTCGACAGCCCCGATCTCCGTCGCCGGCCTAATTTCACATCCAATGTGGTTCTAAGCAATTTTAGTGCCGTAACCAACTCCCCGCTTAGCTCGGGGTTGATCGTGGCTTCCAGGACCGGCAGGTGGAGGTCCGCGATGTCGAGATTCAGGTTCTGGATAGCACTCACCAACTCCCGCAGGTACTGGGCGTTATTCTCAAACGGCTGAACCAGTTCCTGCGAGATCCTTTGCTGCAAGCGCTGCCAGTCCACCTGCACCAACGCGTGTTTGGACTTGACGTTTTGGATCACGCGCTCGTTGATGTGCGGCCGGCGCCCGAGCCGAGCCAGATGGACTTGTTTCACCTTTCCGTCCTGGCTGCGAACGTTGTGTACCAGGTAGTAGCTGCCGCCGCGTTTGCGAATAAAAGCCATAGTACTTTTTCCCCCTTCTCGTCCCGAAGTGGAACATCCTTAACGCTTCGGGTTCCGAAGTGGAAAACCCTCCACTACAATCTAAGGCGGAAAAAGCAGGCAAAAAATGTCATGTCCCCTCCCCGTAGTGGAGGATTCTCCACTACACGGGATGGCCGAGGCAAATAGATAATTTTTGTCGTGGACATAAGCTGTTTTCTTTCTGCGCATTTGGGGTGATGGTCCCGCGGCGCCCATTGCGGTACGCCAGAAACGAAGTTCCAAAACTCGATTTGGGGCCCCGAACCGAAACTCGTGGGTACAACCTCATTGGGCTCCATGCGCTCGTCCTATCTAACTGCCTGGTTTTTCATAGAGATAGTTGGATGTCGCCCGTTAACTGGATTTGTTTTCATCAAGTTAGTGGGAGCCTCCCGCAATCCACTTCCTCGCTCTTTTGTTTTCATAAACATAGTGGAACTCTCCCTCATTTTTGATTCCTTTTCTTAAAGTTATCTTAAGGAGCGGCGGGTTGGTGACCAAGGATAACTATCAAATTCCAAAATCCCCGCCCGGCTTGACTTCATTTATGCATTTAAGCAACACCAGAAAACGATAAGCCCTCCATTTCCCCGCCCCTTTTCCCTTCATAGACCTGGCGGGGTCGTTTCGCACAAAAGGGTAATTCGCATGTTAATTTTCTAAGTAAAATCCAGATACTTTTTGTCAAGATGACGCCGAGAGTCAAGTGGTGTCTGGCAGGCTGCCGTACGGTTGACGCACAGCCTCCGAGTGCGGACTCGGACCCGCAAACGGTTGTTGTGGTCCGGCCTTGGAGAGATCGTATGCTCTTGGCTGTCAATAACTTGCCGATATTTGATCTCCATGGTCGCATGCTTTGCACCAGTCGCATGCTTTGCACCAGCTACTGGCTCAAAACCACCAAATAACCAGCCTAGCAAACGAAAATGAGACAATGGAGACAAATGAGACAAATGAGACTCTTTTTTATCTGGCGTGGAATCAGTAGCTTGCCCCCCCAAAAAGCGTCCCCCGCTTCAAAAAACCCAAAAAGTGTGGCATTTCGCCACACTGGCGGGGGTTGGAAATCCGGGCAAACTAAGGCGGCCTGCCGCATCCCGTTCAGGGCAGCGGTCAGGCGCTGTCGGTCTGATGGCGCCTGCCCGAGAATCGCAGCCTGTGGTATCATCGTGCCCGTTTGAAAGGAGGCCGTATGCGCGACCGGTTCTGCACCCTCTTCCTGACCGTAGCCTTCCTCGTCTCGGCCCACCTGCGGGCCCAGTTGCCGCCTGCCCAGTTGTTGTCGCCCTCGATGATTGAACAGATCGACGGAATCGCCACCAAAGCCCTCGCCGACAGCGGAACGCCCAGCCTCTCCATTGCCGTGGTGAAGGACGAGAAGATCGCTTACGTGAAAGCCTATGGAAACGCGCGCCTGGCGCCCCTGACGCCGGCGACGCCGGAGATGCGCTACTCAACCGGCTCGGTGAGCAAGCAGTTCATGGCCTGCGCCATCCTGCTGCTGGCGCAAGAGGGGAAGCTCTCCTTGGACGATCCCGTATCGCGCTTCCTCCCTTCGCTCACCCGCGCCCGGGAGATCACCATCCGCGAACTGCTCAGCCACACCTCGGGTTACCAGGACTACTATCCGCTCGACTACGTCGCCCCTTTCATGCAACAGCCGGTGACGGCAGAGGAGATCCTCACGCGCTGGGCCCGCAAGCCCCTGGACTTCGACCCTGGCACCAAGTGGCAGTACAGCAATACGAACTACGTGGTGGCCGGACGCGTTTTGGAAACGATAGCGGGCGAGCCGTTCTTTGCCTTCCTCCAGCAGCGCATCTTCGGTCCGCTAGGTATGGCCAGCGTCATCGATCTGGATGAGCAGCCCCTAGGCGCTGCCGACGCCGCCGGCTACACGCGCTTCGGCCTCGGTCCGGCCCGCCCGGTCGCGCCGGAGGGCCGCGGCTGGCTGTTTGCCGCCGGCGAACTGGCAATGACGGCCCGCGACCTGGCCGTATGGGACCAGTCGTTGCTCGAAGGCAAGCTGCTCCAGCCCGCCTTGCTCGACGCGATGATCACTCCGGTAAGGCTGAAGAATGGCGCGCCCCAGGGCTATGCGCTGGGAGTGGGCGTGAGCAATGCGGCGGGATACCCCAAGCTGTCGCACGGTGGCGCGGTCTCAGGTTTCGTCAGCGATAACGTGGTGTGGCTCGGGGAGGGGGCGGCGGTAGCTGCTCTGACCAACATGGACGGGTCGCGCGTCGCCGCCTCGGTCGCCAACCAGATCGGACCCCTTCTGCTGGCCGAAAAACAGGACCCTCAGGCTGCGGCGCAGCTCGACCAGGCCCGGCGAGTGTTCAGCGGCCTGCAAGAAGGCAAGATCGAGCGTTCGATTCTGAGTCCCGATGCCGACGCCTACTTCACCACCCAAGTGCTGACGGACGCCGCTTCCAGCCTGAAGCCGCTCGGCGCGCCGACCAGCTTCGAACCGGTGGCTTTCGGAATGCGGGGTGGGATGTCGTTCCGCGGCTTCAACCTCAAGTTCGCTGCGGGGAAATCACTGGAGCTGACCACGTTCTACACGCCTGACGGCAAGATCGCCGAGTACCTGATTCAGTGAGGGAGGAAGATTGAATTAAATCAAAGGCGCGGAAGCGCCGCAAAAAAGGATTACGCTATGACCCTCGGCGTACCCTGCTGCGGATTTCGGTGGTGGTACAAACTCTACCACTACCCGGATCTCGGGTGGATTGACGGTGGAGACTCTGACGGCCGCGCCGGATTCCCGATTCTTCAGTTTCGATTTTCGAACTACCGCGAGGTGACCAACGCCGGATCCTGCTGCGGCATGGGCGGTTTGGCGGAAGTCACGCGCACCGGCGGGACGGGTGTCGCGCTGGTCGGGGGCAACTCCAGCCGCTGGTGAATGGCGTAGAGCACCAACTCCAAACGATCGGAAACGCCGACCTTGTCGTAAATCGTCCGCAAGTGGTTCTTGATGGTTTGCTCCGTAATCGAGAGGTGCTGGGCGATTTCCTTGTTACGCCAGCCTTGCAGGACGTAGCTGATGACCGTTTTCTCCCGGCTGGTCAAGGTATCGCGGGGGCGCAGGGGCCGATCTTGAGTTCCTTCCAGAAGCCGGGCCATTTGCGTCACCTGTTTCTTGGGCAGCCAAACTTCATCCTCGTGGACCACCTTGCGCGCGCACTTCGCAAACAGCGCGGGATCAACTGACTTCAGGATCACGCCGGAGGCGCCGGCCTTTACAAAGCGAAGCGACAACTCCTCAGTGAGCGCCGACGCCGTGATGATGATCTTGCTGAGCGGAGACGCGTCGTGGACGTCGGCCAGAAATTCGCCCGGGGTTTGCCCCGTCAGTTCCGCCTGGAGAAAGATGATATCCGGCGTAAAGTCGCGCGCCAGGCTGATGGTCGCAGGGCCATCCGTGGCCTGCGCCACCACCCGCAGATCGTCCTCTACCCCGAACAGTTTCTTCAAGCCGAACAGGAATACCCCCTCGTGGTCCGCGATGAGGATGCGGACCTTCTTCCCGGCACGCGTGCTTGGTGTGGTCGACACGTTTAGAGTTTCCCCCCTCCGGTCTTGGCGCTCGATCATGTTCGCTCTCGGAATGCGAACGCCTCAGGGTGCCGGCACTCTGAGGTTATAGATATCGGCAGCAAATCGGGAGGACTTGAACGCCTCGCTTGAACCTCACGCCGGCTCGTTCAAGGCGCCCGCCGAATCTCGTACTCGTCAATGACCGCCGCAATCCCCGGAACTTCGCCCGGCCCGTTGAGCCGAACAATTCTTCCGTGACCCAGAAGTTGAACGGGCGTCCGAGTAACCTCGGACGGCAGATCGACGCAAAATGAAATCGGCGCGTGGTGGCGCAGCCGGCGTCGAATCCTCACGAACATACCGTTGGCACTGATGTTCTCGGTCCTTCCTTCCACCTGTTGCGACTTGCCCGTGCTCGTCCTCCACCGGACGTGCACCGGCAATTCCAGCGGTACCCGCGCACTCAAACGATGCTCTCTCGCCATCGGGGCAACCACCTCCGATCAACTTCTGCCCTGCAGTCTAACGCAATGTTGATGAGACTGCAAGTACATTGTTGGATATCAAAACGCTTATTCCTAAGTCCTCGGGTTCACAAGTACGGCCACTTATTTCGTGACCACTCGCCCGGCGCTTCGCGCCACCCTCTCCCCAAGGGTAGAGGGCTGTCAATCATGAAACACTTCCCTCTCCCTTCTGGAGAGAGTCGCGCGAAGCGCCGGTGAGGGGCCACTTCACATGTTACTGTACTAACGAAATCGAGCACAGGATCCTGCCACACAACCCACTATATACGCACCCTTCCTCCCGGCCTAGCTTACGGAGGTCATGGTACGGTACCGGCCACGACATTGCCCCGTGATGAATAGAAACCAGTGGAAGTTCTCAGAAACGTGCCCCCTGGGATCGGTGCACGTTCTCAGTTAACTGAAAAAGAAGACGCTGTACACTGACTGTCAATTCGGTGACGTGAACAATCAGAATGAACCTCTCAACTCGACGGCTCAGCACTTTTGACGGTAGACTGTGAACTGTCGAAACAAACTGACCGCCGATAGCTGGCGACTGACAGCGGCTATGCAGAACCACAGAAGCCAGCGACGCCGTCGGCATGTCATTCTGAGCACTTACAGCGGCCTTGGCCGCTGTAAGCGTTAAGAATGACACGCTTGAAGGTTTTCGGCACCCACTTATGAGGTTGCGCATAACTGAAGACTGAGAACTGAAAACTGAAAACTGTTTTCGAGGTGCCCTATGAAACTAGGCGAGCTTGCGGCCCGCGTTGACTGCCAACTGGAAGGCCCGGCCGACTTGGAGATCGCCGGCGTGGCGGGCATGGACGAAGCATCCGCGAGCGAAATCACTTTTCTCTCCAACCCCAAATACGAGCCCAAGCTAAAGACCACCCGTGCAGCGGCCGTCATCGTCGGGATGGAGATCGACGTCCACGGCCGGCCGGCGTTGCGCTCCGCAAATCCGTACGTGGCCTTCGCCAAGGCCCTCGAGGTTTTTGCTCCGCCCCTCCGGCCGCCGGTGGGCATCCATCCGACGGCGGTCATCGACGCGGGGGCGCGAATCGGACGGAATCCCTCCATCGGCCCCTACGCCGTGGTCGAGGACGGCGCGCAAATCGGCGACGACTGCGTGCTGAAAAGCTTCACCGTGATTTATGCCGGCGCCACCATTGGCGACCGCTTCCTGGCCCACTCGCACGTTGTGGTGCGCGAGAACGTCCGGATCGGCAACGACGTCATTCTGCAAAACGGGGCGGTGATCGGCGCCGACGGTTTCGGCTTCGCCCGCCAGGACGACGGCAGGTACTACAAGATTGTGCAGTCCGGGACAGTGGTGATCGAAGACGGCGTCGAGGTCCAGGCGCACAGTTGCATCGATCGGGCCACGGTAGGCGAGACGCGGCTGCGCCGTGGCGTGAAAGTCGACAACCTGGTCCAGGTGGGCCACGGCTGCGAGGTAGGCGAAAACACCCTGCTCTGCGCGCAAGCCGGTTTGGCAGGAAGTTCCAAGATCGGGCGGCAAGTGATCCTTACCGGTCAGGTCGGTGTGGCCGGTCATCTCACCGTGGGTGATAACGTCATCGTCACCCCGCAGTCCGGCGTAGCGGGCGATATCGAGCCCAATCGCACGGTCTCCGGCTCGCCTACCATCGATCATTTTATCTGGCTCAAGAACGCCGCCATCATGGCGCATCTGCCGGAGATGTACTCGGTTTTTCGCAAGGTCCGTGGCTCGCTGGCCAAGAACAGTGGCTAGGGGCATTGACGATTGACGGTGGCACAGCCACTCTTGGCTGTGCGTAAAGGAAATCACGGCAAAAACAGTGTACCGGCAAGAGTGGCGGTGTCACCGACAATTCTTCGTTCAACACGAGACCATATGAGAATATTCTTGTTCTCGTTCGCGCTGCTGCTGTTAGCCCTATCGGCCGGCGCCCAGTCCGCATCACCTGACCGCACTCACGAAGATGTGCGCATTTTCAACGAGCATACCACCAAGCAGCCGATCGATGCCAAGCAGCAGGGCCAGTTCATCGAACTGCTCTGCAACCTGATTCCCTCGATCATCGCCCAGCAAGTGGTTTCGACCAGCTTCGAAGAAGCGCCTCCCTGCCACGTGAGCTACAAGAAGGAAATCGACGAACCCCACCGGCCGTGGTATCCGGACGGCGCGGTGGAAGTGGCAAAATACTCGTTTGATACGGCGAACCCGTTCAACGGGGTGCGCTCGCAGAGGATCGAGTTGCCGGTGGCGCACGCGCGAGCCGGAATTTCACAGGACGGCTTCTACCTCAAGCCCGGGGTTTCATACAAGCTGCGCCTGCACATGCGAAGCCAGGGCAACGTCCGCGTTTGGGCCTCGTTGCACGGTGCCGGACACGCCATCGCCGGGCCAGTGCTTCTGGGCCAGGCTGGTAACGACTGGGCCGCCGCCGAGGTCGGCTTACGGTCCAATCGAACCGTCGATAACGCGACGTTGACCATCGAGTTCGAAGGTCCCGGCACGCTGTGGCTCGACCGCGTTTACCTCATCGGCTCGGACGCCGTGCTTGGTGTGTGGCGTGCGGACGTCGTGACAGCCCTGAAAGCGATCCACCCCGGGATCGTTCGATTCGGCGGCAGCACCATCGAGGGCTACGATTGGGAGCGCGGTGTCGGGCCGTGGGACGAACGCCAACCTTTCTCCACCGTGTGGGGCGGATTGGAGGAGAACTTTGTCGGCATCGACGAGTTCATCCGCCTCTGCCATTACGTCGGCGCCGAGCCGCTGATCTGCGTCCGCTGGACGGGCAAGAAACCGGAGGACGCCGCCGCCGAAGTGGAATACTGCAACGGCGGCCCGGAGACCCATTGGGGCGCGCTGCGCGCCAAGAACGGACACCCCGAACCCTATCACGTGAAATTCTGGCAAATCGGCAACGAAGTCGACGTGCCGGAGTACAACAACTCAGTGCGAGCGTTCGCCGACGCCATGAGGAAAACGGACCCGGGCATCAAGCTTCTCTCGTCGTTCCCGACCGCGAGCCTGCTGGCCGCCGCCGGCACCGCCTTCGACTACCTCGCGCCCCACCACTACGAAGTGGCCGATCTGCTGGCAGAAGACAAAAGCTTCCAAACCCTCCAGGATTGGATCACGGCCAACGGCGGCGGCAAAGACATCCGCGTGGCGGTGACCGAGTGGAATACAACGGCGGGAGACTTCGGACTGCGGCGTGGCATGCTCCAAACGCTCGACAACGGGCTCAGCGTCTCACGCTATCTCAACCTTCTCCAGCGGCGGGCCGACCTGGTGGAGATCGCCAATCGCTCCAACTTCGCCGACAGTTTCGGCTCCGGATTCGTCGTGACCGGCCCGGGATGGATCTACGCGTCGCCGGCTTATTACGCGCAGCAGTTATATACGCGCGCTGCCGGAGCCTATCCGCTGCGTCTGGAGCGATCGCCGCAATCAGCGTGGCAACTTCAGCAGCCCGACCTCAGCGCCAGCCTGAGCTCCGACGGCAGGACCCTGCGCGTCTACGCCGTCAATTCGACGCCCACGCCGCTTACTACCCATTTCAATCTCCAAGGCTTTGAGGCTGAGGTGACCGGCGGCACCATCGATGTCCTCGAAGATCATCTCCACCGCGGAGCGGCAGAAGTGATGAACAGCCGCGACGATCCGCAACGCATATCCGTCACCTCGCAGCGGGCAGAGATCAAAGGGCATGAGTTCGAGTTCCAATTCGAGCCTCTGACCGTGACCCTGCTGGAGCTTCGGCTGGGCGTCAGGAACGGGAAGATCGAAAGGCGATGAGCCAGACTAAACTGAACGTATAGTAGGTACCGAACCCTCTCAAGCATGTCATTCTGAGCGCAGCGAAGAATCTCTCTTGGTTTTCGTCCTTGGGCGAAGTTGAAGAGAGATTCTTCGCTGCGCTCAGAATGACATGTGAAGACGCTTCTCCCCCTACGCATGAATTGGCCGTCACTGCTTCCGCATCACCCACCGCACCGCCATGTTCAGGAGGCTCAGAGCCAGCGCTCCCCAGAATGCGGGGACGAACCCGCGCACCTGAAACCCCGACACAAAATTTGACGCAAAGATCAGCATCAGCGCGTTGATCACTACTAAAAACAGGCCGAAGGTGAGAATGGTGAGCGGAAAGGTCAGCACCTTCAGGATCAGGCCCAGCGTCGCGTTCACTACCCCGACCACCAGCGCCGCGATCAGCGCCGTCTTGAAATTGCGGACGAAAAATCCCGGCACCAGATTGGCGACGATCAAGAGACAGACAGCGCTCAGTATCCAATGGACGATCAGCTTTCCCATGAGGGCCTCCCTTGCACTAAAGCAGTGGCTAGTGGCTAGTGGTTAGTGGCTAGCAGAATTGCCGATTGCTGATTGACGATTGGAAGAGAAGAGCACGCAAGCCGCGCGGTCCTTTCAATCGGCTATCAACGATGGTCAACGAGGGTCGGTGAGCCTCTCTGGCAATCGTCAATCGGCAATCGGCAATTCTTCCGCCGTCAGCCCTCGACACATGGCTTGGCGGACTTCGTCCATCACCGACGTCATATCATCCAGCGTCCGGCCTTCCGTCGGAACCGGATCGTGGACGGTGAGGCGCAAGGTGCCCGGATGAATCACGGGACTCCCCTTGCGCATGATCCGGGTGGCACCGGAGAGAGAGATGGGAACGATCGGCGCTCCGGCCTCAATCGCCATCACGAAGACGCCCTTCTTGAAGCGTTGTAACCGGCCGTCGGCGCTGCGGGTGCCTTCCGGAAAAACCGCGAAGGAATGGCCGGCGCGGAGAGCCCGAACGGCCGCCTCGACTTGCTCCATCGCCTGGCGGCGAATCCGCTTCCGTTCGACCGGAATAAATCCCCGCAGGCGCATCGCCGTACCTAGAATCGGAACGCGAAAGAACTCCTTCTTGCCCAAAGTCAGCACCGGCGGCAGTTGAACGAAGACGGCCGGCGCGTCGGCATTGCTCTGGTGGTTGGACATGAAAACCACCGCCCGGTCGGCCGCGATCTTCTCGCGATTGCGCACGTCCACCTTAACCCCGGCCAGCCACAACACCATGCGCCCTCCGGCGATTCCGATCTTGTAAAGCGTGTCCGTGTTGTGAATGATGACGCTGTAAAGCAGCAAGGGGGGACCCAGCACGAACATGTAGAGCACGGCCGCGAGGCAAACAAGAAAAGTTCGGAGCATGTCAGTGATTATGTACGATTGCAGATTGTCGATTGAACAGCTTTCAGCTATCAGCGATCAGCCACGAAAGTCCGCTCTTGCTGATAACTGAGAGCTGACGGCTGATCGCTTTTTTCAATCGGCAATCGCCAGTCGTCAATTCTTCCCCAGCCACCCGTTGCGTATCTCGATCTGGCTTGGACTGGCGTGGGCGATCTCCTCCACAGAGTAGTTAATCTCCTGCTTGGAGCCGACGTTGAATTTGAAAGTAAGAGATCGCCGGCCGCGGCGCACTTCCAGCAAGATGGGTTCGCCGGCGGGAGCATTATCCAGCGCCCACGGGCCCGCCAGCGGCTTTCCGTTCAGCTTCTCAATGCGATCGCCGCTCTGCAGCCCCACGCGCTCGGCATTGCTGCCCGCCTCTACGGAAACCACCTGAACGGCGCCTTGGCCCAAGCCCCCGGCGGCGGTGAAGCCGGGATCGGAACGCTCCACCGGCTGGGTCACCAGGCGTAGGCCGGCATAGCCTAGATAAACGTTGTAATCGAGCTCGACCGTGCCGCTGACATCGTCGCGGAAGAAGTCATCCACAGAGAATCCGGGCGCGAGCCCGCGAATGATACTCTTCAGGTCGTCGTCGATGAAGTATCGGCCGCGATGGGCAAAGTCCTGGTTCAGCCGATGCATCACGTCATCCAGGCTGTGCGCGTTGGCGGTGGCATGGCGGATGCCAAGGTCCAGCAGAAAGCCCAGCAACTCCCCCTTGTTGTAATAGGAAATGCTGCGCTGGGGCCGGAAGTAGTCCGGATACGCCTCCAGCCAGGCTTCGCGGCCGGACTGCTCCGCGCTCTGGAACTGACGCGCTGGCCGCCCCTGCAAGTCCTGAATCTCGCGCGCGATGCTGCGGTAGAAATCGGAGCGGTGGGTGAGGCCGGAGCGAACCAGCACCAGCTCCGTGTAGGTGCTGTCGACACCTTCGGAGAACCAAAGGTCACGGGTATCGTTGCCGTGCACGTAGTCAATCGGTTCCAGCCCCTGGGGGCGGATGCGCTTCACATTCCAGAGGTGGAAGAACTCGTGCGCCGCGACGTCGGCCACGCCCCGGCGCTTCACGCTCTCGGTTGAGGCGCTGATGGCGGTGCCATTGCGGTGCTCCATGCCCCCACCTCCGCCCTGACCGAAGTGGAAGATAAACGTATAGCGGGAAAACGGGACCTCGCCCATCATGTCGGTCTCGGTGGCGGTAATTTTCTGCAGCGTCTCCACCAGGTCCTTGGGCGAGTAGCTCGATCGGTCCCCGTGCACCACGACGCGATAGGTGGCCCCCTTCTGGGTGTAGTCGTATTCGTCAAACGTTCCCGCCTCCACCGGACTATCGGCCATAAGATCGTAGTCCGGCGCCTTGAACTCGTCCGGCGCGTCGCCCTCTTCCAGCGGCGTGGCCAGCTTCCAACCTTCGGGCAGGATGAACTGCAAGCGGATGGCACGCTCGCGCTGGCGCGGCAGATAAAACAGAATCATCGCCAGGTTAAGGAATCCGTGTTCCTCGTCCAGCCCGCTCGAAAACGGTGCCGAGCCGGCGGCATAGACGCCGTATCTCACCACAAGCTGCGCGCAGCGCTGCGACCCGCTTCGCCAGGTGTCGAGGTCCTCCATCGCCAGGGTTATCGCGCGGCCGTCGCATTCCGCCTGGAGTTCCTGAACGTTTTTGACGAAATCGCGGATCTGGTAGAGAGCGTACCAGGTGGGAAACTGGATCTCGGTTCCGGGCGCGGCGTCGGAAAGAGTCATCGTGACCCGCACGATGTGCGACAGGCGCTCGCGCAGATCGACTTGATAGACGATCGGGGCCGCGGCGCCTGCCTCCGCGGAGCGCGGCGGTGCCCCCACCGCCCCTGTTTCCAGTGAAACCCCCAGCACAACCACGAAGACCCAAAGCCCGCGGCGGCATGTGCTGGCTCGCGCGTCAACCCGTGAACCGAGGCCGGTCACCATGTCGCTCAGTCCCCTACGTCAACTCGAATCCCTTGGCTGCATCAAAAAACGTCCCTACTATAACACGAGGAAATAAGAGAACCCGCGTTGGGATTCTCACCGGTGTTGCCTTCGCGTCAGGGCCTGGGAGGGGTCCCATCCCATAAGCTCGGCCGATCCAAAACCTATTCCTGATTCGAATGCAGAAGAGTCGACACGGGGTGGGAATCGTCTGCGGGGCAGCGAAAACGCCACTGGACGATAGAACGAGTGATCAAAGCGGCGGGAGACTTGTATCCGCCGGGAGCGGCGGCGCTGGATGAGGCTTTGGAAGGCAAGCTGCGCCACGGAGCGTTGTGGGGGATTGCCGGAAGGGAGGGGCTGAAGCCCCTCCCTTCCAAACCCGTGGTAAGAAATCCGGGAGCGTCACGAGTCAGCCGATCACTCCTGGCAGCCAGAAAAGCTGAGGTTCATGGTAGCGGCCTGGGGCGGACTCACTTCCAATTTAGTATCAATGTTGATGGACTGAGGCTGTTCCGCTGGACTGCAATCCGCCGAGCCCTGGTTGGTGGCCGCGCTCATGGGAACAAAAGCCCGCGCGTCGACCCAATAGATGGCCGGCGGCGGTGCGGGCGCGATGTAAGCCGTAGGAGGCGTAACACTAAAAGTGCCCACCTGGGGATTTGCGGGCGGCACGGTCAGGGTGTATCTGGTACAACCCACACCGCTGCCTGTACCGCACTGGCCGGAGTCGGACGACGTCGGAAGTGGGTTGTTGGTCGACATGGCGGATGAGCTGAAAAGGATGGGGCTCGTCACGATCAGCGTGTTTCCATTTCCGATGGGCTGTAATGCCCAGACGTTGAGGTCGACGTCCGCGCCAATGTCGCTCGAACTTGACGTGGCCGTAATCACGCCGGCGAGCGTTCCCATGTTATAAGGGGGGTTTGCCGTTACGCGTATCAGGGGGATATCGCCAACGTTGGCTCCTGCCGGTACCTTCAACGTTACCGTGGGGCCGTAGACGGTTCTAGCGTCAGAGCCAAAGGTGCTTGCTGCGGCCACCACGTCATAGTTGCCGGAGGGCAAGGATGAGAAGCTAAACGTCCCGTCGGCCGCGGTCAATCCCGAGCGGGCCACCCTGTCGATGTTGCGAGGGTCCGGTTGCTCCACCATGACAATGGCGCTGGGGATCGGCTTGGGGGGATTGCTATTGTCCACCACCCGGCCACTGATCGTATTCGAAGCGGGAGAGATCACTCCGGCCTGAACCACCGGTTTCATTCGGATTACGCCGCCTCCCACCGGAACGATGGAGTCACACGCGTCGAAGTCGACGTCGACTGTTGCGGCCTGATTCGGCGCCAAGGTCAGTGCCCCGCCCGTGATCTGTCCGGAGGGCACCCCGATTCCAATCTGGCTCGCACTGCTCACGTCCAGAGCTTCAGTTCCGCCGTTGCGGACAACGCAGTTAAAGGCGTTATTCCCACAATGATTGGTAGCGGGGGTTACCACTCCACCCCCCGGAGTATTGCTCAACAGGTAGACCCGAAGCTGTTGGTAGCTTCCAGGCGGCAAGCCCGACACGGAACCTAGCATGGCGGGGGTGCTACTCAGGCTCAGCAAGTCAACCTGCAGGGGTTTGCTGGTGAGGTCAGCCAGCGTCTGCCAGCCGCTATCGGTGGGGCCGGCAGTGCCGGAGGTATTCGCGGTCACTTTGGTGATTGTAACCCACACGTTATTGTAAGTTCCATTTGGAGGCATACAGGTGGGAGGATCGGTGAGACTCGTTGTGACCGCGCCCGTGGTGCTAGTGCTAGAGGGCGTTAGCGCCGACATGCTGCTGTTGTTTCCCCCGCAACTCACCATGAATGGCAGGGTCAGTACCACTGCAAAAAAGGCTAGAGATCCGTATACTCGCTTTTCATGATTGCTCATAACCTTCTCCTCGTGTGCCCGCTTCAGGGCTTGCTTTCCGTCCGGGCTACCCGCTTGCAAGACAAGTGCCAGCTCGAGGTTGGTCTCATAAGACTCTGAAAATCGGAGGGTTGCGGGGCAACACGGCGAAATGGTGCCGGCCTTGGCAAGCGAATAGTTTTCCGACACCATGAAGAAATCACATGCCGGAGGCGTATTTCGAGGCCGAATTCCCGGGTCGCCGATCGGGCTAAGGGCGGTAGTGATACGTACCCTGCGCGACCAGCGAGGCCGGCCCGGTGAGCGTCACCTCGCCCCCCTGGGGCCACGCCACTCCCAGGCTTCCTGCCACGGTATCCACTCGCACCTTGCGGCCCGTGGCATGGCTCAGAATACAGGCCGTCACCGCCGCGCAGGAACCCGTGCCGGAGGATTGCGTCACCCCTACGCCGCGTTCCCAGAAGCGCACCTCGATTTCTTTTCGCGACAGCACGCGCACAAACTCGACGTTGGTGCGGTTGGGAAAGAGTTCGTGCCGTTCGATCTCGCGTCCCATGCTCTGCCAATCGAGGCCCGCGAAGGTTTCGACGAACACCGAGCAGTGAGGGTTGCCCATCGAAGTCACGGTCACCGGGAGAGTGATGGTAGACAGGCGCAACGGGAAGTGGACGATCGGCGCCGAAACGTCACGCGAACCAAATGGAATCTTCGCGGGCTCCAGGACTGGCGATCCCATGCCGACGCGAAAGACCCACTCCGGGCCTCCGCCGGAGACCGCGTCCACCGCACGCATTCCGGAGACGGTGTTGATCTTGAGAGCCTGAAGGCGCTCGGCGGCGTCAATCGTGGCCTTTCTGGGAAGGAAAGCCAGCTTATGCGATGCGCGTACGCACAGAAAAGCCGCGGCGCAACGAATGCCGTTGCCGGACATCTCGGCCTCGCTGCCGTCGGCGTTGAAGAACCGCACGGCGGCGTCGCTTCTTTCCATGACCCGGGCGACAGCACGGGGGCCCGGTTTGCTTCGTTTAGGGTGTGCTTGCCCACTCCAGCTCTCGGGGTCGGTGGCGACAATGAGTCCGTCGGCGCCGATCCCCGTGTGGCGGTCGCAAATCGACCGTGCGAAGTCCGGGAGCGGGGAGCGCAATGGTGGCGCACCTGGGAATGCGCTCTTCTCCGCCGCTCGGACCCGGAGAGGATGCAGGTCATCCGCAGCAACGGCCACCCAGTCGTTGCCAAGGCCATGCAGCTTCACGAAAGGAATCAAAATGCTCTTCATAGAAAAGATCGGGTCATTGAGTCATCGGGTCATTGAGCCATTCAAGACAAGAAAGAGCAATCTACTTCTTCTTCAATGGCTCAATGGCTCGATGGCCCAATGACCCAATTCTTCTTCGATAGATCCAGACTCCGTCCTCGGGCGGAGACTTTTCTCGCTCGATCAGTTCGAAGTCCTTGAACGAGTGAGGGTACCGCCGCATCACCTCGTCGGTCGAGTCGCCCTCCCCGCGGACGATCCAGCCCACGGAGCGGTCGACTTGGTAGCGGAGCCGCAACCAGCTTTCGCGGTTGGACTCCGTTAAGGTCTTACGAAAGGGAATATCGAGCGTCGGCATGACGCAAGGCCACTTCCCCACGGTCATGAGGATGAGGCTGCCATCGTACTGTGCGCGCAGCAGGCGAATTACAGCCTGCTCCGCCTTGGACCGGCAAGGGCTGTTGAGCAGACCCTCCTTCACCACCGGCAGTTCGCGCACGCCGCCCGCGAGATTCGCCACCGACTGTCCGGCAAGGAGCGCCACCAGCAGCACTCCCCAGGCGAACCGGAGCTTAGGCGCCAGTCGCGCTGAAACCAGGAAAGAGCAGCAGATGGCCACCGCCGGCAGCATCTCGAGGCCGTAGCGCAGATTGTAGTAAGTGTTGGGGAAGAGCGTAGGGACGTACACCGGAACCGCCGCGTGCGCCATCGACTGAAGATAGAACGGCAGCGGAGCCAGCAGCAACAAACCAGCGGCGCGGCGTGCCCGCTCGCGCCTTTCCGCCGCCCACGCCACGAGCCCAAGCGCCGCGAGCGCCAGCGGCCAGACGCCGATCACCAGTTGCAGATCGGCGAGGTAATAGTGCGCCGAGAGGAGAAGGCTGCCTTCGGTGGGATAACGAAAGCCGGTGGTGGCGACTTGATGGGCATAAATGGCCTTGGCGGAGAAGGGTCCGTTATAGAACTCCAGCACGTTGCCAAAGCGAAGCGCGTTGTGCAGGAGCCAGAGCGCTGGTCCCGCGCCGGCAATCACCGAGAACCGCGCCGCGTGTTTGAAGCGGCGCGGCCAATCTCCGGCTCTGGTCAGGAGCACAAACAGGGCGGCAAACGGCAGCACGTACCAGACGTCGTAGCGGGTGAGCGTACCGCAGAAAGCGGCGATCGCGGCTCCGGAGAGAGAGCGCAACCGCTGCGCCTGCTGAAAGCGAAACAGGCCGTAGACCATCAGCACAAACCACATGATGCTCAGAGACTCGGTAAGGGGGGTTGCGGCGAGGTAGTCCATATCCGGACACAGCGCGAAGGCCACCAGCGCCACCACGGCCGCGGCAACGTTGCGATTCATGCCGAGCGCCAGACGGAAAATGAACCACGCCGCAATGATGAACGCTGCCGACGAAACCAGCGCGCCGCCCAGGCCGGTTCGCCAGAGAAAATCATTCAATGCGAGAGGCGCAGCCAGGATGTGAAACAGCGGCAGCCAAACGGTCCCGATCTCGGGATAGCCGGGTGTCTGGGAGTCGAAGAGCCGGCGAGCACCCTCCATGTGGGCGATGGAATCACCGTAGGTATTGATGAGGCCGTGGGAGTAGTAGTACGCGAGGCAGCCGATCGCCACGATCGCAATCGCCGCACCGGCAACGGCGAGCGCCAAGGAAGACGCGCTTTCGGATGCCGTCTCGCCGGCAGTGATCTCCGGCAAAGCGCCCAGCCATTGAGAGAGCCGGCGGGCAACTCCCCGGGCAGCTCCCCCGATTGGGGGCGCCGAAGTATCGCGAGCGGTGTCAAACATCAAAATGCGTCATGCTCTTGAATTCGCGGTAGCGCGTTTCGATTTCTTCCGCCGTTAGCCGCAGCAGACGTTGCAGACCAAACTCCTCCACAGCAAAGCTGGCCATGACCGAGCCGTAAACCAGCGCGCGCCGCAGGTTGGCCTCGGAGTGATCGCCGGCGCGCGCCAGGTGACCCATGAAGCCACCCGCGAAAGTATCGCCGGCGCCCGTCGGGTCATGGACCTCCTCCAGCGGGTAGGCCGGCGCGAAGAAGATCGAGTCATTCTGGAAAAGACAGGCGCCGAACTCGCCGCGTTTGATCACGAGCACGCGCGGGCCCATCTTCAGGATGCCCGCCGCCGAGCGCCGCAGGTTGTCGGTGCCGGAGAGCATGCGCGCCTCGGTCTCGTTGATCACCAGCAGGTCCACGGCGGCGAGGGTCTTTTTCAATTCCGCAGGCGTGCCGTTGATCCAATAGTTCATGGTGTCGAGCGCCACCAGCCGGCAATCGGGAAGCTGCTCACGAACGTGAAGCTGGAGCGTAGGGTGGATGTTGCCGAGAAACAGATAACCGGAGTCGCGATAGGAGGCGGGAATCTTGGGGGAGAAACTCTCGAACACGTTGAGCTGGGTATCCAGCGTCTGCGCGTTCGCCGTGTCGCCGGCGCGGTACTTCCCGCGCCAGCGGAACGTCTTGCCCGGCACCCGCTCCAACCCTTCGAGATCCACCGAACGGTTGCTGAAGACGCGCAGTTGCCGCTCGCCAAAATCCTCTCCGACCACGGCCACCAGCTTGACCCGCGTAAAGAAGCTGGCGGTCACCGAGAAGTACGTAGCCGACCCGCCCACGATGTCCTCCGCAAACCCGTAGGGCGTCTCAATACAATCGAAAGCAACGGAGCCCACCACTAGTAATGACATTAGTTCCACCCAGGAATTAACCGAGAATCGAAACTCGAAAATCGAAAATCGTCGTCCTCTCTCGAACGGCGGCCTCTGTGAGCCTGCGTAACCATCAGCAAATGTGACGCACGAATTTCGAATTTCGAATTTCGAATTTCGAGCTAAAGGTATTTTCCCACCAACAACGCCAGCTTTTTTCGGACCGCCGGCGGAATCCTGTTACGATCGGTTAGGATCGCATGGGCGAGAGCCGACCCGCACTTGCACGTGCGCTCGCGCGGCATCGCGCCCACCGCAGCCCGAATGATCTTCTGCGCGTTCTCCACGTTGCGGTTCAAGGTGTCGATGATCTGCTCTACGGTAACCGCATCGTGATCGTCGTGCCAGCAATCGTAATCGGTGACCATAGCCAGCGTGGCGTAGCAAATCTCGGCCTCGCGTGCCAGCTTGGCTTCCTGCAAGTTGGTCATGCCGATCACGTCCATGCCCCAGGAGCGATAGACATTGGATTCCGCCCTGGTCGAAAACGCCGGGCCCTCCATGCAGAGGTAAGTTCCTCCGCGGTGATGGACCACGCCCGACGCCTCGCACGCGCCCCCCAGCGCATCCACTACCGTGTGGCAAACGGGATCCGCAGAGCTGATGTGGGCCACCAGACCACCGCCGAAAAAGGTGGAAACGCGTCCGCGCGTGCGGTCGAAGAACTGCAAGGGCAGCACCATCTCGGCCGGCTTGAGTTCCTCGCGCAAGGATCCGACGGCGCTGATCGAGATGGTGCGCTGCACTCCGAGCTTTTTCATGCCGTAGATGTTGGCGCGAAAGTTGATTTCGGAAGGAGTGAGAACGTGCCCGCGACCATGGCGCGCCAGGAACGCGACGCTGCGGCCCTCCAGCTCTCCCACCACGTAGGCGTCCGAAGGGCGGCCGAAAGGCGTCGCCACCCGCACCTCGCGCGCCCGCTTGAGTCCGGGCATGTTGTAGAGTCCGCTGCCGCCGATGATTCCGATTTCTGCTTTAGGCATAGAAGGAGTTCTCAGTAGTCAGTTCTCAGTGACCAGTTATCAGCGCTCGGTCCCTGGGAGCACGGGCATCTTGCCCGCTCTTGATCCGAAAGCTCTGAATACAGAAGCGGAGAGCAACGAAGATGCCCGCGCCGCTCTTTCCTCTCCCTTCTCTTCCAAAAAATCCAACGGGAACCAGCGCGGCGATGCCCCGGTTACAGCTTGACACGAACCGCAGGACTTGACACGGCTTAAATAAATACCTCTACTTTCTCCCGTCCAAAATGGCGCAATCATGGCGTTAGATGGCGTCTCTTCGCGTTAAAAAGGCCATAAAGCATGAATTTGGCGTCTTAGAATGCAGCTTCTCGCTCCTGACGCTCTTACCTCAGTGTCGACCGTGCTTTCTGATTCCAAATGACTTATCGTAATCGATCGCCACTCTTACATGGTTTTATCGCCCTTTGTTTTCAATAACTTAGATAACTTAGACTCGCAGGAGATAAACTAACCGACTTAGAACCAAATAGATATCCGGTCCGTTGGTAGAAAGCGCGAAAAATGGAGAAAACAAGTAACTCCGGCCCTCTGTTAATTTTCTATGTGAGACCATTCGAGTCACACGACGCGCTTTGGCGCTCCGAAAACACCCTTGGCCCATCAGGTTTCAACCTCCCTGGGACCCACTCCGTGACGGCCCTTCCCAGTCGCCCGCAATATCGCGTCGGCACTAAGCTCGTCAGAGGCTATCGCCTGGCCGTTGTTTTCGAGCCTAGCTCACATGATAACTCGCCCGGTGACGGTTTGTCAAGTAAATGTTTTTCGGACGAACGATGGGGCAATCTCTCCGTGGCTCAATTCTTCCGCCTCGATCTTGCCCTCCCTGTTCACTAGCCTGGCCCACGGCACGTCTGGGTCGTGGGGAAACACCACGATAGCCTTCTCCTCCACCAACCGGGGCAGCAGGCGTTGCTTGTTGGCCAACGTCTCGAGCGGGTAGAGGTCAAGGCTGGCGATCCAGGGATAGGCCAGGTGCGGTCGCATCGGCACGAGATCGGAAATAAAGTAGATCTGCTCGCCCTCGGACTCGATCCGCACACCCTGCATGTGCTGGTTGTGGCCCGGCAGCACCTCCACGCTCACGCCCGGCACAATCTCCTGATCGCCCGCCAGGAACTCCATCTGCTCCGCTGCCGCCTCGAACAAGTCCTGGATGTAGCTAGCGCGGTCGCGGAGGGTGGGATGCTCTGCGTGCTCCCACTCGCCGCGTTGGACGTAATAGCGAGCGCGAGGAAAACTCGGGATCACCTTGCCGCCCTCGCGGCGCGTATTCCAGCCGCAGTGATCAAAGTGAAGGTGGGTGTTAATGACAATATCGATGTCGGACCATCCCAGCCCATGTCCGGCCAGTTCAGCAGGAAGCGACGTCGATTTCTCCACGTGATAGATGTCGGCAAACTTGGCGTCGAACCGCTCGCCGATTCCCGTTTCAATCAGGATGTTATGCTTGCCGGTCCGCACCAGCAGGCCGTTCAGACCCATGCGGATGCGGTTGCGCTCGTCGGCGGGAGCTTTCTTCTGCCACATCACCTTAGGCACCACGCCGAACATCTGGCCGCCATCGAGCCTAAAGGCCCCGTCAGAGAGCGGCCACAATTCAAATTGACCTAGTCTCATTGCGCGGTCCATGACTCCTTCTCTTCCAGCAATTCAATCAATACGCCGGCAGTGCTCGACGGGTGCAGGAAGGCGATGCGTTCGTTCCCTGCCCCGATGCGCGGCTCGCGGTCGACCAGCTTCACCCCTTTTGCCTCCAGTTCGGCAAGCGCCTTGGGCAGGTCGGGTACGGTCAAAGTCAAATGGTGGATTCCAGGGCCGCGCTTGGCAACGAACCGAGCAATGGGCGATTCGGGCGAGGTCGCTTGCAGCAACTCGATGTGGCTTTCGCCCACGCTAAACAGCGCTACCCGCACCTTCTGGTCGGCGACGGATTCCTCCGACTCCGGCCGGCGTCCGAGCAGCGCTTCAAAGACCGGAACTGCGGAAAGAAGCGATTCCACTGCGATGCCGAGATGATGAATCTTCATAAAAGAGTCTACAGTCGATAATTCACAGTTCGCAGCACCCCCCGGCACATGTCATTCTGAGCGAAGCGAAGAATCCCTCTTTCTTCTTCGCCCAGCCAGACAAGGAAGACAGATTCTTCGCTTCGCTCAGAATGACAAAGATCGGTGATCGTCCAATCGCCATAGGACGCTAGCCTTCGACTTTGACCTTGCCGTGCAATCCTCCACCTTCGACGGTTGACAGCTTGACAATTTCTTCCACCACGGAGTGAGGGTCGCGGAGGCGTTCCCTCACTTCTTCCACCCGGGCATCGATGACCCCCTTGGGCACCCGCTCCGTGACCACCTTTTGAAACAGGGTCTGTCGCAGCAATTCGAGCAGCCGCGAGCGCCACTTCTCGCGTTGGCGCTTGATTGCAAAGTGCTCCTTGGCGCCAAACTCGAAGAACTTCTCCAGCGCCTCACGTGCCGCGGCGACGCCGGTTCCCGTAGTGGCTACGGTCTGGACGACCGGCGGGCACCAGCCGTCGGGCCGCGGCGTGATGCTGAGCATGGTTAGGATCTCCTGCTCCACGCGGTCGGCTCCCGGCCGATCAGCTTTGTTGATCACGAAGACGTCGGCGATTTCCATGACGCCGGCCTTGAAGGTCTGCACGTCATCGCCCATGCCCGGCACCAGCAAGAGCAGCGTCGCGTCCGCCAGTCGCGCCACCTCGACTTCATCCTGCCCCACGCCTACGGTCTCGATCAGCACCACGTCGCAGCCCGCCGCATCGAGAATCGTGACCACGTCGTGGGCCGTCGGCGCCAGCCCTCCCAGTTGGCCACGCGTAGCCATGCTGCGGATGTAAACGCCCTCATCCGCGGAAAGGCCCTGCATGCGGATGCGATCGCCCAGGATCGCGCCGCCCGAAAACGGGCTGGTGGGGTCAACCGCGATAATGCCCACCCTCCTGCCGGAGCGACGGTACTCGGCGGCCAACTTCTCTACCAGGGTGCTCTTTCCTGCCCCGGGCGAACCCGTGATGCCGACGACGCACGCTTTTCCGCCCTTGGTGAAAAGTCGCTTCACCAGGGCGACGCCGACGGAGTCACCGCTCTCCACGGCCGAGATGGCACGCGCCACGGCACGACGGTCGCCGGCGCCAATTCGCTCCACCCAGGCCTCGATTGCGTCCAGCACTTCGGGCACTTCCGGCACTTCGGGCGACTCCCGCATCGGTTCTCGGATTCGATTCTCGGATTCAGCGGGCCGGGCCCTACCGCATAATCTCACGGGCGATCACCATGCGTTGGATCTCGCTGGTGCCCTCGCCAATGGTGCACAGCTTGACGTCGCGGTAGTATTTCTCGGCCGGGTAGTCCTTGATGAAACCGTAGCCACCATGGATCTGTACCGCTTCATTGGCCACTCTCACCGCCACCTCGCCCGCGAAGAGCTTGGCCATCGCTCCCTCGCGAGTGACGCGGCAGCCCTGATCGGCAAGCTTCGCGGCGCGATACGTCAGCAGCCGCGCCGCGTCGATTTCGGTGGCCATGTCGGCCAGTTTGAACTGGATGGCCTGGAACTCGGCGATCGGCTTACCGAACTGCCGGCGCTCCCGGGCGTAGGCGAGCGCCGCTTCGTAGGCGCCCTGCGCCATACCCACCGCCAGCGCCGCGATGGAGATGCGGCCCTTATCGAGCACTTTCAAGCTATCAACAAACCCCTCGCCTGGCTGCCCGAGGCAGTTTTCCCTGGAAACGCGGCAGTCCTCGAAAACAACCTCGGTGGTATCGCTGGCGCGTAGGCCGAGCTTGTTCTCCTTCTTGCCCGGACGAAAGCCCGGCGTGCCCTTCTCAATGATGAAGGCCGAGATGCCATGCTTGCGCGACGTTTTGTCAGTCACCGCCATCGCCACGCAGATGTCCGCATAAGTGCCGTTGGTGGTAAAGGTCTTGGCGCCGTTCAGGACCCAATGGTCTCCCTCCAGACAAGCCGTGGTGCGGGTCCCTCCCGCGTCGCTCCCGGCCTGAGGCTCAGTCAGACTCCAGCAACCCAGCTTTTCACCGCGCGCCAACGGCGTCAAATACCTGCGTTTCTGGTCCTCGGTGCCCGCGGCAAAAATGTGTCCGGCGCAGAGTGAATTGTGGGCGGCAACAATAATGCCCACGGAACCGTCCACCCGTGACAATTCCTCGATCACGGTCACGTACTCGACATATCCCAAGCCCGCCCCGCCGTACTCGGCTGGGAACACCACACCCATCAATCCCATCGGGCCTAGTTTGCCAATCACTTCATGCGGAAATTGCTGCCGCTCGTCCCACTCCATGACGTGGGGGCGAATTTCTTTCTCGGCAAACTCACGTACCGACCTCTGGATCTCCTTTTGTTCATCGGCCAGTTGGAAGTCCACCACGCACCTCCACTGCGCCCGCCGCCCTCGCGCGCGTTCCCATCGTTTTCACAGGAGTTCTGCCGGCGCGTGCGAAAGGTCGTTCAGCGCCCTACTCCGGCCGCCAGCGCCGTGCCTGTTGCCCTAAGAAAAAACTATAGCACAACCGACTCCTGACTGGTCTGGCGACGGATACCGCTTATGGGGGCCAATTTGACCGAAGCGGCGAGTTTACCTCGCCAAATGGCGGCGTAAAGCCGCCTCCACGTCAACTTGACCGCTACCGATAGCGCCGCCCGTGCTCCAGTCACACCCTGCCTATGCTAAGATACTTCGGGATGCGGGAGTCGAATGTTCATCGCCAGCACGTCCGTCGTCAGAAGCGGCATTGGTGGCGCCCCTTGGCACCCAGTCTGCTTCTGATGCTCGCCTCGGCCGCTGGAGCCTCGGTTTGCGGCTCTCCGGACCAGAAACACGAGGCGGAGCCGGCACAGGTAACCGTGCACGCCAAAAAGCCGGGCTGTAGCGTCGAACTCGACGCGCTACCCGCCCGGACCACCGATGCCCAAGGAAACGCGGTGATACCTGATGTCGAGCCCGGCGATCATTACCTTCACGTGCGCTGTGCCGACGAGTCGCAGGAAACGGCTTACTTTGTCACCGCCCGGCCGGGAGAGTACGTGACGATCGAACACCCGCCCGTAGCCACCGCCGACAGCCGGTTGGACACGGCAGAAGCCACCGTCAAGCTCCGCGAACTAACCAAGGAGGCCATCCAGTTGCGCAACCGGGGCGAACTGGATGAGGCAGTGAAGGAGCTGCGCGAAGCCACGAAGCTGGATCCGGAGAATTCCGATCTCCACCGTGAGCTGGGGATCACCTTTCTGCTCAATAAGGACTGGAAGCGCGCGCAAGTCGAGATGCTGGAAGCCGTCCGCCACGATCCCACCGACGCCGACGCTCACAACGGCCTAGGCTACGCTCTCGAAAAGCTGGGAGAACTCGATCTAGCCCTGAAGGAATATCGCCTGGCGACCCACCTCGAACCCGATGACCCTTCTTACCGCCAGCACTATCTCGATGCTCTGGGAAAGCTGGCGGCGCAACAAGGCGAGAAAAAGAAGTAGCCGTCAGCTTTCAGCCTTCAGCCACAGTTAAGACGACTCTGCACTGACCTTAGCTTCTTCCGGCTCTTGCGGCCGGAAAGCAGCGAGTCAACTAACCATCTTTCGTTTCATAGACATAGTGGGTTGTCATGTGCTAAGCTACTTTCTTTTCATCAATATAGTGGGAGTCTCCAAAGACGGTCCTGTGTTTTCATCAATATAGTGGGAGTCTCCTTCATTTTCGATGAAACTTCCATGTGGATGGTAGATTTAACTGTTTACTATGTATATACATATTACGATACATTACTTCTCTATGTGAGCTCCGTGGCACTGCGAGGTGCCAACTCTCCAGCGACCGCGACCTTCTGGGGCACGCCGACGACTTCGCGCAGCACCTCGAGCGCTCTCGCGCAGCCGGCGCGGTCCACATCGTAATGAGTCACCATGCGGATAGCTGTCGGTGAGGTGGCGTTGGCCAGGACTCCGCGGGCCGCCAGACGCCGGGAGATCTCCTCCGCCGCCACCCCGGTCCCTAAAACGTCGAAGATGAGAATATTGGTGACGACTTTGGCTGGGTCCATCTTGATTCCCGGAATCTCCGCCAGACCGCTGGCGAGAAACTTGGCATTCTCGTGATCGATGTGAAGCCTAGGCGGCGTTTCCTCAAGGGCCACCAGCCCGGCGGCGGCAAGGACTCCGGCTTGACGCATTCCGCCACCCAGCATCTTGCGCACGTGCCGAGCTTCCTCGATAAATGCCCGACTGCCTACGAGCATCGAGCCGACCGGCGCGCCCAGTCCCTTCGACAGGCAAAACATCACCGAATCAGGCTTTCGTGTGAGTTCGACGACCGGCCGGCCCAGGGCCACGCTGGCGTTGAAAATGCGAGCGCCATCGAGGTGAACCGGCAACCCGGCCGCATGGGCACAGTCGCAGATCTCATCCGCGACTTCCGGCGGGTAGACCGATCCGCCGGCAAGATTCGAGGTGTTCTCGATCTCGATCAGTCCAGTGAGGGTACGATGCTCGCTGTGGATGCGCACGTGGGGGACGATACGGTCCCAGGTCAGGATGCCGTCCTCAGCATAGATGGCGCGGGGCAGGCAACCCGAAAAGGCCGACATCATGGCCATCTCGAAGTTCAGGATGTGCGAGCGCTCCTCGCAGATCACTTCGCGGCCCGGTTGCGTGTGCACCTTGATGGCAGCCTGATTACCCATGGTGCCGGAAGGCACAAGAACCGCCGCCTCGCGCTCGAAAATCTCAGCCGCACGCTCTTCCAGACGGTTCACCGTGGGGTCCTCGTGATAGACGTCGTCCCCCACCTCTGCCTCGGCCATGGCGCGGCGCATCGCGGGCGTGGGGCGCGTCACCGTGTCGCTGCGCAAGTCCACAAGTGGTTCGCTCATAAGTTTAGCCATCAGCAATCAGCTTTCAGCCATCAGCCTGCAACACTCGGCATTTGCGGGAGGAACCCGCCTTGGGGTGCGGCAGACGGCTGAAGAATTGACGAATGCCGATTGACGGTTGGAAGACCGCTTCAACGACGATTGTGCCCGATTGAGGGATCTCTCACGGCCTGTCAACTCTTGGTTTTCAATCGTCAATCGACAATCTGCCATCGTCAATTCTTGTTGCAGGCTGTCGCACTCCAAATTACAGAAGAAACTCCTGAAAGATCTCGTTCGAAACCAGGTACGCCCGCTCCGGAAGATGAATGGACTGGTCCTGCCGCTCGATCCATCCCTGGTGCTCGAGCCTTGCAATCCTTTCACCCCAGCGGGCAATCGACGTTTCGCCCCAGCGCCGGGCAGCGGCGGCAAGATTGACGCCCTGGCGCTGGCGCAAGCCCAGGAAAAAGAACTCCTCCAGTTGCTCGCTCACAGAGAGCACGCGCGTTTCGACAACCGGAGAGTCGCCCCGTCCCAGCTTTGCCACATAGATTTCGGGCGACACTTCGTTCGACCAGCGACGCGCTCCATCAAAAGAATGCGCGCCCGCGCCGAGGCCAAGGTAGGGCTTCAGTTCCCAGTACTTCAGGTTGTGGCGGGATTCGTAACCGGGCCGCGCGAAGTTTGAGATCTCGTAGTGACTGTAGCCTGCTCCGCGCAGGGTCGCGCAGGCCGTTTCGTAAGCCGACGCCATGAAACCGTCGTCCGGCACCGCGCCGGCGTGATAGCGGTCGCCACGTTCGATCACTTCCCTGCCCAAGCGGCTCTTCTCGTCGACCTCAAAGAGATACACGGAAACGTGTTCGGGCTCCAAGTCGAGCGCGGTCCTCAGGCTACGTTGCCACGAGCCCTTCGTCTGGTGCGGCAAGCCACCGATGAGATCCAGGCTGATGTTTTCGAAGCCGGCGGCCCGGGCCAGCGAGACTTGCTGGATGGTCTCCGACGCCGAATGGAGCCTGCCCACGGAGCGCAGTTCGCCGTTATCGAATGATTGCGCGCCGATGCTGAGCCGGTTCACGCCCAGCCGGCGCAGGCACTCCAGCAGGCCGCGGTCCGCTGAGCCGGGCGTAATCTCAATGGTGATCTCCGCCGAGTCCGCGAACTGGAAACGCTCTCGCAGGTTCGCAACAAGCCCTTGCAGCCGCTCCGGGCCGAGAATAGAAGGTGTTCCTCCGCCCAGATAGAGCGTGTCACAGGGGACAGGGAGCAGGGAACAGGGAACCGGAGGCCCAGATTGTGTTGCTGGCGTAGGCCCACCGTGCCCATCCGGCTCATCCGGCTGATAGGGCCGGACAGGCACCGTCGACGTCCAGGGCCAGCTTACCGATTCGATTTCCCGCCTGATCGCATTGCAGTAGCCGTCGAAAACCGTCTCCCGCGCCACCGCCGAGCTGAAGTTGCAGAAACTGCACTTCGAGGCGCAGAAGGGAATCTGGACGTAGATGCCAACCGTGTTCACGTCCACCGGTGTTTGCATTGTCGATCGCTGATTGACAATTGGAAGAGAGAAGGATTATTCATTAAGCCATCAGGCGTTTGAGCCATGAAGACAAGAAAGAACAATCCCCGTCTTCTTCAATGGGTCAATGATTCAATGGCGCAATGAGTCAATCTCCTCCTCAGTCGGCCACAATCTTCACCCGCACCTCGCGCCGCCGCGGACCGTCAAACTCGCAGAGAAACACGCCCTGCCAGTGCCCGAGGACCAGCCGGCGGTTCTCCACCAACAACGTTTTGGAACACCCGATCAGGGCCGCCTTGAGGTGCGAATCGCAGTTGCCGTCGTTGTGACGATAGTCCCTATCGCGCGGGGCCAGTTGCCTCAGAAAAACATCAAAATCCTTCTGCAACTCGGGATCATCGTTCTCCTGGATGAGAACAGCGGCCGACGTATGCGGAACGAACACATGGCAGACGCCGCTCGCGACGCTGGAATCGAAGATGAGCTTCTGAAGAGGGCCGGTGATGTCTTTAAATTCGACCCTGGCGTGAGTTTCCACCTGCAAGGTATGAAGATGGTTCCCCGGCTTAGCCGAAGGTGCCAGCTTGGCGGCTTCGAGTCCCATGAAATCCCTCCCAAACGTGGTGATCGCGAGGGCTGATGCCCGCGGTGACGCACAGCAACAACCACTCCACCATGTGATTATAGCACCGCAGATTCGCGATTGACGATGGAGCGATTCAGGATCAATGTTGGCGGGGAGTGTCCGGTTTGGGTTCTTGCAACGTCTGCTGCATCTCAACTTTGAATAACTGATACTCCGAATACTGGTGTCGGTTCTCGAAGGTGTAGTCGTTGATGTCTATGGTGACCTTCACCTCCTGCGGAAGCCAGAAGGCCACTGGACGGCTCTCGAACTTGACCGGCTCAAAAAGGATCACCGTAGTAAGCCGCCTCAGGCGAGCGTCCGGCTGCGGCGCGAGCAGATCAGTGCGCAAGCGCACAATCTGGTCGATCGCGGGGTCAATCCAGGCAATGCCTTGCAGGATCAGCGGAATGGAAATCGCGCCCGATTGCCAGCTTCCCCGCACCGCTAAGGGCATCACATGCTCGGCAAAGGCTACCACCTGGCAAGGATGATTGCCGATGGTTTGAGAACCCAGGGAGCGGAAGCTGGAGAGCGACTGGGCGCCGGCCGCGAAAAAGAAAGGCAAGGTGACAAATCCTGCGGTCTTCGCGAAGACCGACGCTGCCACCGTATTCGCCTGATGGCCTTGCAGATCGGTCCGATACTCGCTTAAACCTCCGCTTCCTGGGTCCGCCAGCGTGATATAGCGGAACTTCTCTTTCGTCCGTTCAGCCGGTGTGTCCAGACGCGGGCCTAAGAGCGCGAGCGCCTCGGCGGAGTCGGTGGTATCACGCATACGGCTCTCATCAACGGTTTCCACTGAGGCTGTGTCAGCAAAGTCTTTAAGGAAAAGTTGGAGGTTGCGAGCGAGGCCGCTCAGAATGGCAGGCAGATTCGCTTGACTATCATCAGGCTTGAGTCCCTTCAGCTCCGGGATTGTGTGGAGGAGTTTCTTCAGCGGCCAACTCGTGACCGGGTCCGCACGACGATAAACCTCAAAAAACGCCTCATCGCGGGTGGGGGCAGTCTGAGCCGATCCGACGCCGGGCCCCAACCAACCGCATAAGCACCCGGATAGACATGCGCTGAGCCATGCGAACAATCCGGGGCTCGAACGTGACATGCCTAACTTCATCTTTCTTGCCTTGATTCACATGATACACCTGGATTTGTTCCCAAGGCGTGAAATCACACAAGGCTCGTCACGCTTCTCTCGAGCGTCGGTTGCCGGCCAACTGTAAGCCCACGCCGTCGCCCATATCTGTGACCCGGTAAACTGATGAGAGCGGCGGCACAGAATCGGCAAAGAGAATTCAGTAGGTGAGCACCTGATGGTAGGAAGTGTCGGTTTGGATCTGGGCCAGGAGGCGGTCGAGCAGATCGTAGCCGGCACGCGCCAGGAAGCAGGCACCGCAAATCTCGCGTTCCTGCAAGTCCCGGCGTGGCGCCACAAAATGCAGCAACTCCTGCTGGTGCCGGGCCAGCAGAGCCGAGCGATCGAGCGCGGCACGGGTGATCTTCCCCTTCAGGCGCTCCATCTGGTACTTCATCTTCTCTTCCACGTGCTTGAGGGTTTCGAGCAAAGTGGGATCGATGGTCTCAATATCCGTCCGCAGGCGCGCCAGCAACTCCGTCAAATCGTGCTCGCTCTGGTCGAGCCGCTCCGACCAACCTTCGGCGAAACCGGCGGCGGCGATCTTCCTCCCAAGATGCTCTTCTCCCTGCCAGACGTCCTCCACTCCCACGTGGTACTTCTCCATCAATCGCCGGGCGCGAGTGTCAACCAGGGTGAAGCTGGCGCGAGGAAAGATCACCGGCTGCGGCCGACCGAAGCTCGAATAGAGAGTCTGGCTCTGGCCGTGGTAGGCGAGCTCGGAGGGTCCGGCGACATAGGCCAACGTGGGGAGCAGAGTATCCTGGACAACGGGCCGCAGCAGGGCGTTGGCCGAGAAGCGACCGGGATGGTCCCGCAAACAGGCCTTAAGATCCCCGACACTGAGTTCGACCGGCCCGGTTTCGCCATCCAGAACAAACCCTTTGCCCTCCCGGCCCTGCTGGCGCACGGCGGTCCGATTGCCGTCCTGGGCGAGGAAGAGCAGTGTGGATTCTTCCCCCACGTGCACCTGAGCGTGATATCCGGCACTGACCAGCGCCTGAGAG
>Ga0335078_10001806_pt1 | contig 32369 bp, 27 predicted proteins | sample Lox_Sample_32_FD_206711 | JGI IMG/M metagenome (GOLD analysis project Ga0335078, IMG submission 206711) | Soil microbial communities from Loxahatchee National Wildlife Refuge, Florida, United States - Lox_Sample_3.2 | ecosystem: Environmental > Terrestrial > Soil > Wetlands | place: USA... | reverse complement strand
GACAAAGGCCGCGGACCCGGTGCGGGTCCGCGGCCTTTGAGGGATCCAGGCCGGCCTTTTCTAGACCGGATCCCAGGCTGGTGGCGAACCCGTTTGGCTGCCGCGGATGGCGGCGGCGCTGATCGCGTTGACGTACGTCTGGACGGAGGTGCCCGGCTGGCCAAAGCCCGCCATGACCAGGACAGACTTCTCCTGACCAGGCCCATGCGGGAGATCGCTGGCGATCACGCGCGGACGCGCCATCGGACGGCAATCTGCGGCCCCGGACGTGGCCGGCCCGCCGAGAGGCAGGCAGGCGCCCGGTGTGGCAGCCGGAACCCCGGGCCACGGACGTGCCGCGACCGGAATCAAAGTCATGTCGTTATTCACCAGGACACCCCCTCTCATGGCGTCGTGAGCTGGCCTTGGGACATGAGAGAAGCCTATGGAGCCGGCCGGGGCAGGGCAACTCTTTTTTCTGAGTGAACTCTGCGCGGGGTTCCCGCTGCCCGGTCTGGATCACGAGCGGCGGGTGGCCGGCTCCTGGACGGGGCGGATGAGTCCTTCCTGAACCACCGACACCACCAGCTCGCCGCTGGCGGTGAATACCTGGCCACGGGCGAGCCCGCGGGCGCCCGACGCCGACGGCGACTCCTGGTCGTAGAGCAGCCACCGGTCGGCCCGGAACGGCCGGTGAAACCACATCGCGTGATCCAGGCTGGCACCGGCAATGGCTCCGTCGGCCCAGGTCAGGCCGTGCCGGCGGAGTACCGAGTCGAGCAGGGTCAGATCCGAGGCATAGGTCATCAGGCAGACGTGCAGCAGCGGGTCATCCGGCAGCTGGCCGTCGGCGCGCAGCCAGACCAGGTTGTGCTCGGTGGGGCCGCCCGGCCCGCCGCTGCCCTCCCCGCGCAGCGGGCCGACGAAGCGCAGGTCGATCGGGTTGCTGGTGAAGAACTCATGATCCAGCGGGGCGATGGAGTCGGCGGGCGGCACCGCGGGCATCGGCGCCGCGTGCTCCAGCCCGGGCTCGTCGTGATGAAACGAGGCGGACAGCGTGAAGATCGTCTCGCCGTGCTGGATCACCGAAACCCGCCGGGTGGTGAACGACCGGCCGTCCCGCACCCGGTCCACGATGTAGACGAGGGGCACGGCCGGATCGCCGGGGCGGATGAAGTACCCGTGCAGCGAGTGGACCGGGCGATCGGCGGGCACGGTACGCCCGGCGGCCACCAGCGCCTGCCCGGCGACCTGGCCGCCGAAGACCCGCTGCCGCCGGTCGCTGGGGCTGCGCCCGCGGAAGATGTTGACCTCTATCTGCTCCAGGTCGAGCAGCTCGACCAGGCGGTCCAGGGCCTTGCTCACAAGGCTGCACGGTATCGAGTCAACCGGGGCGGGCCGCCCGCCGGGTGGGTAACAGCCGCAGCCGGGCGTCAACCGGGCCCGCGGCCCGCCCGGTGGGTAACAGCCGCAACCCGGCCAGGAACCGGGACTGCTTCCTGGATGGGCGGCCACCCGGCGAGCGGGCCAGCGACCAGGACAGGAAGGCCCGTTCCCGGGCGCGGGTGACCCCCACGTACAGCAGCCGCCGTTCCTCCTCGATGGCCTCGTAGCTCTGCGCGTGCACGATCGGCAGGTTCCCCTCGGCCAGGCCGGGCAGGAACACCGCGTCCCACTCCAGGCCCTTGGCCGCGTGCAGGGAGGCGAGCGTCACGCCCGCCATGACCGGGGCATGCTCGATGGCCGCGCGCCGGGCGAGTTCGCCCGCGAACCCGCTGAGCGCCGCACCGGGGGTGGCGGCGAAAAAGTCGGTGGCCAGCTGGGCCAGGGCCTCCAGCGATTCCCAGCGTTCCCGGGCCGAGCCGCGGCCGGCCGGGGGCTCGCGGGTCAGGCCGAGCCCGGCCAGGATGTGCCGGACCTCGGCGGAAGGCCCGGTGGGATCGCCGTCAGGCGAGTCGGGCGGCACCGCCCCGGGTGCCGGCCCGGGCTGGGCGGACTTGGCGGCCGCCCGGATCAGCCCGGCCGCCTGACGCACCTCGGCCCGGTCGAAGAACCGCTCCGCCCCACGGACCTGGCAGGGCACCCCCCGGTCGGCGAGCGCACGCTCCAGCTCCAGCGTCTGGGCATTGACCCGGACCAGCACCGCGATCTCGCGCAGCGAGACGCCGTCGGCAGCCAGCGCGAGGGCCCGGGCGGCGATCGCCGCGGCCTCGGCCTGCTCATCGGGGTAGCTGGTGAGCTCCGCGGCCGGCCCCGCCGGCCGCTGGGCGACCAGCGCGGCCGTGCTGCCCGCCCGGGTTGCCGCCGGCTTCCGGGCGGCCCGCAGCTGCGTGGCCAGCGACCGCGGGCCGGCCACCCCGGTCAGCTGATTGGCCAGCGCCACCACCTGCGGGCTGGACCGGTAGTTGCGGACCAGCCGGACCACGGTGGCATCCGGGAACTCCGCGGTGAACCCGGTCAGGTAGGCCGCGGTCGCGCCGGCGAAGGAGTAGATGGTCTGCCGGGGATCCCCGACCACGCAGACGTCGTCCCGTTCTCCGGCCCAGGCCTCCAGCAGCAGCTTCTGCAGCGGGTTGACGTCCTGATACTCGTCGACCACGAAATAGCGGTACCGGTCGCGGACCTCCGCGGCCGCCGCCGGATGCTCGGCCAGGATGGCCGCGGTCAGCTCCAGCACCGACTCGAAATCGATCAGGTTCCGCTCCCGGCGCAGATCCTCATAGCTGGCATACAGCCGAGCCACGTCCGCGGCGGCCAGCGGCGAGGTGCGGCTCGCCTTGGCCGCCGCCGCCGGGTACTCAGCCGGCTGGATCTGGCTGACCTTGGCCCACTCGATCTCGCCCGCCAGGTCGCGCAGGTCCGCCGGACTGGCGCCGGCCCGCTGCCCGCGGGACACCTCAGTCAGCAGACGGATCTTGGAATCCAGCACGGCAGGCGGCCGACCGCCCACCGTCTGCGGCCAGAAGTGGGTGAGCTGCCGGAGCGCCGCGGAGTGAAAGGTCCGCGCCTGCACCCGGCCCAGGCCCGCGGCGGTCCCGCCGAGCCGGGCCAGCCGCGCCCGCAGCTCCCCCGCGGCCCGGGTGGTGAAGGTCAGCGCGAGCACGTGGCCCGGGTCCATCACCCCGGTGAGCGCGGCGTAGGCGATCCGGTGCGCCACCGCCCGGGTCTTGCCGGTGCCCGCGCCCGCCAGCACGCACACCGGCCCCCGGGCCGCGAGCGCGACCTGCCGCTGCTCCGGGTCCAGCGCGGCGAGCACCGACTCGGCGTCGTATGCCACCGGCGGCCCGGGAGCCGGGCCACCGGGCGGCCCGGGAGCAGCGGTCACGGGACACCTCCTGTGCGGGCCATCCTCCCCCAGCCCGCCGACACCCGGAAACCGCTTGGCCGCTGCGGGAAGCGAGCACGCGGCCCCGATGTTGTGACATCGGAACCTGTTGAGATGATGGGAGCAGTGCGTGTCCGAGCCGGTAACGCTGTATACCACGCAATGGTGCGCGTTCTGCCGACGGCTGAAAAGCCAGCTGGCCCGGGATGGAATCGAGGTAGCCGAGGTCGACATCGAGCGCGATGAGGATGCGGCCCGCTTCGTGATAAGCGTCAACGGAGGGAATATGACGGTGCCAACTGTGGTATTCCCTGATGGCAGCGCTTTGACGAATCCATCGGCCACCCAGGTAAAGGAAAGGCTCCGCGGGATCTCCGCGAACATATGAGTCGTAAACACGACAGGACGGACGCTGGTGCGCGCTCGCGTACCGGCCCGGCTGGCGTGCCGGAAAGCGGCCCCGCAGAAGGCGGCAGGCCGGCCCCTGGCCGCGGCCGGGCACAAACCAGCGATGCCCAGACGCAAACCAGCGACAGCCGGGCACACCCGGGCGACACCCGGGCACAAACCGGCCAGCAGGCTCAGGCTGGCGCACCGCCGCGGCCGGACCGGTCATCACCGGGCCCGGCCACCGACGGTGACACCGCCCCGATGGAGCCGGTGGCCCGCCGGACACCGACCGGGTGGCGGGTCGGGGACGAGGAAGTACCGGATCTGACCAGCGCCATGGTGCTGGCCGACCTGCTGGCCGAGGAGCTGTCCGCCGAGGACCGGGCCGAACTGGACGGCGCGGCCGCGGCCAGCGCGCCACCGCCCATGCAGCAGCCCGGTCCGCGGGACGCGGCCACCCGCAACGCCGGCCAGATCGCGGGCCCGCACGACCCCGCGCTGCCCGCCCAGCCCGCGCCCGGCAGCGCGCTGCCGCACGGCGAATCAGGCCGCCGGCCGGGCCGCCGCGGCGCCCACCGCCGCCCTGCGGCTGCCGACCCCGGCGAGGCTGAGCAGCTGAAAGAGACTGTCGCGCAGCTTGAGCGGGCGCTGACCGTCCGGGTCCGGGTGGAACAGGCCATCGGGGTGCTGGCCGAGCGGCACCGGATCCGGCCCCGCCAGGCGTTCGAGCTGCTCAGGTCCGCGTCCCGGGCCCGGGGCCAGCGGATCATGGAGACCGCCAGCCAGGTCATCGCCAGCGCGACCAATCCGCTGCTGCGGCTGCCGGATGAACTGGCCAAGCCCCCGATGCACCGGCGGATGCCCCGGCGCAGCCGCGGCCAGGCCTGACCCGGCCGCCGCGTCCGGCATCTCACCGGCATAGGGCGGTCAGCCCGGGTTCGGCTTTTGTCTATTCCGGCCGGATTATGCACGGCTGTGTGGCTTTTACGGCAATTCTTCGCTGGCACCTATTCACGATTAGCCGCGGAACATGACCAGAATCGCCGCTGCGGGCGGCCGCCCCATTCGCCGCCCGGCCGCGGGCGAAGTACCGGGCGACCGGCCGCACGATATGTGAACGATTGGTTCACAAGTGACTACGCTGGGTAACACAATCCTCGTGACTGAGCACGCGGGCGCGGCTGGCTCCTCCGGAAGCACTGGCTCCCCCGGAAGCACTGGCTCCCCCGGAAGCACTGGCTCCCCCGGAAGCACTGGCTCCCCCGGAAGCACTGGCGCACCTCCCGGCCGCCTGCTGATCATCGGCGGTGGCGAGGACCGCTGCTGCGGCACCGGCGTGCTGGACCGGTTCGTCGAGCTGTGCGGGGGCACCGAGGCCCGGATCACGCTGGTCACCACGGCGGCCGGGGTCCCCGACGAGGTGCACGCCGAGTATGAGCAGGTGTTCCGCAAGCTCGGCGTCGGGCAGATCCAGGAGCTGCGGCTGCGCGGCCGCGCGGACGCCGACTCGGCGCCGGCCGGGGCCATCCTGCGCGGCTCGACCGGGGTGTTCATCACTGGCGGCGATCAGTCCCGGATCCTGGCCCTGGTCGGCTCGCGGGCCAACGAGGTGCTGCGCGAGCAGCTCGGCCGGGGCCTGATCGTGGCCGGGACCAGCGCCGGGGCGACCGCGCTGGGCCGCACCATGATCCTCGGCGGCGAGGGCCCGGACGTGTCCGCCGCCACCGTGCGCACCGGGCCCGGGCTCGGCCTGCTTCCCCGGTTGCTGATCGACATGCACTTCGCCGAGCGGGGCCGGCTGCCCCGGCTGCTCAGCGCGGTCGCGCTGGACCCGGAGCACCTCGGCGTGGGCATCGACGAGAACACCGCCATCCTCGTCGAGGGCGACCGCTTCGAGGTGCTCGGCACCGGGGTGGCCACCGTGGCCGATGCCGAGCGGTCCACGGTGGTGCACGCGGCCGGTGATTGCGACCCGATCACGCTGTTCGACGTGCGGCTGCACCTGATGCCGGCCGGGTGCGTGTTCGACCTCACCCGGCGGACACCGGCCATCGGCCCCGCGCACACCCGCTACTAGGCGGCACCCGGCCTGCCATGCACCACGCCCAGCTTAGGGAGCACCCGTGCGGCTCACCGAGATCCGCCGCCTGAGCGGCCCGAACATCTACACCTCCCGCCCGGTCACCGTGGCCCGGCTGGAGCTGGACGGGCTGGCCGGCCAGGAATCCGCCGACTGCGCTGGCTTCGCCGCGCGGCTGACCGCGGCGCTGCCCGGGCTGGCCGAGCACCACTGCGCGGCCGGGCACCCCGGCGGCTTCCTCGACGCGCTGACCCGCGGCACCTACTTCGGCCACGTCACCGAGCACACCGCGCTGGAGCTGTCCGCGCTGGCCGGCCGCGACGTGTATTTCGGCCGCACCGTCTGGGCGGGCACCGACGGCCGCTATGACGTGGTCATGGAGTGCCCGCCCGAAGAGCCCGCGAGCTCACCGGTACCGCGTCAGCTGCTCGGGCTCGCGCTGCGCCTGGTAACCGATCTTCTTGCTGAACGCCCCTGCCCGCTGACTGCCTCGATCCACGAGATCTCCCGCCAGGTGGCCGCGGAACGGCTCGGGGTCAGCACGGCTGCCCTGGCCCGGGCGGCGCGGCGGCGCGGCATCCCGGTACGGCGGTTCGGCGGGCTCAGCCTGCTCCGGCTCGGCTACGGCTGCCACCGCCGGCTGCTGTGGGCCGGGCTCACCGAGCAGACCTCAGCCATCGGCGTGGACATCGCGTCCGACAAGATGCTGGCCAAGGAGATCCTGGCCATCGCCGGGGTACCGGTCCCGGATGGGGTGCTGGTCGCCTCGGCGGCGGAGGCGGTGGCGGCGCTGGGCCGCCTCGGGCCGCCCGTCGTCATCAAGCCGCGGAGCGGCAACCACGGCGCGCACATCACGGTGGGCGCGGCGACCGCGGCCGAGGCCGCCGACGCCTACCAGCGGGCCAGCGTCAGTGGCCCGGAACAAATCGTTGAGGCCTATGTACCCGGCACCGATTACCGGGTCCTCGTGGTGGACGGGCACATGGTGGCCGCGGCCCGGTTGCGCCCGGCCGCGGTGACCGGGGACGGGCGGCTGGACATCGGGGCGCTGGTGCGGCAGGCCAACGCCGACCCGCGGCGCGGCGACGGCCACGCGCTGCCGCTGACCCGGATCGCGCTCGATGACCACGCGCTGACCCATCTGGCGGCCCAGGGGCTGCATCCCGGGTCGGTGCCGGGCGCCGGGCAGGTGGTCACGCTGCGCCGGAACGCCAACCTGTCCACCGGCGGGACCAGCACCGACGTGACCCACTTGGTGCACCCGGAGGTGGCCGCGATGTGCTGCCGGGCGGCGGCCGCGGCCAAGCTGGACGTGTGCGGGGTCGACGTGCGGCTGGCCGACATCGGCCGGCCGCCGCATACGCAGCCCGCCGCGGTGATCGAGCTGAACGCCTGCCCCGGGCTGCGCATGCACCTGGAACCGAGCGCGGGCCGGGCGCACGATGTGGCCGGCGCGGTCATCGACCGGCTGTACCCGCCGGGCGCGCCGAGCCGGGTGCCGATCGTGGCGGTGACCGGCACCAACGGGAAGACCACCACGGTGCGCATGATCGGGCACATCCTGGGCCAGGCCGGGCTGCGGGTCGGCGTGGCCACCACGGACGGCGTGTACTGCGCGGGAAGGCTGGTCCAGGCGTGCGACGGCTCCGGTCCGCGGTCGGCCGAGATGGTGCTGGACGACCCCACGGTAGAGGCGGCGGTGCTGGAGACGGCCCGGGGCGGGATCATCCGCCGGGGCCTGGGCTACGACGTGGCCGACGTGGCCGTGCTGACCAACATCTCCGCCGATCACCTGGGCAGTGACGGGGTCGACGACCTCGATGACCTGACCGACGTCAAGGCGCTGGTCGCCGAGCAGATCCAGCGCGGCGGCACGGTGGTGCTCAACGCGGACGACCCGCGGACCGCCCGGCTGGCCCAGCGCCCGGCCGTGCGCGCGCGCAACCCGGTGGTCCGGTTCTTCAGCCTGGCTGAGCGCAGCCCGGTGGTGCTGGCCCACCGGATGTCCGGCGGCACCGCCTGCCTGCTCAGCGGCGGCCGGCTGGTCGAAGCCCGGGGCGGGGCCGAGACCGTGCTGCTGGACGTGACCGAGCTGCCCGGCTGCTACGGCGGCGCCGCGGCGCACCTGGTGGCCAACGCGCTCGCCGCCGCGGCCGCCTGCCGGGCGCTGGGGGTCAGCGTCAAGGACATCCGCCGCGGGCTGGCCACGTTCACCCCGGCCGAGGTGAATCCGGGCCGCGGCACCGTGTACCGGGTGGGCGGGGTGCCGGTGGTGGTGGACTACGGCCACAACCCGGCCGCGCTGGCCGCGATGGGCCGGCTACTGCACGAGGCATGGGACGGCCAGCCGGTGGCCGCGATCACCCTGCCCGGGGACCGCCGGGACGACCTGATCGCGGAGGCCGCGGCCAGCGTGGCCGCGTGGTTCAGCCGGGTCGTCGTGTACGAGGACAGCGACCTGCGCGGCCGGCGGGCCGGCGAGATGACCAAGCTGATCACCGGGTCGCTGGCCCGGCACCGGCCGGGCATCCAGGTGGTGCCCGCCACCGGCCCGGCCGGCGCGCTGCGCGCCGCCCTGGACCTGGCGGCGCCGGCCGACCCGGTGCTGCTCACCTACGAGAAGCTCGCCCCGGTCCAGGAGGCGCTAGCCGCCCTGGGCGCGGCCCTTCCCGGGTGACGCCGCAGCAGGCGAGCCGGCCCGGAGGGTTTAGGCCATATGCGGCCCTTTTGTCTCTACCTAGCGTGGTCGCGGCTAGCCGCTCAGGCGGTAGACCAGGACGCCGTCGGCCTGGTAGGCGTAGCGGAAGCCGACCGCGCGCAGATACTGGATGACCTGGGGGCTGTGGCTGGGCCAGTTCCACAGCAGGGCCCAGCCGATGTGCATCTGCCGGGCATCGCGCCGGGCGGCGGTGATGTCCGCCGGGTTGCCCCGCTCGCGCTGCTGCCGGGCCACCAGCTGGGCGTAGAACGGGTGCTTTTTCAGCCCGGTGATCGTCGGCCGGGGTACCCGGGAGATGTACCCGACCGACCGCGGGTGGCCGTCCGCCGTGGCCAGCACCTGTGCGTCCGGGTCGAACCGGCCGCCGTAGATGTACGTGCCGCCCCGGATGCCGAACGGCACGTCGACCACGATCGAGCCCGAGTGGTCGGCGGCGATGGCCCGGTCCACGGCGGGCAGCGCGGTCGGCACGGTGCCAATGCGGGGGTTGCCGGACCAGCCCGCCTCCAGTACGCCGAGCGCGAGCACCAGCGCGATCACCGGGGCGGCGTGGAAGCGCAGCCAGTCCACCAGCGCCCCGGCGAGCAGCGCGGCGGGCAGGATGCCGAGCATCATCAGCCGGTCCGGTTCACGAAACCCGGTCAGGCCGGGCAGCCGGGCGAACCAGGTAAACGGCATGACCTGGGACACGTGCCGGCTGCCGAGGACTTCCGCGGCCGGGACGTAGACGTGCGCGCCGACCCGCAGCGCCGGGCCCAGGGCCAGCGCCGTGCAGCCGAGCCAGAGCAGGGCCAGCAGCCAGGTGCTGAGCCGCCGCCAGGTGGCGAGCACGCCGAGGACGGCCAGGATGGTCAGCAGCAGGCCGTAGGACGGGATGCCGTCATTGGTCGGCCCGGTGTAGATGAACCCGGCGTGCCCCAGCCCGTAGTGGCTGATCTGTGGCGACGGCGCGATCAGGCCGGGCAGCCGGGCGGAGTACTTGAGGTAGGACTTGGCCAGCGTGCCGCTGGGCAGCGACGCCCCGCCTGACCGGGTCTGCTGGATGATCGCCACCAGCTGCGGGCTGGCCAGCAGCGCGGCGGTCAGCGCGGCCAGTCCGGCAGGCCACAGCTTGCGGACCGCATAGGGCGGCCGGAGCAGCCAGTACGCCGCGACCAGCGCCGCCGTGATGATGACCAGCAGCGCGATCTCCTGGTCGGTCAGCACGGCCGCGGCGATGATCACGCCGAGCACCAGGGCCGGGCGCCAGCCCGGCCGCCGGGTCAGCCGCACCGTCGCTTCCAGGGCGAGCGGGATGAACAGCTCGCCCGCGGCCAGGTTCAGGTGGTACCAGGAGCGCCAGACCAGCATCGAGGACAGCCCGAAGAACGCGCCAGCCGCGATGGCGCCGATCTGCGACGGCAGCCACAGCCGGGCCACCCGGTACGTCGCGTAGCCCAGCAGGCCGGGCAGGGCGATCGACAGCAGGTTGTAGGACGCGCTCGGGCCCAGCGCCAGGGTGACCGGCGTCATCAGCGCGCCGGGCAGCGGCATCAGCGCATGCAGGCCGAGCTGGGCACCGACCGGGGCGGCGATGCTGCGGGTGAACCACGGGCTGGCCAGGCGGGCCAGCTGGTGCGGCACCCACCAGAAGCCCCACACGTAGGCGCCCGCGTCCCGGGTGGCGGGTAGCTTGCCCGCCAGGTAGGTGACCCGCGGCCAGCTCGCGGCCACCCCAGCGGCGAGGAACCCGGCCAGCACGGCCAGGTGGACCAGGACTGGGTGTCCGGTCAGCCGGCCCAGCCCGGCCCGCCAGGCCGCCGGCGGGCCGGCCTGCCCCGGGGCCCCAGCGGCCGGGACCCCGGCCGCTGGGGCTACAGCCGCCCTTCGCGGACCGCTTGCTGGATCCACGGGATGACCTCGTCCAGCATGTCGCTGAGGGTGGTGGTGGCCTCGAAACCCAGCAGCTTCCGTGCCTTGTCCACGTCCGGGACCCGCTTCTGCACGTCGTGGGCGTAGGCCTGGTCCGAGTGCAGCCGGAGCGGCACCTCCGGGCCCTTGAGCTTCCGCCAGATCAGCTCGGCCAGCTCGGTGACGCTGGTCGATTCGGCGGTGGACAGGTTGAAATCCTCGTTGACCGCGGCCGGGTGGGTCAGCGTGGTGACGATGCCGCGGGCCAGGTCGCCGCCGTAGGTATAGTGCCGGACCTGGTTGCCCGCGCCCAGGATGTGCAGTGGATCCTGGCCCTTGACCACCTTCTGCACCAGGTCGGGCACGACGTGGGACATGGCCAGCCGGACGTTGCCGGAGAGCACCTCGACCTGGCCCCGGGCCCGGCCCTCGCCCACGCCCACGCAGTTGAACGGGCGGACGATGGTATACGGCAGCTGGTACTGGTCCCACGCGGCGCGGGCGTAGTACTCCACCGCCAGCTTCTGGAAGCCGTAGGAGGACAGCGGCGGCGGGATCTGCCGTTCGTCGCCTTCCTTGGACGGCCAGCGGTCGGTGCTCTCGTACACCATGGACGAGCTGACGTAGGTCATCTTCTGCAGCGTGCCCGCCTGGTGCGCGCGCAGCGCCGCGTCGCAGCTGGCCGCCATGATCCGCTCGTTGGTGGCGAGCAGGTCGTAGGCGTAGGCGTGGAAGTAGGAGATCCCGCCGATCATCGCTGCGCCGGCGATGAAGTGGTCGCACCCCGCCAGCAGCTCGGTCAGCAGGCCGGTGTCACTCGCGTCACCTTCGACGAAGCGGTAGTCCGGGTGATCGTCGTAGCTGTGCTTCACCGGTCCATACTTGGAGAAGTTGTCCAGGCCGATCACGCTGTGGCCGCTCGCCAGCAGTTCCTGGACGACGTAGCCGCCGATGAAGCCGGCCGAGCCGGTGACCAGAACCCTTGCCACGTGCTACTCCTCTGTGTCTTCCGCCGCCAGTTCGGTGCGGGCCGATGCGAGCCGCCGCAGCTGGCCGGGGGTCAGCCTGGGACCGAACGCACGCCGGTACCAGCGCAGGTAGCTGGGCAGCCAGTGGACGAGCTGGAACCGGGAGTCACCGAGCGAGCGGTCCAGCCAGATGGTGGGGATCTCCGCCACCGGCAGGCGCAGCCGGGTGGCCTTCACGGTCAGCTCCAGGCCGATCTCGAAGCCGGCCCGCGAGTCGATGCCGGCCTGCCGGACGAAATCGGTGGAGTACGCCTTGAAGCTGTTGGTCGCGTCCCGGGTGCCGACCCGGGCCAGCAGGTGCAGTGACCTGCCCGCGCACCGGGACAGCGTGCGCTTCAGCCGCGGGCCGCCCACCTGCTGGCCGCCGGGCATGTAGCGGGACGCGGCGGCCACCACCACGCCGCGCTCGACCAGCCGGGCCAGTTCGTCGATCTGCCGTGGGTCGTCGCTCCCGTCGGCCATGGTCACCACGGTCACCGGGGACTGGGCGGCGTCGAAACCGAACCGGATCGCGTTGGCTGGCCCGCGCCCGTAGGTGTTGAGCACGCCGCGTACCCGCGAGTCGGCCCGGCTGGCCTTCTCGATGTAGGGCACGGTGGTGTCTTCCGCCATGTCATAGACGATGAGAATTTCGCAGGGCGAGCTCACCGCGCGCAGGATCCGGTCCAGGCAGGGCAGGATGGCCTCGCCCTCGTTGTACACCGGGATGACGACGGTGACCTCAGGCCTCATGACTACCTGCCGCTCATATCCGGGTGCCCCGCCCGGTCACGCCCCAGATGTCGGCGACCGGCTTGTCGGTGACCAGCCCACGGTATTCCGGGTGCGGCGCGGCGATGACCAGCAGGTCGGCCCGCTCGAGCACCTCGGGCAGCGGGGTGAACCGGTCGTCGGTGATGTACGGGTCGGAGCACAGGGTCTCACGCGCCTTGAGGGTGAGGATCTTGCGCAGCTTGTAGGAAAGGCTCTCCCGCGGGTCGTCGCTGCCCGCCTTGAAGCCCATGCCGAGCACACCGACGGCCAGCGTGGCGAGATCGTAGCTGGCCTCCAGCCGGGACACGATGTAGAGCGGCAGCCCTTCGTTGATCAGCATGGCTGAATGCCCGAGAATGAAGTTGTTCTGATTAAAGGCGGCCAGCTGCATCGTGTCTTTGAGCAGGCACGGGCCGGCCGCGAAGCCAGCCCCCGGCATATCTGCGGCGCGCGGGTAATCCTGCCGTACGGCATGGCGTATCCGCTCGAAATCCAGGCCGTAATCGTTGGACATCATCCAGAACTGATTCGCCGTGGCAAATTTGATGTAGCGCCAGGTATTCGTGAACAGCTTGGCCAGCTCGGCTTCTTCCGGCTCCAGCCGGATGATCTGGTCGGTCAGCGTGCGGAAGAACTTTTCGGCCCGCTCCCCGGCGGAGCTGGTCCGCGCCCCGACGATCTGCGGCAGCGAGAACAGCTCAGTCATCGCGTGCCCCTCGGCGATCCGCTCGGGACAGAACGCGACGTCGGCGCGCAGGCCGCGCTGGCTGAGCATCCGCTCGGTCAGCGCGGTGACGGTGGGATGCACCGTGCTGCGCAAGATGATGAGCTGGCCGTCCACCAGATGGGCCGCGCACCGGCCCAGCGCGGCCGGCACGGCCCCCAGATCGGGATTGAGATGCTCGTCGACCGGGGTGCCGACGACCACGACCAGCACCTCAGCGCTGCTGACGACCGCCGGGTCGGTGGTGGCCACCAGGCTGCCCTCGGCCGCCGCCACCCGGAGCGGCTCCTCGGCGCCCTCTTCGGCGAACGGCATCCGGCCCGAGTTGACGGTATCCACCGCGGTGGCGTTGATGTCGTAGAGCCGGACCGACAGGCCGCGGGAGGCCAGCGCCACACCAAACGGCAGCCCGACGCGCCCGCAGCCGCCAATAATCACGACATCGGCGGGGAAGCGGGCGGCCGCCTCGGGCGCGGTACTCATATCTTTCCCTCGCTTTGACTTTTTTGAGATATTGGCATTGGATCTAGGATCCGATCCCATCCCCGAGGGCGCACTTGCATTTTATCCGGATGAGTGATCCGGACACGAGTGGCTCAGGCCGTCACCTTACCGGACCAACGCCGCCGACTCGCCCACATCCCGGGCAAGGGAAACCAGCGCCCGCGCGCAGCCCCGCTAGGTTCCCGGCTCCCCGCCGCGGCCCGCGGTGGCCAGTACCGTCGTGGTCAGTACCACGCCCAGCACGGCGGTGGCCGCATCCGGGACCGCGTAAGGCAGGTGGAAGCCGGACGCGGCGGCCTGCGGGGCCGACGCGACGCCGATCAGCAGCGCGGCCCCGGCCGCCCAGCGGCAGCCCGCCCGGCAGGCGCGGGCGGTGCCCAGGCTCACCGCGGCCGCGGCCAGGCCGGCCACGATCAGCCCGGTGGCGGGCAGCATGCCCCGGGCGGTCGCCGCGGCGATCCCGCAGCGGGTCAGGTCCAGCGCGGCCGCGGCGAGCAGCAGAACGGTGACAAGGCGGCCGCCTCCGGTCAGCACGCAGCCGCGCCGTCCGCGTGCAGCTGCCGCCTGAGCGCCTGCCGGGCGTAGTGCAGCCGTGATCTCGCGGTGCCCGGCGGGATGCCGAGCCGTCGGGCGACGGCGCTGAGGGTGCCACCGCGGTAGACGGTCTCCACCAGCACCGCGCGGTGGGCCGGTGACAGCTGCTGAAAGGCGCCGAGTACCAGTTCCCGGTCCAGCACCCAGTCCAGCTCCGGATCCTCCCGGGCGCCGTCGGCGGCCTGCTCCGAGCTGATCACCGGGTGGGCCCGCGCGGCGCGGTCGGCGTCGGTGAGCAGGTTGCGCGCCACCCGGAACAGCCACGGCCGGATCGGCCGGTCATCGGCGGCGAGCCGCGGCAGGTGCCGCCAGGCCCGGATGAACGTTTCCTGCACGATGTCGTCGGCGCTGGCCCGGTCCGGGGTGAACCGCTCGACGTAGCTGCGCAGGGCGGCGGTATGAGCCGAGTACAGCTGCCGGATGGCCGCGTCCGCGTCGGCGGGCAGCTGGCGCTCGGTACCTTCCGCGATGGATGCTGCAGTGGTAGACATATCTACTATCACGGATAGTAGGGGTGCCGCGTTCAGCCGCGGGCACGCCGCTCGCACATTGGCCAGCTCGCTGCTCTGCTGGTCGCTGCGGGGCCGGGCCAGCTGTGCCGGCCGGTGAACCGGCGCGGGATGCTATCCGTGTTAGTAACTAGCGGCAGCGGCGACCGCGCCGCTGGCCTGCCCGGGAGCCGAGGATGCGTCAGTTTGGTGAGCTGGAAGCCGTGATCATGGACCGGCTGTGGGAGTGGGGCAGGCCGGTGCTGGTCCGCGAGATGGTGGACGCCCTGCGGGCGGACCGCCCGCTGGCCTACACCACGGTGATGACGGTCATGGAGAACCTGCACCGCAAGGGATGGCTGCGGCGCGAGCGCGACGGCCGCGCCTGGCGCTACGAGCCCACCGCCTCCCGGTCCAGCTACACCGCCGGGCTGATGAGCGACGCACTGAGTACCAGCACGGACCGGCGCACCGCGCTCGCTCACTTCGTCCTACAGATGAGCCCGCACGATGCGGCGCTGCTCCAGCAGGCACTCGATCAGACCCAGGGACGGCCCGCCGAGCAGGGCGAGGATCGGTGACCGTCGGCGCGGCGCTGCTGGCCTACGCGGCGGTGGTGGGGACGCTGGGTGCCCGGGTGCTGGCCCGGACCAGATGGCTGGCCCGGGCGCCACTGCTGGGCGTGCTGGTCTACCTGGCCGCCGCGTGGTCGGTGGTAGCCGCGGTCGGGCTGGCCGGCCTCACCCTGGCGGTTCACGCCACCGCGCTGGGCGGCGGGCTCAGCCACCTCATCGGCGCGTGCGTGCAGCGGCTGCGGCTGACCTACGCCACGCCCGGCGGCGCGACAGTGGCGGGGCTGGGCCTCGCGCTGACCGGCGCGGTCGTGGCGCGTGCCGTGCTCAGCGCGGCCACCTCGCTGCGGGCCTCCAGACGCCAGGCCCGGCGGCACGCAGAGACCGCGCGCATCATCGGGGTCCGCGATCGGGACCTGGGGGCGATCGTGGTGGACCATCCCCAGCCGGCCGCCTACTGCGTGACCGGCCGGCGTCCCACCGTCGTGCTGACCACCGGCACGCTGCGGGTGCTGGATCCCGGCCAGCTCGCTGCCGTGCTCGCCCACGAGCGGGCCCACCTGTCCTGGCGCCATCACCAGCTGCTCGCCGCGGCGCGGATCGGCCGCCAGGTGCTGCCGTTCCTGCCGCTGATGCGCGCGGCGGACGCGCAGGTGGCTCGGCTGATCGAGGTGCACGCCGACGACCTGGCCGCGGCGGCGCGCGGGCCGGGCCAGCTGGCCAGCGCCCTGGTCCTGCTGGCTACCGCGGCCGCCCCGGCCAAAGCTCTCGCCGCCGCGGCCACCGACGTGGTGCAGCGGGTGCACCGCCTGCTCGGGCCGGCGCAGCAGCTCAGCCGGGCCCGCCGGCGCCTGCTGTGCGCCGCCGCCGCCGGGCTGGCGGTGACCCCGGTGCTGCTCGCGCTGGCCCCGGCCGTGCTGGCGCTCGCCCTCGGCCGGGTCCCCGGGGCCTAGGCAGGACACCCCTCTCCCGGGTGAACACTCCCCCGCCCGCCTGCGTGGTACCAGGTATGAGCGCATATCCGCAGGACAGCCCGGGCCCGGCTGGTGGCCAGGTGGCCGCCGACGCCATGCAGCACGCCGTTGCGCTGCTCACCGCGGGCCTGGATGCGCAGCTGGCCGGCTGGGCTGCGACGGCCCTGGTCCCTGAGGACCCGGTGGCCCTGGGCGATCTCCTGGCCGGCCTGCATATCGTCGGGCAGCTGCTGCTGCACGAGCTGGCCGAGGCGACCGGGCAGCCACCGCGCACCACCTTGCAGCGGCTGGCTGTGCTCGCCGAGGCGTGCCGGCTCGCGGGCGGCGCGGGATAGCCCCTGGCCCGGCCGGCCGCGGCCGGGTCTTTGAACCGCCGGTATCTCCTATGCGTGTTAGTAGAGGCGGCCTGCCGGGGCCGCCGGCGCACTGACCCTAGGGAGAAACCGTGACGGTCACCTCATCCGCCATCCCGCTCGCAACCGGAACCGCCGGCCGGCCGGCCCTGGCGGCCGGCCGCTGGGCGGTCGATCCGGACCAGTCCTACGCTGCTTTCGACGCCCGGGTGGCCGGCAGCGCCGTGCAGGGCAGCCTGCCGCTGGCCGGCCAGGTCCTCCTCGGCCAGCTGGCCGAGGATTCTTCGGCCTGGCTGACGGCCCGGGCGCGATCCCTGAGCACCGGGCTGGCGTTGCTGGACGAACTGCTCACCGGGCCCGGCCTGCTGGACGCCGCGACCTTCCCCGAGATCACGTTCCGGGCTGAGCGGCTGACCATCGTCCCAGCGGGCTGGCGCGCCATGGGCCAGCTGTGGGTCAAGGCGGCCGGGTATCCGCTGGTGTGCCGGCTCGATCCGGCGCCCGCCAGCCGCCAGCCCGAGGGCCCCGGCATGACCATCATCAGCCATTGGGCTCTCGACGCCCGGTGGGTGACCAGAAAGCGCATCCCTGGCCTGCGCCGGCGCATCGGCATGACCTGCTCAATCACCCTGCTCCCGGCGAGCTGACCGGGGACGGTCACCGGCAGCCTGCCGTGACGCGGATCACCTGAACCAGCTGTTTCTACTATTCGTGTTAGTAGATAGCCCGGTCACCGGATCACGTCCAGGTATCCCAAGGAGAAAATCCATGCGTATCCCCCCGCTTGGCCCGAAGCGCCGGCTCACCGCCGCGTCCTGGCGGATGTGGCTGGTACTGGGCGGGGTGGCCGCCGTCCTGGCGCTGTCTGCCCTGGCCGCGGGTGGCCCGCCGCGGGCGACGCTGAGCTACAGCCAGTTCCTGGCCCGTGTCGGGGCCGGCTCGGTCCGCGCGGTGTCCATCACCCCGGCCGGGCAGGTGACCGGCCGCCTCGCTGGCGGACAGCAGTTCGCCACCTCGATACCGGTCGCGCTGGACGACCGCAGCCTCGCCGGGCGGCTGGCCGCCCACCACGTGCAGGTCACCGCCGCGGCTGGCCCGCCGTCGTGGTCGGGGTTGCTGGGACTGCTGCCGCTGCTGCTGATCGGCGGCCTGCTGTACGCGGGCTTCCGGGTGGCCCGCCAGCAGGCCGGGGGCCTCGGCCGGCTGGGCGGCCAGGGCGCGGTGACCAGGGCCAGGGCCCGGATCCTCGAGGCGGAACGTCCCGCCACCCGGTTCACCGACGTGGCCGGCTACCCCATGGTGAAGACCGAGATCACCGAGGTCGTGGACTACCTGCGCCATCCGGGCCGGTATCAGCAGGCCGGGGCCCGGGGACCGCGGGGTGTGCTGATGGCTGGGCCGCCCGGTACCGGGAAGACCCTGCTGGCCCGCGCGGTGGCCGGCGAAGCCCACGTCCCGTTCCTGTCCGTCTCGGGCTCCAGCTTCGTCGAGATGTTCGTCGGCGTCGGGGCGGCCCGGGTCCGGGACCTGTTCGAGCAGGCCCGCACGCGCGCACCCGCCATCGTGTTCATCGACGAGATCGACGCGCTGGGCGCGCGGCGCGATGGCGGTTACGCCGGCCTGACCGGCAACGACGAGCGGGAACAGACCCTCAACCAGCTACTCGCCGAGATGGACGGCTTCGAGCAGTCCGACGGGGTGGTGGTGCTGGCCGCCACCAACCGGCCGGACGCCCTCGACCCCGCGCTGCGCCGGCCCGGCCGGTTCGACCGTGAGATCGTCGTCCCGCTGCCGAACCGGGCCGAGCGGGAGGCCATCCTCGCCACGCACGCCCGTGGCAAGCAGCTGGCCTCCGGCACCGACCTGGATCAGGCCGCCGCGGCCACGCCCGGGTTCTCCGGCGCGGATCTGGCCAACCTGGTGAACGAGGCCGCGCTGATCGCGGTCCGGGACGGCCGGCTCAGCCTCACCGCCGCCGACTTCACGCAGGCCCGCGATCGCGTGGTGCTCGGCACCAGGCCGAGCGCCCCCCTGGCCCCCGGCGAACTGGCCACGGTAGCCGTGCACGAGGCCGGTCATGCCCTGGTCGCGGCGCTGTCCCCGCACGCCGACCCGGTCAGCCGGGTCAGCGTGCTGGGCGCCGGGCAGGCGCTCGGGCTGACCGAGATGCTGCCCACCGACGACCGGCGGCTGTATGGCGAAAGGTACCTGACCGAGACCCTGGCCGTCCGGCTCGGCGGCCGGGCCGCCGAGCGCCTGGTCCAGGGCGAGGCATCCACCGGTGCGGCCGACGACCTGGCTTCGGCCACCGACCTGGCCACCCAGATGGTCTGCCAGTTCGGCCTGAGCGACCCGATCGGCCCGGTCAGCTACACCGGCCAGGGCGCCCTAGCCGGCCAGCCGGGCCAGCCGCGCCACTCCGGGCACACCCAGCGGCTCATCGACGAGGAGATCGCCCGCCTGCTGCGGCGCGCCGAAGACCGCGCCCGGGAGCTGCTCACCCAGCACCGGGCGGCGCTCACCCAGCTCGTCGCGGCCCTGCTCGACCAGGAAACCATCACTGGCGACCAGGTCCGCGCGCTCATCAAGGACACCGCCCTGACCGGGGCATCCCAAGTGTCCCCGTCCTAACCGGTAGATCCGGCACCATCAACAGGAGTTAGTCATGCGACACCCCAAGATCATCATCGCTGGCCTCGGCGTGGCCATCGCGGCCGCCGTCGGCGGCGTCACGGTCGCGTCGGCGGGCGGCTCGGCGGCCGGCGACGCGACGCCGGCCAGCCCGGCCGCCACCGGCGCCACGGTACGCACCGTCCCCGCGGAAGTCGCGGGTCAGCGGGAAAGCATCCTGGTCGATGCGCACGGCCGGCCGCTGTACTATTACCGGCCGGACACCGCGACGAGGTCGCTGGTCGGCGGCGGGCTGGCGGCGTCGTGGCCGCCGCTGACCGGCGCATCGCCGGTGGCGGCCGGCACCAGCGGGCGGCTCAGCGTCGTCAGCGACACGCACGGCCGCCAGGTCGCCTACAACGGGCACCTGCTGTACACGTTCACCGGCGATCACCCGGGCCAGGTGAGCGGGCAGGGGGTTTCGGACTTCTTCGTCGCCACCCCCGGGCTGGCCACGATCTCCGGGACTGCCCACCAGCCCGGGACGGCCCCGGCCGCGCCGCCCGGTGGCTACGGCTACTGACCACCTGCACCGCGCGCGGCGTCGGCGGCGTGTCCCGCAGATTCTGCGGGACACGCCCTAACCGGCCGCCTGCGCGGGCAGCTTGACGCCGGCGTGCGCCCACGGGCGGGTGAAGCCGACCGGGCTGGCGTCGCCGGGCGCGGCGCTGGACTCACCGAAGGTGGAGATGCGGATCGGGAAGCCGGTCGCGTACGCCTCGATCATCGTGTTCTTGCCGATGACCAGGCCGACGTGTCCGGGTGAGGTCGTCGTCCCATCCGAACCGGCAAAAAACACCAGGTCACCTGGCTGTACCTGGCTCGCGGAAACCTGTGGCCCCCACGACCACTGCTGCTCCGAGGTGCGCGGGATGCTGATGCCCGCCGCCCGGTAGGCCATCATCGTCAGCCCGGAGCAGTCGAAGGCGTCGGGCCCGGTGCCCCCCCACAGGTACGGCTTGCCGAGCTGCGACCGGGCGTAGCCGATGATGTTGGCGGCCATCTGGTTGGGCACCTGACCGGTCTGCACGCTGGTCAGGCACTCCGGCGCGCTCACCGTGGTCGCGTTGCTCACCGCGAACCCGCCGCGGCTGTATGTGCCGGCCCAGCCGAGCACCGCCTGCACGTAGGACTGCAGGTGGTTATAGGCGAAGATGGCGGCGCTCGGGTCGCTGAGCACGCCGTGCGCGACCAGGTACTTCGCCGCCCCGGCGACCGCATCGGCGGGCTCGTACACGCTGGCGACGCCGTCGCCGTTGGCGTCGACGGCGACCCCGCTCACCTTCTCCCCGGCCGGGTGCGCCGGAGCGCCGCCCCAAGTGTTGCCGGACGCCCCGCCGATGCCGATCTGCATCGGCCCGGCGGCGCCGAACCCGTTCTGCCCGGAGTGCACGCCGGGCAGGCTGGACTGGCCGTCGTTGCTCTCCACCTTGCCGATCCCGGCCAGCAGCACCCAGGGGACGCCGTACTTCTGCCCGGTCTGCTTGAACAGCGTGAGGTAGTCAGCCGGGATCGAGTTCTTCGCGGCCGTGGTCACCGCGGGCTGGCGGCTGGCGCTCGCGCCCGGGCTGGGGCAGCCGACCCCAGCGGCGAACAGCATGCTGCCCCCGCCGACCATGGCCATCGGCACCACGGCCACCGCGGTGACCAGCAGCGCGGCCACCCCGATCGCGATCAGTGCGGCCAGCCGCCCCCCGCTGACCGAGACCCGCCAGTTCACGAATTCCCCGCCGCGGCCGGCTCGATGTCATTGACCAGCCAGGTGCCGCCGTTGTCGGTCACGGTGATGGCCCACTGGGCGTTCTGCTGGCCGGTGCCCTGGGTGGTGTGCAGGGTCTGGTAGATGGTGGCCACGAAGGTCAGGCTGGACGCGCCGAACGTGCGCAGTGAGTTGATCACGGTCCGGCCGGTGGAGACCTGGCGCTGCTTGGATCGCTGGCTGGCCACCCCCGGCGTGCTGTATGCCCGGGCCAGGGTCGCGCTGAGCTCGCTGGTGGCCAGGCCGTGCAGGCCCGCCGCGTAACGGGCCGCGCTGTCTTGGTAGGTATAGGTGTCATAGGCGGCGCCGAACGCCTCCGTCACCCTGGCCGCCCGGCCCAGATCAGCCTGGCTGAACGGGAGCCACTGGTAGATGTCGGGCGCCGGGCCGGTGGACGCGGTCGGCCCGGCTGGCGTGCTGGGCGTCACCGTGGGCGGCGGCGCCGACCCGTGCGCCGTGGCACTCGGCGATGAGCTGCGCGGCGTGGCCGGGCCGTGGCTGCGCCCGGAGATGAGCAGGTAGGCGCCGGTCCCGCCGAGCACGACGACAATGCCGAGAAAGGCCAGCACCCGCTGGGCCCGGGTCAGGTCCATCGGGGCCAGCTATTTCTTCCGGCGTACCGGGCGCAGCCAGAACGGCATGGCCGGGCCGGCCTCGCCCGCTTCGCTGCTCCCGCCGTCCCCCCGCTCCCGGGCGGGCTGGCCGCCACCGGCCGGCTGGCTGCCGGCCGGCTGGCTGCCACCGCGGGCCCGCAGTGGCGGGGCGGGGCGGCGCGCCGGGTTCTGGGCTGGGCTGGCGCTGCGGGCCGGGCCAGGGCTGGCACCACCTCCATGCGGCGCCGGAGCTGGGGCGGGGCTGGCGGGGGGGCTGGAGCCGCCGCCGCGCGACGCCGGGCCGCGGCGCGACGGCCCGGCACCGAACCACGGAGGCGCCGGTGGCGGCGGGCTCGCCGGGGCACCCGCCGATGACCGGGGCGCCGGGGGTGCGGTCTGGCGGGCGGGCGGGGCCGCGGGCGGGCGCGATGGCGGGGCCGCGGACGGCTGGGACGGCGGACCCGCAGACGGCCGCGGCGCCGCTCCCGCCGACCGGGCGGCCCCCCCGGGCCAGCGTGACCGGGACGGCGCCGGGCGAGGCGCCGGGCCGCTGCTTGTGCTGCTGGCGCCGCTTGTGCTGCTGGCGCCGCTTGCCCCCGCCGCGGCGCCCGCGGCGGCGCTGCCGGCCCCGCGGACCGGCGCCCCGGCGCCAGGCCTGCCCGGCATGGCCGGGGGCGGTGCCGTGCCCGGGTCGCCCCGGCCGGCCGCGGTACCGCTGGTCCCCGTCCGCGACCAGCCCGACGGCGGGCGCTGGCGGGCGGCGTCCCGGTCAGGCAGGTCCAGCGGCGGTGCGGATCTGGGGCCGCCGTCGGCCTCCGTAGTGGCCTGGCCCCGGGCCCGGGCGGCCAGCCCGGACCGGGCAGCAGCGCCCTGGTAGGCGTCGTCGGGCGTCCCGTCTGTCTCGGCGGCGGGCTGCTCTGCCCCGGCTGTGTCGGCCCCGGCCGCACCCTGGCCAGCCGACGCGGCCGAGGCGGCCGAGGCTCCCGCGGCGGCACCAGCGGCCCCGCCCGCGGCCGCCGCGGCCAGGCCAGCGGCCTGGGCCGGGTTGCGCCGGGCCCAGCGGGCCGCCCGGTAGGCGGCGAATCCCGGCACCCCCACCGTGGCCGCCTCGACCGTGTTCCGCCGGGCGGCGCTGCCCGCGCGCAGCAGCTCGGTCTCGCCGCGGTCCCGCGAGCCGACCATGCCGTAGCCGACCGCGGAGAACAGGTGCACGAACGGCTTGCGGTAGATGAACACGGCCACCGTGACCAGCGCGATCATCAGGATCTTGAGCGCCCACGGCAGGACCGCGTCGCTGGTCCCCATGATCAGCGAATACGTATACAGCAGCACGCTCAGCACCAGCGCGACGGCGGCTTCCTTGAGCAGCACCCCGATGAGCATCTCCACCCAGCGCAGCGCGACCACCCGGCCGAAGCCGGGATGGGTGCCCACGATCAGGAAGAACGGCCCGGCGACCAGCAGCAGCAGGAAGCCCAGTTTCAGGATGATCAGCGTGATCGCGATCAGCAGCACCAGCACCCCGGCGACCAGCGCCGCGAACAGCGACGCGAACCCGATCTCCAGCCGGGTCGGGTACTGGTTGCCCTGGAACAGCGAGTAGACGTCCGGGTTGCTCTGCTTGAGCGACGCCGCAATGCCGGCGTAGGTGTTCTGCTTGGCCGTGATCAGGGACGGGGTGGCTTTCTCGTTGGCGGCGATGGCCTGGGACCAGAGCAGCTGCCGCCCGTACTGGTTGACCACGGTGGGCTTGGCCCCTTTGGCCGTGGTGTAGGCGGTGGTGCCGAACTCGCCGTCCAGCCACGGCTTGCAGACCAGGACGGTCCACAGCTCGTTGGCGTTCTGGTCGACGACGGTGGTGCCGCCGGTATAGGTGAAGTTGGCCGAGTGCACCTGCGGGTCGTTGCCGCCGACCGGCACGCACTGGCTCTGCGCCGGGCTGGGCAGCCCGGAGAACGCGACGTTGAGCGTCTGGGTGATGCCGTCCGACACGGTCTTGCCGAGGCCGGTGAAGTCGGCGGGACGGCCGATCAGCCAGACGGCCGCGGCGCACGCGATCACCATCCAGATCGTTCCCTCGATGGTCCGGGTGGCCCGCTTGCGGATCAGGCCCTGCCAGGCCAGCCAGATCGCGCCGATGATCACCACGGGGGCCAGGTAGGGGAAGTAGATCGCGTTGCCCAGACCGCTGATCAGCCGGTCCACCGAGCTGGTCAGCCAGGACAGGATGCCTTCCCCGGCCGCCGACTGGTAGACGGTGATCGTCACCCGGTCCAGCGCTTTAGCCGCGTCGAACACCATTCCCGCCACGCTGTTGCCGATCAGCGAGGTCATGTCCGAGCACTGCAGCCCGTAGGCGGCCCACGACTGGCCGGCCATGCCGTAGCTCGCGTACAGCGTGGGGGCGGGCCTGCCGCCCGTCGCGGGCGGCTTGATCAGCGAGTCGATGCCGCCGACCGCGGGTTCTGGCGCCGGGACCGACGGCTGGCAGATGTTGTTGAGGTCACCGATCAAGCCGCTGGACCCCGCGTTACAGAAGCCGAGCAGCCCGCCGATGTCACCGATCCCCGGGACCTGGCACACCCCACCCGGTGCGGCCGGCTGGGCGGGGTGGGCCGGCTGGGCGGGGTGGGCCGGTTCGGAGACGGTGGCCGGCGCGGCGGTGCTGCCTCGCTGCGTGACACCGGCCAGCTCCGCGCGGCTGTCCGGCTGCCCGTGGGCGGCCGGCCGCAGGTGAGTGGCCTGCTGGGCGTGGCCAGCCGGCGCCGCCGCGGCGGCCGGAGTCCCGGCCGCGCCCACCGCCGCCTGGGCGATAGCCGGGCCCCCGAGTACGCCCGCAACGATCATCGCGATAAGCACGCCGGGGACGGTCAGGGCGGACCGGAAGAGTCTGGCCATCATGGGCTCCTGAAGCCTTTGGGGGGGAAGGCTGCTAAGGACATGAGCGTGGCAGCGGTCACCGGGCCGGCTCACCCGGTGACGCGGCGGCGCTCGGCGGCCCGGCGTCTGGCCCAGGGACGCTGACCGGCTCGGCTGCTTCCTCGGCGGGGCGGGCACGCGTGGGGTTGGTGTCCAGCCACTGCCGTAGGTCATCAGAGATCAGGTCGATGCCGATCCGGCCCGCCCTGCCCTCCAGGTCACGGAAAATGCACTCCCCGTTGCCGAGCCCCCGCAGCACGGCCTTGTGCTCCTCGGTTCCCTCCACGCCCAGCAGGGCCATGACGTTGGCCACTTCGACGCGTTCGGAGGACCGGAACGCGAACACGCTGGAGATACAGTTCGTCACCTGCTCATTCAGCAGGTCCCCCGCGTTCTGCGAGACCAGGATCAGGGCGGTGTTCCGGGACCGGCCCATCCGGGACACCTCGGGGACCAGCTTGGCGCCCTGCGGCGTCGCCGTGATCGCCCACGCCTCGTCCAGGAAGATGGCCTTGGGCAGCCGGCGGTTCAGGCCGTTAAGCAATCTGCGGGCGAACTGGCTGACCAGGTACAACAGTGCTACGGACAGACGCTGCTCGTACGAATAGTCCTCCCGGCCGGCCGTACTGTCCGGGAGGGTCAGCCCGGCGAGGGTGAATACCGTGGTCCAGCCGGCCGTGTCGATCTGCTGGCCGCCGGACGGGGCGAAGCACAGCCGGGCCAGCCGCATCTCCGACATGGACCGCAGCACCGCACCGAGGTTCTTGGACGCCGGGTCGGCCGACTCCTCCAGATGCCGGATGACCTTGCCCAGGCTGGGCCGGTCCCGCCCCGCCACGCTGGCCACCGCCTGGATCATCGCGCTTTCCCGTTCCTCGCTCATCCGCGGCAGCAGCAGGCGCAGCGTCTCGGTGGCCATCGTCCGCTTCTCGGCCAGGTCGTCGCCGAACGAGAACGGGTCCAGCAGCCCGGGCGCGGCCGCGCCCAGCGGCAGTACCCGCGCCTTGCGGCCACGCTGGGCGAGCAGGTCGACCAGCGGCTCGGCGTCACCCTTCGGGTCGATCACCGCGACCGTCACGCCGCGCAGCGCCAGCTGCAGGATGAGCAGCAGGGCCAGCGTGGTCTTGCCGCCACCCGGCTCGCCGGTGACGGCGATCGCGGTCGGCCGGTTCAGCGCCGCGGCCAGCAGCGGGTCGAAGTGCACCACCGACCGGGCCCGGCCCAGCGTCTCGCCGATGTACGGGCCGACCCAGCCCTGGCCGTGGGCGGGCCGGTCACCCAGGTGCACGGTGGCGGTCGGCACCCCGCCGGCGATCGTGTAGAGCGGCTGGCGCTGCACGTAGGAACTCAGCCGGACCCGGTCCCCGGGCAGCGACTCACGCAGCAGCGAGAACTGGTCCCCGGTCGAGTTGACCACGTCGATGCCCATGTCCCGGTAGTGCTCGACCACCGCCTCGACCCGGCGCTGGCACAGCTCGCGGGTGGCCGCGGTGACCATCAGCCGGTGATAACCGTAGACGAACGGCAGCCGCTCCTTGGTGATCCCGTGTTCCAGCATCCGGGCCGCGGTGATCTGCTCGGCCAGCGCGAGCGGCGCGTCCACCCCCGCCTCCCGGATGTGCGCGTCCATGTCCCGGGCGTGCGCCAGCCGGCGGCCCACGTCCTTGCTGGCCTTGGCCGGCGGGATCAGCCGCATCCGGGAGCTGATCTCCACCGGGAACGGCAGCGAGTCGGCAAAGTGCAGCCACGGCTCGCCGTCCGGGAACGACATCACGTCCGGGAACCGGGAGAACGACAGGAACGCCACGTAGGACTCGCCGTCGGGCTGCTCCAGCCGCAGGAGCGTGCGCCCGTTGTGGATCTGCCCCTCATACAGGGCCTCGATCTCCCCCGCCCCCCACCGGCGGCGGCGCACCGCCGAGGGCCGCGGGTCGCCCGCCGTACCCATCAGCGTGTGCCGGACCAGCCAGGCGATCTCGTCGCTGGCGGCATGCCGGGCGGCCAGCGCGCTGGCGGCCAGCGCACGGCCGAGCCGCTCGGCGTGGTCGGTCCACCGGGCGATCTCCCCGGCCGGGATGGCCTCGTCATCCAGGCCCATGGCCTGCTCCCCCGCCCGGTAGGCGTTCAGGAACTGGCTGAACACCCCGCCGGACAGCTGGGCCCGCATCCCGCGCGGGCCCAGGCGCACGCCCAGGTAGACCTCTTTGGCCCAGAAGTCCTTGGCCCACACGTGCCGGTACATCTCATCCAGGTAGCCACGCCAGCCGGGGCCGCCGTCCGACGTCGCGTCGAGCTGGGCGGCCCACTGCGCGGCCGGGTAGGAGTGGTGCACGATGCGCAGGTGCACCTCGGCGTCGGGCATCCGGATCGCGGCCAGCGCGACCGTGATGTTGGTCGCCAGCACCTCCCGGTCGGCCGGGGTGGTGAACTCATACGGCTGGGTCGGCAGCCGGTAATACGCCCAGGCGTGCGTCTCGGTGAGCAGGATCCGGTCGTCGAAGTAGCGCAGGCCCAGCCTGGATCGTCCCCGGGTCCGGGTACTCACCGTGATACCCTCCGCTGCTCGCTGCCTACGGCGGTCCCGGCGTTGGTGAGCGCGCTGACCACCACCCCGGCCAGGGCCGTGTAGGCATCCTGGACCGGCGGTCGGAGCTGGCCGAACCAGGAGTCGGGTCCGGCCGTCCGGCCGCTGCGGGTCCCCGGCGCCGGTGGCGCCTCGGCCAGGTGATCATCCCAGGGCACCCGGACGATGGTGCGGCAGCGGCCACGGATGACGAGTTCGGCCTGCTCCGCACTGGATATGCTGCGCTTGCTCACTCCGTTGATGACCGCGATCGACCCGGCGCACAGGTCGGCGTGGCCGTGCCCGTCCAGCCACTCCATGGTCATGGCCACGGCACGGGCGGCTTCGGAGCTGGCCGGCGCGACGAGCACGAGCTGATCGGCGGCGGCCAGCAGCCGGGTCACGGCCGAGGGACCCGGGTCGGCCAGGGTCAGCGGGTAGCGGCTGGTGAGGATCTGCACCAGGCGGGCGTAGTCCGGGTCGCTGAGGCCCTCCCCGGCGGCCGCGGTGTCGTGCGCGATCAGATCCGGGTAGCCCCGCCTGCGGCCGGGCCGGGCACCCGTCGCCTGGCCGGCCAGCAGGCTGCGGACCGTGGCCGCCGGGACGGCGTCGGTGAGGCTGGCCAGGGATGACTGCCCCGGGTTGAGATCGAGGGTGGCCACCGGGTCGCTGCGCAGGCTGGCCAGCACCTCGGCGATCATCAGCGTGGTGACCGTCTGGCCGGCGCCCACGGTGCAGCCCAGCACGACGGCGAGCCGGGGCTCCGGGATCGGCAGCAGCGTGCGGGCCCGGTCCCGCTGCCCCAGATCCGGCCGTCCGGGACCATGGCCGCCGGGCACGACCCGGACATGCTCCCGCCAGCTGGCGCCGCCGCGGTGCTGGCCGGGCCCGCCGATGGCCCGTTCGACCATGGTGGGCCGCGGGCTGTTGCCGCGGACGATCACCACGGGTGGGGTGCGCGGGCCCGGCACGTGAGGTTCGGCGGCGGGCCGGCCGGGAGTGGGGGCAGGCGCCGGGGCGTCTCCGGCCGGCGGCGCCCCCGGGGCCGGTGGTGGCGGCTTCACCGTGGTGGCTGGCGAGTCCTCGCCCGGCGTGTGCCCGGCTGGGCTGTCGTCGGCCAGCGTGCTCTCGGCTGGGGCGTTCCCAGCTGGCGCATCCTCGGCCGGGGCGTCCTCGGCCGGAGTGTCGCCGGCCAGCGTGCTCTCGGCTGGGGCGTTCCCAGCTGGCGCATCCTCGGCCGGGGTCTCGTCCTCGGCCGGCGCGGCCTCGATGGGGGCTGGCTGAGCCGACGCGGCCTGCCCCGGCAGGGGCTCAGCCGGCCTGGACTGGTCCGCCACGGTTTGAGCGGGGGCGGCCTGGTCCAGCGCAGCCTGGTCAGGAGCAGCGGGGCCGTAGGCGGCCTGGTCCGCTACGGCCTGGTCCGCTACGGCCTGGTCCGCTACGGCCTGGTCCGCGGCGGGCGCGTCTTCGATCTGGGGGGTGACAGCCGATGACGGCGGTCCGGCCACCGCGTCCACCGAGGTGGCTTCGGCTGGCGTGTCCGAGCCCCGGGCGGCCGCATCGTCGGCCCCCCCGCTGGTAGCCGGCCAGGCGGGCACCGCGATGGCCAGAGCAGCCTCAGCCGGCACTGGTTCGCTCCGGCCCGGGACTGCTTCCAGCTCATCATCCGGCGTGGGCGCCAACGGCCCAGCTGGCTGGGCGGTTGGCTGGGCGGTTGGCGGGGTGGGCCCGGCCGGCTCCGGCACCTCCGGGCGTGACTCCTCGGCCACGGGCGGCGGAGCCGGCGTGCTCGGGAGAGGCCGGCGAACGACGGCCCGGAACCAGCTGGGCTTCGGATCGGGCGCGCTGGGGGTGGGCACCGGGTCGGCCGGCGCGGCCTCGCCCACCGCACGTCGCGCCTCAGCTGGGCCGTGGGCAGCCGCACCCGGCGCGGGTTCCGGAGCCACATCGGGCGCCGGTTCCAGAGCCACATCGGGCGCCGATTCTGGAGCCACGTCGGGCACGGGTTTTGAAGCCACGTCGGGCACGGGTTTTGAAGCCACGTCGGGCACGGGTCTTGAAGCCACGTCGGGCACGGGTTCCGGAGCCACATCCGGCCAGCGGGGCCGGGCCGACGCCGGGTTGACCGGCGCTTCCGGAGCCGGCCGGGCCCGGGAGACCACGCCTGCCGGCCCAGGGCGGGCGGCCTCGCCAGGCCAGGCGCGGGAGCCCGGTTCCGCGGGCGCGGTCGGTGGGGCGGCCGTGGCGCGAGCCTGCTCCCACACTTGCCGTGCGGCCCGGGGTGATTCGGGCGCCCGTACCCGCCGCTGGGTCTTCCCGGGAGTGCCTGGCGTCACCGGAGGCCGCGCCGTCCGCCGGCCGGTCGCCCCCGGCTGCCCGAACGCCACCGGCCGGGTGGCTGGGACCTGCGCCGCCGCAGCCCGGGCCGGGGCGGCCGCTGGGCGCCGCGCGGTGGCCGGTGCCCGCGCCGGGGCGGGTGCTGGCTGGCGCGCGGGCGTTGGGGCCGGGGCGGCGGCCGGCTCCGGCTGCTCGGCCCGGCGCCACACCTTGCCGACGACCACCATGTCGTCCTTCTCGGCCAGCGGGTTCATCCGGCACCAGGTGCCAGGCTCCTGCAGGTAGCGCACCTGGGAGATGACCAGCTCAGGCAGGCGTTTGCTCTCCAGCACCGGCCGGGTAGCCAGCCAGGTGAGTACTCCCGGTGGCAGCACGTACAGCCAGAACAGCGTGTGGTTGAAGGGGAGCCCGAGCACGGTGAGGAGGATCACGTAAGGCAGCGTGATGGCGGCGAAGACCGCGATCTGACCGACCGGAACCGGCATCGGCAGCCTGAAGTCATACAGCTTGTACAGCCGCTTCTCAATCCGCCAGATGCTGGTGTAGGTGGGCAGTTCCACCGGGTGCTCTCTCCTTCCGGCCGGGGGGAGATTCAGTGGACGCCGAGCGCGCTGGCGATGCCCTGGGCGAGCGTCTGGACGATGCTCGGGGTGTAGAAGATCACCGCGATCGCGACGGCGAGCACGAGGAACTGCACGAACCGGAGAATTTCCCGGGTGAACAAGAAGAACAGGGCGACGATCCCGACGATCCCCAGGAACAGCGGCCCGAAAAGCCCCTGCAAATAGTTGACCAGTCCCGACGTACTGAGCGACGAGGGGGCCGCGATTATAAGTGACTGGAACGACATCGTCTACTCCGGGTTAGGGGGGAGAGCGCCTGGCCGGTAGGAGGCATGCGGCCTGGGAAGTACGGTCATGGCGCCCCCGGCGACTCGGTTGCTACGTTGATGTCCTTGATGTCCCACGTGCCGTTCTGTTGCACCACGGTAAGCCCGTAGCTCATCTGCAGCAGGGCGGGCACCGTGCCCTTCAGAATCTGACCGCCCGTGCCTCTGGTAGGAACGCTCCAGATGACGGTGGCAATGATATGCCGCGTGCTGCCACCCGGCGGGACGCTGACCGAGACCAGGGAATGGAAGTCCACCTGCCCGTTCAGTCCGTTCAGCGCGGCGCCCGGGGCCAGGAATCGGCCGAGGGTTACCTGATTGCCGCTCGCATAGGCCTGGAAGAAAGCGGGCAGCTGCTTGGTCAGCACGGCCTGAGTCGCGGAGTCGGAGGCCGTCGGCTGCGTGGTGGGCAGCGAGGCCCTGGTCGGTGCCGGCAGCCACGCCGGGGCACCAGTGACGACCAGGTGGCCTGATGACGATGAGTAGATGGGCACGCCCAGCCGCATCAGCACCCCGTTGACCCGGGCCAGCAGGGTCACCACCGCGTGATGGGCGTCGCGCACCTTGATGGCAGCCACCTGTTCGGACTGCAATTGTGAGGTGCCCTTACCATTCCAGCCCAGTTGTGGATCGGTCCCAGGCGGCAGAAAAGAACTAAGTTGATTAGAGCGCTGCTGGGCGATGTGCGCGCTGTAATTCAGGTAGACCTCGCCGAACTGCAGAGCGTACGCATCGGCGAGAGTAACCGGGAAGCTAGTCGGCTGAGTGCCTGCCGCAGTAGGCGTGGTCGTAGCCGGGTGGGTTTCATCGGTGAAGATGGCCTGGACGCCGCGAAATCCGATCAGCAGCAAGATGCCCCAGGCCACGACGCGGAACGTCCACATCAACCAGCGACCGCCGCCGCCACCCCAGCTGCGCTGTGGCCGGGATCGGCCGATTCCATCTGGTTGGGAGTACTCGGTACCGGCTTCGTAGTTGAGCCCGTGGTCAGTCGAATTCGGACTGCGATCAACGGTGAGCCGGCGAACCATCGCACCTCCGCTCGTTCCTGCGCACGCGCAGCAAAGAGTTGCGGTGCCTTCCTATGTCGCCTTCCGGACTATTGTGCGTCATAACGCGCCAGTCGGGGAGTCCCTTTGAGCATGCACACGCTACCTGATACCGCCAAACCCACCGCAGATTGAGCGGTCTGCGCGCCACCTGATTGGCCGACCATATGGTCCCTGACCTGGGCTGATAGCGGTTGTAGCCGTTGCCAGAAGCGGCCCGGGAGACGGCCGCCGGATCGGCGGGCGGCCCCGGTGAATCAGTCGGGCCCAAGGGTACCGGGCTGGGGTGGCCACGGCGAGCCCTGTACAGATCGTGTCCCGCGGCACTTATGGTGCACGACCACACCACGGCAGGTCCGTGTGGCTGACGGCAGCCCGGCGGGCCACAGCGCCCGGTGGGTCCGCCGGGGCCGGAGTCGACACCGCCAAGTCCGCCCGGAGTGCGCCGGCTTATGGCCACGCGGCAACCAAACGCGCCCTTATCCTCATGCGCATGACAACGGGGGCAACTGCGTGGGTGGTTGCTGGCCCACCCGGGGCTGGCAAGAGCACGGTGGCGAATCTGCTGCTCGCCGCCCTGGATCCCGCCCCGGCGCTGCTCGACAAGGACACCATGTATGGCTCGTTCGTGGCGGCGGTCCTGGCTGGGGGCGACCGTCCTCCGGGGGAGCGTGAAGGTGCCTGGTATGACGAGCACGTCAAGCCGCATGAATACGCCGGCATGACCGCCACCGCCCGGGAGATCCGCTCGCACGGCTGCCCGGTCCTGCTGTCCGGGCCGTTCACCGGGCAGATTCACGACGCCCAGCGATGGCGGGCCTGGGTGACCGCCCTGGGTGGGGAGAGCGTCCACCTGGTCTGGGTCAGGTCGGACGCGGCCACCCTCCGCTCCCGGCTGGCCGCGCGCGGGCTGCCCCGCGACTCGGGCAAGCTGGCGAACTTCGATCAGTTCACCGCGCGCATCCGGCCCGACAAGATACCCGCGGTCCCGCACGTCACCATCGACAACCGGCACACCGCGTCCGCGACGGTCGAAGCCCAGATCGCCGCCCTGATCTACCGGGGCTGAACGGCTCGGCTGGCCAGGCAGCAGCGCGCCCATCATCAGGCCAGTATACGAACGTAAGTTCGATCTGTCGCTCTGAGCTGGCGGAAGATCTGGCTTTATACGTGGCGGCGAAATTCGGCCTGCCAGAACCGAATACGACTACACATTG
>Ga0335078_10001805_pt1 | contig 32371 bp, 31 predicted proteins | sample Lox_Sample_32_FD_206711 | JGI IMG/M metagenome (GOLD analysis project Ga0335078, IMG submission 206711) | Soil microbial communities from Loxahatchee National Wildlife Refuge, Florida, United States - Lox_Sample_3.2 | ecosystem: Environmental > Terrestrial > Soil > Wetlands | place: USA... | reverse complement strand
TTCAAATAGCCCGGTGGTGGTCCCTGTCACGCTCACTGTGACGGCCGCCGGTTCGATGCTGGTGCTTCAGACCCCAACTACCTTCGCGGTGAGTCAGGTCGCCTCGCCCGGTCAGAACGCGACGCCACCCACGCAGGAGCAGATCTCGCTTGCCAGCAGCGGCGGCGCGGCGGTTCACTTCATTGCGTCGGCCAACACGATGGATGGAAATCCGTGGTTGAGCGTAACGCCCACCAGCGGCAACACGCCGGCCACCATCACCGCCAACATCGATACCGGCGGCCTCGCGGCCGGAAAGTACACCGGGACTGTCAACATTACCTCGGCGGTCGGCTCGCCGATTACCATCACCATCACCGCCAACGTCGTTCAGAATTCACCGACACCCTCTACGCTGGTAAACGCCGCGAGCTTCTTATCCGGATCTGTTTCGCCGGGTGAGATTGTCACCATCTTCGGCGCTTCACTCGGTCCTATCAATGCAGCGACTCTTCAACTGGACAGTGCCGGACACGTTACCAACACGCTCGCTGGCACGGAGGTCTTCTTCGATGGGACGCCTGCGCCGCTGATCTATTCCTCGGCGACCCAAATCTCCGCGATTGTGCCCTATGAAATTGCGGGCCAAACCAGCACGCTAGTCACGGTCCAGTACCTGACGATGAAATCGACCACTTTGTCCATCCCGGTCGCAACTTCCGCGCCGGGCATCTTCACTCTCGGCACGACGTCGCAAGGTGCGATTCTGAATCAGGATTCCAGCGTTAACGGCGTCAGCAATCCGGCTTCGCCGGGTTCTGTGATCAGCATCTACGCTACCGGCGAAGGACAGACCAATCCGGCCGGCGTTGACGGCTCCATCGCGCAAGGCACCCTCCCGATGCCACTGCTGAAAGTGACCGCGCAGATCAACGGAGAGAACGCTCAGATTTTGTACGCGGGTGCGGCCCCTGGTGAACCGGCGGGCGTGATTCAAGTGAACGTGCAGGTTCCTTCCGACGTTCCGCGCGGCATGCAGGTCCCGGTGACCATCCAGGTGGGAACGGTGAGCAGCCAGCCGGGCGTCACCGTTGCGATCGCACCGTAAACTTCGAACCGCTCGCAATCATTTCGCGGATCGCCTCGATCACTAGATCCGGTTGGTCGAGGTGAATCCAGTGCCCGGACTCGCGAGCGAATATGTGCCGGCCGTGCACGGACCGCTCTACCAGCTTCGCTCGCTCGTCCACTTGCGCCGGAGTGGAAGTCGCGGCTGAGAGAATCGTCACCGGAATCGATTGCGGCAGCGCGAGACCAACCGCTTCCGCCGAACTCGCGGGCAGCGCCTCAAGCGCCGCCGCCAGGCCTTCGAAGCTTTTCGGAAGACACCACTGCGCCTGGATCATCGGCCAGACTGCGCGCGGCATTTTTCCCACTTCGCCCACCAATCGCGAAATCAGCGATTGCCCGGACCCGCTGCTGGTCAGGCGCGCAATCGCCTGCGGAACACGCCGCCCTCCGCCGATCAGCAAACTGAGCGCGAATCGCACCACGCCAATCCGCGCCAGCCACGCACCGCGCCGCGCCAGCCGAACGCCACGCCTGAGCACCTTCGACTTCGCCTTGGACGGGCTCAGCCATTCTGTCGCTGGCAGCGGATCGACCAGAACGATACCCGCCACTTCATCGGGATGCTTCGCCGCATACATGCTCACCACCAAGCCACCGAACGAATGCCCAACGAGAATATACGGCCGAGGGATTTGCTGCGCCACGAGCAGCGCACGCAGTTCTTGGACGATTCGCGACGCCGTGCGCGGCGAATCCGCCGGATCGCTCCAACCGAGCCATGCGCGATCGTAGGCGCAGGCACGAGTGAACTGAGAGACCCGTTCACGAACCTCCGTCCAATTAAGGCACGACGCCGAAACGCCCGACTCAAAGACCACCGCAGGTTGCCCGCAACCGCTATCCACTAAATGCCAACGCCTGTCGCCACAGTCGACTAAACGTCCCGGGGCAGGGAAGCGTTGGCGATCGCGCGCTTCACCGATGGCCTGATAGACCATCCCCACCAGCGCGAGTACGATCGCCACGGCGACGAGAACCAGCAAAACATGGGTTATCATCGCAGCGGATTTCTTTTGCGATGGGGATCCAGCACTACCCGATATTCTCAGAAAACGAGTGGGTCCCCAAACGGCGCGACCCACCCGTCACGAACTGGCTAGCTGGCACTCTGACCCGCCGCATTGTGCCGCCGAGCATGCCGCGCCTGCGCATGAGCTTGCTGGATCTCAGCCAGCTTCGCCTTTTGATCCGCGCTCAGCGTCTGATACACCTTCGAAAACGCCGAACCGCGGATCGCCATCAACTGGCCGATCTCTTGCCCCTCAGTCGCCGAAAGCTGTTGGATCTGACTCGTGTTACCGGACTGGACCGCTGCCCGCAGCGACTTGCGCGTCGCCATCAGTTGCTCGCGAACCGGTTTCGCGGTCTCGCGCGCCTGTTGGAACACGCCCTTGGCTTGCGTCTTTTGGGAATCGGTCAGAACTTGCATGAGCGCGCCGTGCCGATGGAAATTCCGGCCCTGCGTTGGTGCCCCGAAAGCCAGGCTCGCGACACTCATCGTTGCGACCGCCCCGAGAGCGGCCAACTTCTTACTGATTTTCATTTGGTTTGGTTCTCCTACTTGTACAGACGTACTGGTTTGTGCGCGGTTCGTCAGTACCCAGTAAAGTACCGTAAAACCGTGTAAGAGCTTGCCAGACGAGCGAAACATCAAGTAGAGTTGATGAATTCCTATTAAACATTCCGCCGCGCGAGTGGCGTAACGGCTGGAGGACCGAGAATGACGTACTGCACCAATTGTGGAGCGCCGAATCAGGACGGAGCACAATTTTGCACGAATTGCGGACAGCGTTCCAACGCCGCACCTGCTGTTGCAGCCATCCCGCCCATGGGAACTGTTCCGATCACGCCGCAGACCTACCAACCAACGCCTGTGCCGGTTGCGGCCAGCTGGCCGACCGGCGCGACGTATGCCACGTGGGGCGACCGCGCTATCGGCTACATCATCGACTCGGTTCTCGTCGGCGCCGGAATGGGAGTTCTGTATCTAGGCGTCGCCGCGATTATGACGATGCTCTCTGGCCTCGGCGCTCACGGCCTGGCAGGCGGAATGTGTTGCATCATGATCGCGCTGTTTCCCGTCGCGACGTTACTGGTCGGAATTTTCAATCGCGTCTACCTCGTCTCCAGTCGTGGCGCGTCCATCGGGCAGGGTGTCATGCATCTGCGAGTCGTGGATGCAACTGGCAACCTGCTCAGCATGGGTACCGCCTTCATCCGCCTATTGGCACAAGTCGCTTTGAGTTTCGTTCCCGTCGCCGGCCCACTGCTCGACTTATTGTGGCCGCTTTGGGATGAGCGGCGCCAGACGCTGCACGACAAAGCCGTCGGCAGTTACGTTCTGAAGGTCCAATAATCATGTCGCGCTCAATCGCATCCCGGTCTGGATTCATTCCGTCGCTGCTCGGCCTGATCTTGCTCGCCGAACTCGCACTGACCCGCTTCGCGATGACTGCGGATCTAAATCTTGTTTATGTTCTTGGCCACCCAATCAACATCGTGTGCGCCGCCAAGCAACACTTTGGTATCCCGTGTCCTACCTGCGGCTTTACCCGCGGTTTCGTTCTTTCCATACACGGCAATTTTCTGGACGCCTGGCGATTGAGCCCGTCGGGCCCACTTTTCGCAATCGCGGTCGTGGCAGCAGCGCTGGTCTGTTTCGTCTATGCACTACTCCAATCGCGCAACCTGACGGACCGGATGCAGGCGTTCAGAAAATACGTGCAAGCAGCGACCTTCGTTTATTCAACCGCCGGCATTGCTATTTGGCTCGCCACGTGGGTCACGGTAGTTCGAGGCATGAAGCTTTAAGAAGCTCGGCTACGAAGCCGACCGCGCTTGGTGATTTTCCATCTGGTTCCTCAGGCCCTGCATCACGAGCTGTTCCAGAGCCGACGCTCGCGTTCTTTGATCGGGTGTCAGCGTCTTATAAACGTTTGCCGCAGCGGTACTCCGGATCTGTACCAGCTTGCCGATCTCCTGGCCTTCGGTTGTGGACAGCCGCTGGATCTGAGCGGTATCGTTAGCGTGGATTGCATCGCGCAGCTCTCGAGTGGTTGCCATCATTTCCTGGCGAATTGGTTCGGCCGACTGGCGCGCCTGCGCGAACGCCGTCTGCGCGGTATCCTTTTGCGCCGGTGTCATGGCCAGCACCGTCGCGACCTCGTTGACAAGATGATCCGTGGCCATGACGTGCCGTTGCGCGTGCGAGACCTCCGCGGCTATACCAGCCGCACTCAGTGCCAGCACCCCCACGCATGCCGCCATTTGTTTAGGAATGGTTTTCATGATTGATACCTCCTACTCAATTGGACGGCCCGAATTTACGAAGGTTCGAACTACCGAACGTTACCACGGGCCGCAAACCTGATCCTTTTGCCCGGTGTTCTGCGCGTTAGAAGAATGAGGAGCGCTTTGTGCGGGATCTGGATACCAAGTTGCGTTAACTACGTGAGTTCCGATAGAGTGTCAACGGGGAGAGACGAACATGGCGTTTTGTGCTAACTGCGGCTCGCAGGTGGATGGCCGCTTCTGCCAAAAGTGCGGTGCCGCGGTAGGCGCGGGACCGGCTCCAGGCGCGAATCCGCTGCCACCGCCGACACCTTCCGCCGGCCTGGGCATGGAGGAAAACGTGGCGGCCGCGCTTTGCTACATCCCGCTGATCGGCATTATTTTTCTGCTCGTCGAACCCTACAACAAAAACCGCATGATTCGTTTCCACGCGTTCCAGTCGCTGTTTTATCTGGCGGCATGGATCGTGGCCGGGATCTGCCTCGGAATCATCGGCGCCATCCTGTTCGCGGCCATGCCCTTCGGCATCTGGCAAGTGTGGCTGCTGCTGTCGCGGCTGGTAGAACTGGCGTTGTTCGTGGGCCTGATCGTGCTCGCCGTCAAGGCCTATCAGGGCCAGCGATTTCTCGCGCCCGTGATTGGGCCGATGGCCGAGAAGCAGGCCGGCGTTTAGCGCAGACCGTGCTGCTTCAGATACGCGATCAACTCGGCGGGGTCATCGGTGATGATCGCGTCCACGCCCGCATCGATCATCCGCTGCCAATCGCGCGGATTGTCGACGGTCCAGGGAACCACCTGCAGATTCGCGGCGTGGGAATGTTCAACCTGTTCCGGAGTGACCAGATGGAACGCGGGCGAGACGATGGGCGCTTCGGCATCCCGCGCGATTTCGACGAACGGCTTCGGTGCTCCTTCCCACAGCGCGGCCAAACGAATCTCGGGCGCTAGCCGCTTCATCGCATGCAGCGTCCGGAAATCGAACGACTGTACGATGCAGCGCGATTCCAGCTTGTGTTTCCGAATCACATCCAGCAGCATCTTCGAGAATACGTCCGGGGTCGGCGTCAACTCCGGATGATCTGGAAAGCTCTTGGTCTCGATATTGAATTGCACACCATTGCCATCAGCAAGGCTCAGGACTTCATCTAGCGTCGGGATGCGCGTGCCCGGAACCGGATGCTGCTTGGGAAAGTGCGGATTCTTGAGTGCGCCGCAGTCGTATTGACGCAGCTCGGCGAGCGTAAGCTCGTGGATCGCGATTCCAGGTTGCGGGCCTGTGCAGATCTCGCCGTTGATGTGCGGGTCGTGAGAAATGACGAGCACGTTGTCTTTGGTGACGGCTACGTCCATCTCGAGAAAGTCGACGCCCGATTCGATCGCGTATTTGAACGCAGGGATCGTGTTTTCTGGATACATGGCACGTGCGCCGCGATGGCCGTGAACCAGAATGCGTGTTGCAGCGTGTGCCGGCATAAGTGAAAGGGCCGCGATCGACAGGATGAGGATCACGCGAATCATGCTGTTACTCTCCCGGTTCGCGCGGGGTTTCGAATGATTCGGGCAAGTACGGCGGGATTTCCCCGGTGGCCGCGGTCTGTGCGTCGACGGGCTCGCCCGGCTCGACGTTGGGTTCCACTGCCAGGACAGGCTCGACGGGCGCCCGCACTGCCTCCACCGGCACCGGCGTTTCCGCCGCGACGACAACTTCCTCGGCCGAGAGCGGCACGTCGCACTCGCAGCAATCGCTGCACCGCTTGCAGCGCTCGCAGCGGTGATTCGAGCAGACGTCCTTGGTGCAGAGAACGCAAATGTCCTTGGAAGTCTCGCCGCAAATGCTGCAAGTGAAAACGATCGCGGGCGCCATCATGCCGGTTCCCTCATTAGTGACTCGATTTTCCTTTCGGCGTGGGTTGATTGAGAATCGCTCCGCGGCAGCGCTGCGCTTCGCGATCGGCCACTTGAAACTCCTGCTCTTTTTGCGCGGCCAGATCTCGCAGGTATTGGCTGAGCCGGTCGCGATTGGTGCTGTTCTCGGTCATCACGGATCGCGCAAGATCCGCCAGCGCCGGATTTTGGTATTTTCGGATGCCCTCAATCAACGATCCGAGCGTCGATTCCATGGCCTGCATGCGCAGATAAGTATCCAGCGCGAGGGTGAGTTTTTCGGGGTCGCGCGAGAGCGCCTGGCTGGAGGTGATCAGGTAGCCCAGTTCGGCTTCGGCCGATTTCCATTGCGAGCCGTAGGCGGAGGGCGCGCCTTTCGAGACCCAGGTATCGGGTTTGACTTGATCGATGATCGGCTTCAGATGCTCGGCTTGGCGGTCGAGCCCATCGAGTAGCGTGCGCACGTCCCATTCCGAGGAGACACCGGCAGAAGTTTGCGCCATCGCGGCCGGGGCGAGGAGCAGAGCGATCCAGGGGGAAAACTTCATCGTGACCTTCCCTAAACAGTGTGGCACACAACTGCAAGCGGACCGATCGCATCACGTTAAGCTAAGCCCTAAGACTGGCGGCTGGAGTCTAGTGACTCGGCGGCGGAGGTGGCAGCGTGCTCGGTGGCGGCGGCGGAGGAGTCTGGCCGCTAACCGGGGGTGTGGAAATAGCGGTCGCCCCGTGGCTGGCTGCTTGTGTCATGGCGGTGCGCGCGGCATCCGCGATCATGTGGAGCGCTCGGCGTGTCAGGTCGCCCTTATCGATGGTATGGGCCACCGGCACGTTCTTGTAAACCTCAATCGATTCGCCTGCGTTCACTCGTTTCGGTTCGGTGGGCTTGGTGGGATTGTACACATCCACCGCGCCCTCTTCCACCGTAACTAGAGTGGTCTGGTCGTCATCGTCGACGGCAACGTCGAAGGTGGTGCCGCGGACGGAGATCACCGCAGTCGGCGTCAGAATCCGGTTCGGATTCGGCTGGCCGCCCCACTTTTGGATATGAATTTTGACGCGCCCGACGATGAGGTCAAGAAGATCGCGCAGATTGCCGGGGTTCTTGCGGAACACGACGTTCGAGTTGGGATAGACCTCGAAAAAGCTGCCATCGGAAACCTGGAATTTCGCGAAGCCGTCAGCACCCGTGACGATGACTTGCTGGATTTGCACTTTGTCGCCGATGCTCAAAGCCCAGGGCTCGCCGTCCCGGAGGACCGAAACTTGCCCAGACATGGAAACTACGGCGCCGGCAGTCTCGTTTGAGAGCGAAAGAGGCTGCGCCGAGCACACTATACCCGTAATGGTTAGGAATAAACCGCAGATGAGACCCGAGATTGCCCTCATATGCATAAAGGAGTACATCGGTCTGGCCGATGCCACTCTATAGTCCTGTGACCGTTACAGCCTCCGAGCATCTTCTAAATGGTACCAACACAGTCTACCATCAAAAGTGCGTAGCAAAAAGATGCCCGCTCACAATCTTTGTGGAAAACCATCTTAGATTCATAGGTTTTCGGCCGCTCGAAAGATCAAGAGGGTTACAATAGACTCGTTCCATGTGTCCTAAGACCACAATGCGGAAGAAGGCAACGGCGTCGCGAAGAGGCGCGCCGATCGTACTCATTGGCCGAGCCTTGGGTTCGTTTTGCATTCTTGGCGCGATTGCTGGTGTAATCTTGCCGAGCTTAGGGCTCGCGCAGAACGGGACTTCCCGGAATCTGGGAATCGACTGGCGGCATATCGGCAACTCGGCGATTGAATTGGGCTTACCTTCGGTTGCCACTGGGCCTGTAAGCCGCGTGTGGTACTCGGCGGAGGGGTCGATCTTATCGGTTCGCACCGCGGACGGAAGGACCTATCAGACCAGCGATTTCGAGCGATGGCGCCAAGTAACGGATGCGCGAGTGGTTCCCCCCGTACCCGCTATTCCCGCTGTTTCGACCGTGCCTGAACCAGGACTTAAGCTTGCGGCGCAAACCAATTCATCTGGAACAGTTTATGGCGCAGCGTCGAATGTGTACCGGTCGGCTGACGGGGGTGCCTCGTGGACCAACCTGACGGCGTTCAAGGGACACTCAATTTTGGGGGAAGGGCTCGCAGACATCGCCATTTCACCCAGAGATTCGGACGAAGTTGCCGTGGCTTCGGCAAATGGAGTCTGGCGATCCGTGGATGGCGGAATCACCTGGAGCGGACTAAACGAATTCCTGCCCAACCTACCCACGGGGCATTTGCAGGCACTGGCGTCCGGTCCGAACGGTATCCGGATGGCCATCGCGAATGGCGGCGGGCAGATCGAATGGGCGCCGGGTGAGAAGTCGGCCTGGAGGCCGGTGGATTCCGCCGATGCGGGGCGCGATCAGACTCTGAAAGCGGCGCTTTCGGCAGTGCTGAATCGGACGGTCACGGCGATTCAGACGGTCAAGGATTTCATTTATGCCGGCGACTCGGAAGGACGGCTCCAGGTTTCCTCCGACGGCGGCTCGACCTGGAGCACGGCGTTCCGGGCATCCAGCGACTCCGGTCCAGTGGAAGCCATCTGGGTAGATCGAAACGATGCGCGCGTAGCGATTGCCGCATTGGGGGCGCGGGCGGCTTCGTTGCCCGATTCGGCACGGCCGGTTTCCGTGGTTCGCACCATGAACGGCGGCATCTTCTGGGATGACATTACGGACAATCTCCCCGATGGCGCGCCCGCGCATGGCATCACGGCGGATCGCACATCCGGGGCAATTTATGTTGCGACGGACGCGGGTGTGTTTTATACGCAAACAGAGCTCACCCAGGCAGGCCGGTCCACGCCATGGACGTTGCTGTCGCAAAATCTTCCCGCCGCACCCGCCACCGATGTGCGCTTGGATGCCGGAGCGAATCAGCTCTACGCGGCGATTTCGGGGTACGGAGTTTATGTCGCGATCGCGCCGCATCGTTTACGCGATGCGCGCCTGGTGAGCGCGGCCGACTTGACCGCTCGTCCCGCCGCGCCGGGAGCTTTGCTCAGCGTGCTGGGCACGCGCGTACAATCGGCATCCAGCGCAGATACTAACGTGCCGGTGTTGGATGCGTCCGATGTGTCTTCGCAGATACAGGTCCCGTTCGAAGCCGACGGCAATTCCGTGCTGCTCTCGCTGAACGCCTCCGCCGGCCGGCTGACGATGGGGCTGCCGCTGCAATCCGTGTCGCCGGCGATTTTTGTCGACGCCGAAGGTGCGCCGCTGGTTCTGGACGCCTCTAGCGGCGTGCTGCTCGATTCCGCGAAGCCCGCGCACGCCAACGCTGTGATCCAGGTGCTGGCGACGGGTTTGGGGCGCGTCTCACCGGATTGGCCGACGGGGCTGGCCGCGCCGCTCAACGATCCGCCGCGCGTGCGGGCAACGGTGCATGCGCTGTTGGATGGAGCGCCGGTGGAAGTGACGCGCGCATCGCTCGCGCCCGGCTACATCGGGTTCTACTTAGTGGAAATCCAGCTCCCACGCATCCTCAATGCCGGCTCATCTGAACTGGTGCTCGAAGCCGAGGGGTTGCAGAGCAATCACGTTCGGGTGTATTTAGAACCGTAGCGATGCTGCCGACCTCCTGGCGACGGTTGCTCAGCCTGATTCGAATCCTGCTCGGCATGAGCTGTCTTGCAACCCAGCTCATTTCGTCCAGTTTCATCTGGACCAATTCCGTCATTCTGTTCGCGGTCTACACGCTGTATGCGTGCGTCGGGTTGTTCTGGAGAAGCCTGGAAGACTGGGGCTATCCGACCGCGGCGCTGATCGTGGATTTCTGCTTCTTTTTCCTGGCGGCAACCAGCAGCTCGGCGTACGGTTATTGGATCAGCTCGGTATTTTATGCCTACGTTTTACTGGCGGCAGTGACGCTGCACAAATGGTGGAAGGCGGTGATCGTAGCGGTGGCGGCGATCGTGTTGTTCTATGCGCTGCCTTCGCTGCACGGCGCGGAGATGCTGCGTCCGGCATTAATCGCGGCGGGGATTTTGGGCGCGGTGCTGGCCATCCAGCGCGAGTATCTCGAGGAACGTTTGTCGAATGCGTCGCGCCAGACGGTCCTGTATCGCTACGATGCGGAACGCGCTCGGGAAGCCGAGCGGCAGAGAATCGCGGCGGATTTCCACGACGGCCCGCTGCAGAGCTTTATCAGTTTTCAGATGCGTCTTGAGATCATCCGCAAGCTGCTGTTGCGCGATCAGGCAGCCGGGACTGAAGAGCTGCTGCAATTACAGGAACTCTGCAAGACGCAGGTGAACGAGCTGCGCACGTTCGTCCGAAGTATGCGGCCGGTGGATGTGGAGGGCAGCCTTTCGGCGACACTGCGGCGCATTGTGGAACAGTTCCAGAAGGACAGCGGCATCCCGACTACGTTCGTCAGCGCTGAGTTTCTGGAGCCAGCCGAGCCTGAGGTTTCGCTCGAGCTGTTGCAGATCGTGCGCGAGGCGCTGTACAACGTCCAGAAGCACTCGGCTGCTACGCGCGTCGCGGTGAGCATCGCGAAATCCGACAGCGCGCTCGAGATCGGGATCGAAGACAATGGCGGGGGGTTCCCGTTCAGCGGGAAGTATACGCTGGACGAGCTGGAATTGCTGCGCCTGGGTCCGATGAGTATCAAGCGGCGCGTGCGGACGCTGGGCGGTGAGATGACGCTCGACTCGAAGCCGGGCCAGGGCGCGGGCCTGAAAATCCGGCTCGCGACGTGAGGCGATCGGTCGCCTTTGTCGCGGTCGCGTTATGCATTTGCGGCTGCGGACGCTATCAGGATTTCACTCTTCCTCAACAATCCGGCGGGCCTGGTGTCGCGTGGCGATGGGAGGCACGCGCGGATCCGGTGCTGACGCGCGGCGGTGCGGGCGAGTGGGACGCGGTGGATGTCCTGAATCCGTCAGTGATCCGGCAAGGCGAGGCTTACTACAACCTGTACTCGGGCTTCGACGGGAAAACCTGGCACACCGGCCTCGCGGTTTCGGCCGACGGGATTGTGTGGCACAAGGAAGGGAAGCTGCTCTCGCCGGATCCGCAGACTTGGGAAGGCAGTTATTGGGCGGCCAACGGATCGGCGATCGCCGATGAGAACGGAATCCTGTACTACTACCAAGCGGGCACGCCGCCGAGGATCGGCCTAGCGCGGTCGTCGAACGGGCATCAATGGCGCAGGCAGGGACCGCCGGTGCTTCCGTTGGGACCGGTGGGCGCGTGGGATGAACGCGGCGTGGGCGATCCATATGTGATTCGCGCGGGAGGCAATTACTACATGTTCTACCTGGGCGAGGATCGTGCGCGGCGGCAGCGCTTGGGAGTGGCTCGGTCGGCGGATGGCGTGACGTGGTACAAACTGCGGCGCAATCCGATTCTGGAATTGGGCGAGGGCGATGCGTTCGACGCGAACGGGTTGGGAGAGCCTGCGGTGTGGGCTTCACGCGGGTATTACTGGATGATCTACACGGGCCGCGATCGGAGCGAAGTGCGAAGGCTTGGCATGGCACGCTCGCGCAATGGCGTGGATTGGGAGAAGCTGCCGGAGATTTTTGCGGGGGATCAGGCCTGGGATTCCAAGGTGGTCTGCGATCCGACAGTACTGATCGAGAATGGCGCGGTGCGCGTGTGGTTCGGCGGCGGCGATGTTGCCGCGCCCGATCACGGGATTCATGGACAGATCGGGTACGCGACGTTGATACCTGAGCCGGGAAAATAGGATCGAAGACGAGCCGGGCAGAATCTAAGGAACGCATGCGCATCGGGATTACTTGCTATCCGACTTATGGCGGCAGCGGAATCGTCGCAACCGAGCTTGGCCTGGAGCTTGCCAATCGCGGGCACGAGATCCACTTCATCACCTACGCGAATCCGATTCGCCTGGATCCGGGGACGCCGCGCGTCGCCTATCACGAGGTTGAGGTGTCGACGTATCCGTTATTCCAATACCCGCCGTACTGCTTGGCGCTGGCCTCGCGCATGGCGGAGGTGGCGGAGAACTACGAGCTGGATTTGTTACACGTGCATTACGCGATCCCGCATTCCATCGCCGCGATGCTGGCGCAGCAGATGGTGGCGGCGAGAAAGCGGCTGCCGTTTATCACCACGCTGCACGGGACCGATATCACGCTGGTGGGCGTGGACCGGTCGTATTTTCCGATTACCAAGTTTTCGATCGAGAAATCGGATGGGATTACAAGCATCAGCGACGATTTGCGGCGGCACACGTACGAAGTGTTTGGCGTGGAGAACGAGATTCGCGTGATTCACAATTTCGTGAATACCGATTTGTATTGCCCGGCCGCCGCGCCGCCATCCGGCGAAAAACGTCTGATGCACATTTCGAATTTCCGGCCGGTGAAGCGCGTGGTGGATTGCATCCGGATTTTGGCCGAGGTTCGCAAACGGACGGCGGCGCATTTGTACATGGTGGGCGATGGACCGGATCGGCCGGAGGCGCATCGCGTAGCGCGCGAGTTGGGAGTTGACAAGCACGTCACGTTCATGGGCAAACAGGATCACGTCCAACGGATCTTTCCCGAGATGCACGTATTGCTAATGCCGAGCGAGATGGAATCGTTCGGGCTGGCGGCGCTGGAGGCGATGTCGTGCGGTGTTCCGCCGGTAGCGACGCGCGTGGGTGGAGTGCCAGAGCTTGTGACGCACGGTGTGGATGGGTTTCTCGAGCCGGTGGGTGACATCGCGGCGCAGTCGGCGCGCGTGGTCGAGCTGCTTACCGATGACGCGGTTTATCAGCGGATGGCTGCTGCGGCGAGGCGCACGGCGGTGGAGCGATTCGCGAGCTCGATCGTGATCCCGCAATATGAGCAGTACTATCGCGATGTCTTAGGCAGTCACTGAGCGATGCAGTTCCGCTAGCTCTGGGATCGATAATTGCTCGGCTCGCTTTTTAGTGAGCGGAATCGAATCCAACTTCGCTCGGTCGTAGAACTGCGAAAGATTGTTGCGAATCGTTTTGCGTTTGTGGCGAAATGCGCGGCTCGCAAATTCGAGGAAGCCGGTGTGGTCCTGCGTGACGGCGTCGGGTTTTGGGATCAAGCGCACGACTGCCGAGTCGACTTTGGGGCGTGGCCGAAACGCGTCGGCGGGAACATCGAAGAGGGATTCAACGGTGCTGAGGAGCTGAGTTTGGATGCTCAGGTATCCGTAAGCGCGCGTGCCGGGTTGCGCGGTGAGGCGTTGCGCGACCTCTTTCTGAACCAGGAACACGGCTTGGGTTACGTTGGCGCCGAGGGCCAGAGTTTTTTCGAGAATCGGCGACGTGATGTAGTAGGGCAGATTGCCCGCGATCGCGACGCGGCCCCATTGCGAGAGATCCGTCTTCAAAACGTCGGACTCGATGAGAGTGAGGCGCGACTCGTCGCGAAATTCCGCGCGCAGATAGTGGACCAGCACGGGATCGATCTCGATTGCGATGACGCGGCTTGCCCGCTGCAGCAGATGCGACGTGAGTGCGCCGCGGCCCGGGCCGATTTCGACCACTGTGGCCCCCGGTTCGGGACAAGCCGCTTCGGCGACCCGATCGAGAACCGACTGTCGCGCGAGAAAGTGCTGGCCGAACCTGCGTCCCAACTGGACTCTTAGAGCTTGCCGCCGTTGGCGCGGATGTAGGCGTCCACCTGGCGCTCGAGTAGTTCGAGCGGAACGGTTCCCGTGTTGAGGACTACGTCATGGAATGCGCGCAGCGAGAACTTGTCGCCCAGCGCCTTTTTCGCTTTCTCGCGCACTTCGACGATCTTGAGTTGGCCGATCATGTAGGAGCAGGCTTGGCCGGGGAAGACGGCGTAGCGTTCCACTTCGCTGGCTTCGATGCCGTAGTCGATGCCCTGCTGGCGCGTCCAATGTTTGGAATGCATGCCGGTGTCGACCACCAGGCGGCGCGCGCGGAAGAGCGACGCGTCCAACTGACCGAGGAGACCTTCGAGATCGCCGTCATACCAGCCGGATTCCGCAGCGAGGCGCTCGGCGTAGAGGCCCCAGCCTTCGGTCAACGCCGAGATTCCTCCGAATGCGCCGATCTGGCGGAAGCGCGGTAGATCTTTGTTCTCCACTTGCAGCGCGATCTGGAAATGATGGCCGGGTACTGTTTCGTGATAGACCAGCGTGCGCAGGCCAAACTTAGTCATACGCTCGGGGCGCAGCGGGATCTGGAACGTGCCGGGACGCGAGCCGTCGGGCGCGGGTGAGTTGTAGTTCGCAGCCGCGTTGGCTTCGCGGAAACGCGGGAAGGGCTGCGCGACTACGGGCGACTTCGGAGTTTTGTCGAATAGCGAGTCCGAGCGCTTCTGCGCGTCGCGCAGGATTTTCTCGACGTCGGCCATGATCAGGACGCGGCCTTCTTCAGTGTGCGGGTAGCCCAGATCCTGCTTGAGCTTTTCGACGCGGTCCTTCACCGAACCTTGGGTGCGGCCGAGGCGGCGCAAGATATCGTCCATCTGCTTTTCGATTCGAGCGACTTCGCGCAGGCCGATTTCGTGGATCTGATCGGCGGTGTAGTTCGTAGTGGTGTAGCGGTGGAGGAAATACGCGTAGGCTTGATCGCCGCCTTTGAGGCGCCACAATCCTGCGTCGTCGGTGGAGCGGGGAAGCTGGGATTGAAGCTCCGCGACGCCGCGCTTCCAGGCCGGATACACGCCGGTCTCGACGATTTTCGCGGCTTGGTTCTCAAGCTCGGTGCGCCGTGCGGAGCTGAGATCTTTGATCGCGTTGACCTTCTGCGCGAAGATGGCCGCGAAGGGGTTGCTGGCCGGCGGCTGGTCCACGAAGCTGCTCATTTGCTTGATGGTCGCTTGGAGGATGAATTTCGGCGGGAGGAAGTTCTTCGCGGCGAGGCGCTTCGATTCGGCGGTAGCTTCGTCCATGCGCGCGCCGACTTGGCGGAGCGCAGCGAGATAATTGTCCGCGTCTTTCTCGGTAGCGAGCGGATGACGGACAGTCATCGTTTCGACCAGATTGATGTTCGCCCCGCTCATCTGCTGCAGCGGGAAGCTGTAATCGAGGTAGGGCTCTTCATGGACGATGTTTTCGAGATCCCATTGGAGCAGGTCGGCCGAAAGACGCTGCGTTTCGGTGAAATGCGCCTTGTCAAACTTTGCCAATTCGGCGAGGCCCTTGCGCGCCAGCTCGATGCGCGAACGGCGGTAGGCCAGTGTCTCCGGAGTGAGTTCGCGCTCAAGTTTGGTCTGCTCTTCGCCGCTGAAATAGCGTGAGGAGGTGGCCGCGTTGGGATTGCCGCGCATCCACTCCGCGGTGAAATCGCGGAAGAAATTATCGATGTTGAGGGTGTCGCTGGAGAGGTTGATAGCGAAGAAGAGAATGGCGACGGGAACGAGCGCGCGAAGTTTCAGCATAAATTGAGTATTCTACTGGATTTTATTTATCTAAGACGAAGTTGCCGACGAACAATGAATCGATGCCGGAGGAATAAAAGCTGCGTACCGCATCGCGCGGGGTACAAACCAATGGATCGCCGAACAGGTTGAAGCTGGTGTTGTAGAGGACTGGAAGTCCGGTCGTTTTGCCGGCGGCGTGGAGCAGGCGATGGTAGAGAGGATTGTCCTCGGCTGTGACGGTATGGACGCGGATTGCGTGGTTGCCCATGATGGCTGCTTCGAACGTCTTGCGGTGTTCGGCTTTGACGCGGCCGACTGTGGCGAGATAGCGGGCGTTCGGGCCGGTTTCGAAATACTGATCGGCGAGCTCGGCGGGGACGGAGGCGGCGAATTTGCGGAAGGGCTCACGGTGCTTGATGAAGATGTTGAGATTTTCGGTGGAATACGGATTCTGAGGAGATGCGAGAATGCTGCGATTGCCGAGGGCGCGTGGGCCGAACTCCATGCGGCCTTGCATCCAGGCGATGATCTTCTCATCGGTGAGACGCGCGACGGCATCGTCGATCAACTCGTCTGTGGTGAGGACGTAGCGGAAGCGTAGCTTGCAGTTTTCCACGATCTGCTTGATCTCTTCGCTTGAGAAGCTGGGGCCGAGGCAGAGGTCGTGGATGGAGGCGCGTTTGGATTGCGCGCAGATGCCGTTCCAGGCGTAAAAGACGGCTCCCAGCGCGGTTCCGGTGTTGCCGGCGGCGGGTTGAACGAAGAGGTTCTTGTGCGCTTCGAGCGAGCTGATGAGGAGAGCGTTCAGGCCGAGGCCGCCCGCGATGCAGAGTTGTCGCGCCGGGCCGGCCATGCGGAGGACGGTGCGCTCGAGGGCGTTTTGGAGCGCGGCGGCGAGCGGTGCTTTCAGTTTTTCCGGGATAGCCGCGCCGTCGGCGAGTCCGATGTGACGGTAGAACTTTTCGCTGAAGCCGCCCTGGCTGAGGCGGTCGGCATCGAAGTAGCTGCGGTCGATGGCGGGCCAGTCGGAGTGACCGAGGATTTCATCGAACAGACTCGCGAAGGCCTGGCCGTCGGCGGATGTGGAGAGCCACTGGACTTTGTGCTCGTCGGCCTGGGCGGAGAAGCCGAGCAGCTCGGTTACGCGGCCGTAGAGATCGCCGAGCGAGTCGGGATAGTAGAGATCGCGATCAAGCTGGAGTTGATTGGCGGAAGCGCGCCAGCGGGCGGCAGAACGGAAGTCGCCATCGCGATCGAGCGTGAGGACCGTTGCGTCGTCGAAGCCAGACGGGTAGTACGCGGAAGCAGCGTGCGCGGCATGATGCTCGATCATCGCAATCTGCGCGTTCGGAAATCGAGATCGCAGAGTGAGGTGGACGTCCTGTGAAAAAGGGCGGACTAGCGCCAGAAGATTCACGTCGCTGGCGGACGCACCGGCAAGCTTGAGTGCGATGGCAGTGGCTTGATCGGGCATGCCGTCCGGGCTCAAGTTGCGCGCGACTTTCTTTTCTTCTAGTGCTGCGATCAGGTCGCCGTCTTTCAGGACGGCGCAGGCCGGATCGTTTCCAATACCGCCGAGGCCGAGAATTATCATTTCATTTTCTTTTCGGTCTTGGCCTCAATTTTGGCCCAGGTATCGCGCAGGGTGACGGTGCGATTGAAGATTAGCTTTGCGGGTTGGCTGTCGAGATCGGCGCAGAAATAGCCCATGCGTTCGAATTGGTAACGATCGCCGGATTTCGACGATGCGAGGCTGGGCTCGAGCTTGGCCTGGACGATTTCGAGCGAGTTGGGGTTCAGGTTGGCGGTGAAGTCCTGGCCTTCGGGAGCTTCATTGGGATTTTCGACCGAGAACAAGTTATCGTAGAGGCGCACTTCGGCGTCGATGGCATGGTCGGCCGAGACCCAGTGGATGGTCGATTTCACTTTGCGGCCGTCGGGGGGGGCGTTGCCGCCGCGCGTGGCTGGATCGTACGTGCAGTGGATTTCGGTGACATTGCCCGACGCGTCTTTGACCACGCTGGTGCAGGTTACGAAGTAGCCGTAGCGCAGACGAACTTCGCGGCCGGGCGAGAGTCGGAAGTATTGCTTGGGCGGGTCCTCGCGAAAATCTTCCTGCTCGATGTAAAGAATCTTCGCGAACGGCACGGTGCGAGTCCCGGCGGCGGCATCTTCGGGATTGTTGACCGCCTCCATGTGTTCCATCTGGCCGTCGGGATAGTTGTCGATCACGACACGCAAAGGGCGCAATACGGCCATGGCGCGGAGTGCGCGCTTGTTCAGATCCTCGCGCAGGAAATATTCAAGCAGGCCGAGCTCGGTGGTGCCGTTGGTTTTCGAAACTCCTACGCGCCGACAGAAACCGCGGATCGCCTCGGGCGTGTAGCCGCGGCGGCGCAGGCCAGAAATGGTGGGCATGCGTGGATCGTCCCACCCGCGGACCAGCTTTTGTTGGACCAGCTGGAGCAGCTTGCGCTTGCTGAGCAGCGTGTAGGTGAGATTCAGGCGATCGAACTCGATCTGCTGCGGATGATAGATGCCGAGCTGTTCGACATACCAATCGTAGAGCGGGCGATGGTCTTCGAACTCCAGCGTGCAGATGGAATGCGTGATTCTTTCGATGGAATCCGATTCGCCGTGGGCGAAATCGTACATCGGATAAATGCACCACTGCTTGCCGGTGCGATGGTGCTCGGCGTGGAGGATGCGGTACATCACGGGGTCGCGCAGATTGAGATTGGGCGACGCCATGTCAATCTTGGCGCGGAGGGTGCGGGCGCCATCGGGAAATTCTCCGGCCTTCATGCGTTCGAAGAGGCTCAGGTTCTCGTCGATGGAGCGGTCGCGGTAGGGGCTATTCTGGCCGGGCTCGGTGAGGGTGCCGCGCTGCTTGCGGACTTCTTCCGCTGAGAGATCGCACACGTAGGCTTTCCCGGCTTTGACGAGCTGCACGGCCCATTCATAGAGTTGGCCGAAATAATCGGAGGCGTAAAAGAGACGGTCGCCCCAGTCGCCGCCGAGCCAATGCGCGTCTTCGATGATCGACTCGACGTACTCGACTTCTTCTTTGGAAGGATTGGTGTCATCGAAGCGAAGGTTGCATTTGCCGCCGAACTCCGCGGCGAGTCCGAAATTCAGCGTGATGGATTTCGCGTGACCGATGTGCAGATAGCCGTTCGGCTCGGGTGGAAAGCGCGTGTGCACGCGTCCGCCGAATTTGTTGGTCTTCAAATCGTCGAGGATGATCTCGCGAATGAAGTTGGATGGGCTCGATGACTCCGGCGCGGCGACCGGGGACTCGGGCTCACTTTTTAACGGGTTCATGGTCTCCTAGTTTGATTAAGTCGATGGCCTGCTCGATTCGCGCGAGCGTGGTTGGCTGGCCGATCACCTCGAGAGTTTCAAAGAGCGGCGGCGCTGCTTTTTGTCCGCAGACGGCAACGCGTATGGGCTGGAACATCTGGCCGGGTTTGATCTGGAGACTCGCAGCGTCGGCACGGAGCGCGGCATCTAGGGCGTCGTGAGTGAAGGCAGTTTTGGCAAGCGTGGTGCGGGCTTGCTCGAGGACGCGCCGGGCCAAGTCGCGATCGCCTTTTTGCGGGATGAGTTCGCCGGAATCGTAGGGCGGGAGCTGTTCGGCGAAGAAGAAGCCGGCGACCGCGCGGACGTCGCCCAGAAGCTTGATGCGTTCGCGGACGAGTGGCGCGACCTTGCGCACTTTCAACGGATCCGCGCCGGGGAGGAATGGCATGAGACGGGCCGCGAGGTCGTCGAGATTCATTTCGCGAATGTACTCGGCGTTCAGCCAGAGTGCTTTCGCATCGAACGGATCGGTGTCGCTGAAATTGACTACGGCATTGTCGCGATTAATGCCTTCGAAGGAGAACGCGGCGATCAGTTCATCCCGGCTCATTTTCTCGCGATCGTCTTTGGGCGACCAACCGAGTAAACAGAGGAAGTTTATGTAGGCCTGCGCGAGGAAACCGGCATCGCGGTAGGTGGTGACGCTGACCACCGGACCGTGCTTGCGCTTCGAAAGCTTCGAGCCGTCGGGCGCGATCAGGAGCGGGAGGTGCGCGAACTGAGGCGGCTTCGCGGCGAGAGCCTCGAAGATCAGGATGTGCTTGAAGGTGTTGGTGAGATGATCCTGGCCGCGGATGATGTGGGTGATGTTGAGATCGATGTCGTCGGCGCAGGACGCCATGTGATAGGTGGGGACGCCGTTGCTGCGGAGGAGCGCGAAATCTTCGATGTCGGCGAACTCCTTGGATTGATGACCGTATACTCCGTCAGAAAATTCAACGCGCCCTGCCGCGTCCCTTGGGACTCTGTATCTAAGTACGAAAGGCTCGCCCGCGTCCGCGAGCTTCTGGCTTTGCTGTGGGCTGCGACTGCGCTCTCGCGGATCGAAACGCCACACAGGGACCTCCGGATCTTCGCCGGTGAAAGGATAGGTTCCAGCGCCCTTTACGCCGGCGGGCGTGAAGTCGCGATAGGCCAGGCCTTTTTCGAAAATCTGCCAGGCCATTTTGCGATGCAGGTCGCCGCGGTCGGATTGGCGATACTCTTCGTCCCAATTGAGGTCGAGCCACTTGAGGCCTTCGAAGATCGAGTCGAGCGAGGCCTGGGTGTTGCGGTCGACGTCGGTGTCGTCGATGCGGAGCACCATTACGCCGTGATGATGGCGGGCGTAGAGCCAATTGAAAATGAACGTCCTGGCGCTGCCGATGTGCAGGAATCCGGTAGGCGAGGGCGCGAAGCGCACGCGAGTCATGAATTTTCAGGATACAGGAGTGTCTACGTTGTCCGAAACCCGCGAGACGCGGCGCGGCAGGCGGTTTAGATTGACTGCATGAGCCAATCGAACAAAGATGTCGTCCTGACTGCCTGGAAGAAATTCTCAACTCGCGATCCTGCCGTGATCGAGGCGTGCTTCACCGAAGACGCCGCGTGGATCGTGCCGCACAGGAACGCGACTGCTCTGGCGCTTGGACGCGGCAACGTAAAGAGCCTGAACCGCCAGGAAATTGCAGAGTTTGTGGCACGCGATTTCGGGCGCGTTTTTGTCTCCGACGTGAATATCGAGATCAAAGGAGTTTACGGCGACGGTGACACGGTGGTCGTCGAGCAGCGGTTTAGTGCGAAGGTTGCGAATGGCAACGCATACCAGAACGACTACTGCTTCATCTTCAAAGTGCGCGACGGCAAAATCGCGGAGATGCGCGAGTACATGGACACGTTGGGCGGGTTCCGGCAGATTTTTGGCGAGGGCGCGGTGAGCGCTATGGGACCACTGGTTGCCTGAGCCCTTGCAACATTTCAATCCAGTTCCACGAAATCATGCCTCATCGCGGCTCATGTTTCAGAGGCCTTGGAGCGTTGCACGAGCTTCCCGACAACAGCAAGAATCCAGAGTGCGATGCAAAAGTCCACCGAATCGATGGCCCCAATCGCGATTGCTGGAACCCATTTTGTCGTCCAGGGAATAAACAGCAGCAGTGCAAGGTGGAGACCCGCGATGGCAGTCATGACGATCCAAAACCAAGTAGATCGGCGTAGCTTCCATTTGAAGGCAACGACGAAGGCAAGCACGCCAATGCAATTCAGTGCAGGCAGCGCGATATTGAGTCTTCCAAAACGGTCGAACAGCAAAAAGAAGGGCAATGATCCGATCGCGATGCACAATACTCCCCACCACGGTAATCGCAACTTCTGAGCGGCTTTGATGTCGTTCCTGACGTCTTTGCCTAGCGACAGCTTGAATCGCCTTCCGGGTTTTGTGCGCGTCATACGCATTCGAAAGTGCAGCAGCCCAAGCGCCGCCCCCGGGGAAGGGGAGCGCTCCTCCAACTTTAGCCTGTTGAATGAGGGCTCGAAACAGCCTCAATCGACGGCTCACCCGCACCCTCCGCCGGCGTGTCCTTGCGATCGAAGACGAACCGGCCCGCGATGGCCGCGGCGAACAATGCGACGATCGCCATCACGAACGCGGCCGCGTAGCCGAATGAATTGGCGACTAAACCGGCAGTGAAGGAGCTGGTGCCGACGAAGAGATCGTAGAACGCGCTGAGCACGCTGACCGCGGACCCGCGCTCGCCGTCGGGCGTGCGCTTCAGCACTACAGACGCAACCGAGGCCCAGGGGAACGAAAATCCGAAGCCGAGGAATCCGGCCCCGAGCAGAGCCAGCGGATAGTTCGGACCGGTGGCGAGAATGCTCAGGCCGATGCCCATTCCGATGAGTCCGGCGTAGAAGGTGATGCGCGGATCGATGCGATCGGGCAGACCGCCCAGGAAGAATCGCGAGAGCAGGACGAATCCGGCGTAGACCGAAAACGCGGCGGGTCCGGCGTGGCTGCGTTGTGCGAGGTAGAGAATCAGGAAGCCGGTGATCACCGGGTAATGCACGTTGACGAATCCGACCGTGATTCCGGCTGGGATGATGTGGCGGCGGAGCCATCCGCCCTTGCGTGCGTGGGCGGACGGAACGTAGTCTTCTGGGATCGAGCTCAACAACAGAATCGCGGTAATGGCGGCGATCACTTGGAAACGCGCTGCGTTGGTGAATGAGCCGAGCAGTTCGCCCATGAGCGGTCCGGCTGCGACGCCGCCCCAGATTCCGCTCGACACGTATCCGAGCGCTCGAGCGCTGCGATGCACCCCCGCGACTTCCACAGCCCAAGCCGCGGCGCCAGTGTAGAGACACGCTTCGCCGATGCCTTGCAGCAGGCGTCCGATGTACAGAGCTCCGATGCCGAGCGGCAGCAGATAGGCGAGGCCGGCCAGCGTGCAACTGCAAAGACCGGTAAGGAAGGCGCGCTTGCGGCCTTTGCGATCGGCCAGGCGTCCGGCAAAGGGGCGGCTGCATAGAGCGACGACGGAGAACGTACCAATGACGAAACCTACGGTGCGGTCAGACCCGCCGAGATCGTTGCGGATGTGGGGCGCCAAGCCAGGCAGGACTGAGCCGAAGCCGAGGAAGCCTAAGAAGGTTGCCGAGATCAGTCGCCAGAAGCGGCCGCTCAGGCGGTCGGAGGACCCCATTGCTCATGATCGCACGCTTGCTGCATGGCCTGTTTCCTGCGAACCCGGCCGATTACCCAACCGGTCAGTCTCGGTGATCGTGAAGTCCGGCGTCCGCTAGCGCTTTTTCCAGCCACGCGTAACAACCGGGTCCAACCAGTCACTTCAAATTGTTGAAAGAAAGTCAGGGTACTTGCCATAAAGTAAATCGAAGCGATCCTTCCATCGACTGGAACACGCGTATTCAGTAAGAGGCGTACTGGTGGGAGCCGAAACTGGGAGCATGATTACAATTCATTCATTTCAGGAAGGTTACGCGCAGGGGAAAAGTCGTCTCGGCGAAGCTTTTGGGACCTTTCGGCGGCTTGACACTGCCATGCGGAGGCCACATACTGATTGAAATTGTCATTTCGTATTCCCGGCAGTCAGGGTGCGACGAGCAGGCTCCCTTTGGCTGAGTAAGTTGAACACAGTCCTGGAGTTCGAAATTGAGAGGCACTGGCGTATGATTCTTGCAAATCATTTTTCCCAGAGATCGACGTTCTTAGCGGGCATCCTGAGTTTGAGTGCGATGGTTGGAGGCGTACAAGCCCAGGATCGCGCCAAGATCGAGCAGCAACTGACCGCGCAGTATGCAATCACGACACCAACGGCCGACAACACCGATATCGTGACCTACGGCGCCGTGCTGGTTCTGCAAAAGAAAGGCCTGGTAATTGGCGACGCGAGCTCGAACGTGCCGGTTGCCAATTCGTACAAAGACGGCCAAATCCGGGCGGGCGCGGCGGCGACGATTTCGAAGATCTCGCGCTTCGGCATACCGGGAATTCCCGGAATTCCGAGCAATCCGGTGAGCAATACCAACACCCGGACCTTCGTGAACGGCGAAAAGGTTTACGTTACCGGCATTCAATCGAAGAACAATCAGGTGATCTTCAGCCTGATCTCGGACGCGTACCAAGATGTCCGGTATAAGGGGACCTTGTCATTCGAGTTTCCGAAGAGTGTCGTGAATTCGGGCGATGTGGCGGCGATGCAGAAGGTGATCGGCGAGGTGTTCACGATCGATACTTCGCAGCAGAATGCCGATGCGGGCGCGCAAGGTGGTGCGGCTCCGGCCGCGAACACACCGGCTGCTGCGCCTGCCGCCCCCGCCGCCCCCGCTCCACCCGCCGATCCGGTGCTCGCACCGGTCGCGCCACCGCCTCCGCCGCCGGATCAACCGGCCGCGCCACCACCGAGCATCGAACTGGGCCAGAGCAAGGATATGGTGATCGCGATTCTGGGCCAGCCGCAGAAGATCGCGAAGGTGGCTGGAAAAGAGATTTACTTCTACAAAGACCTGAAGGTCACATTCAAGGACAACAAAGTTTCGGACGTGCAGTAGCCGCGGTTTTCGCGACTAAGGAGATTCCATGAAGATGGTGCGAATTTGGAGGCCCCGGGTGAACTCTTGGGTAGGACTATCGCTCAGCGGCGCGCTGCTAATTTCGGCGGGCGTGCTGCTCGCACAGAAGAAGCCCTCTGCTCCGGCGGCAAAACCGGCGGCAGCGGCGCCCCATGCAGCAGCACCCGCTGCGCATGCGGCTCCGGCGGGCGGCGCGGGACGAGCAGGCGCCCCGGCTGGACGAGCAGGTGCTCCGGCCGGACGAGCGGGCGCTCCGGCTGGACGAGCAGGCGCACCGGCAGGTCGAGCAGGTGCTCCAGCGGGACGAGCAGGCGCTCCGGCAGGTCGTGCGGGTGCTGCTGGCGGACGAGCTGGCACACCGGCGGGCCGGGCTGGAGGAGCACGTCCCGGTGAACGGGCCGGCGGAGCACGTCCGGGCATGTCGCGTGACGCACATGGGCGCAACGAATTTCATGGCGCCAACGGTCACGAAGCGCATTATGGCCGCGATGGACACGTGCGCGAGGTTCGGGGCCGCGACAGCCACGGCCGCGAAGTGGGCATCCGGCACGATGCCCGTGGCGGTCGCTCGATCGAGCACGGCGACCATCGCGTGTACGTGAATCGCGCGGGTCACGGTTATGTGGATCGACGTTTTGGGTATCACGGGCATGAGTACGCGGCCCGCAGCTACTACTATCACGGCCGTCCGTACGCGGTTTATTACAACCACTACGGGTATCATGGCGTGTTCCTAGAAGGCTACGCTCCGGTCGCTTATTACTCGCCGGCTTTCTACGGCTGGGCCTACAATCCGTGGGTCGCGCCAGTGCCTTATGCCTGGGGCTGGGCAGGGGCGCCGTGGTACGGGGCTTATGGATTCTTCTTCACGCCGGCGCCGGTGTATGCTACGGCATCGCTGTGGCTGACCGACTATCTCATCGCGCAGAATCTGCAGGCTGCTTATCAAGAGAATCAGGATGCGGCGGCAGCGGCTGCGGCCAATGCTGCAGCTGCGGCGCAAGGTGGTCCGGTAGTGATGACGCCGGAGGTGAAGCAGGCGATCGCGGCGGAAGTGCAGCGCCAGATCGCGCTTGAGAACGCGGAAGCGCAGACACAGGCCAAGACGGATGTGGATCCGAACTCGAGCGGTCTACCGCGTATGTTGGCGGAGGCGAGCCCGACCAATCCGAGAATTTTCGTGCTGGGCGCGGCTTTAACCGTCGACGACGCCACCGGTCAAGAATGCAATCTGACTGAAGGCGATGTGCTGCGGTTGACTGGCCCGACACCGGCGGATGCGACCTCCGCGAATCTGCAAGTATTTGCGTCGAAGCCGGCGGAATGCGCGAAGGGCGCGGTGGTTGCGGTGCAGTTGACCGATCTGCAAGAGATGCAGAACAACATGCGCGCCAACATCGATAACGGCATGAAAGATCTGCAAGCGCACAAGGGTGGATTACCCGCGCCTCCGGCTTCGGCCGCCGCGCCGCCCACCCCAGCCGCTTACGCACCGGTGGCTCCGCCGCCGGATCCGAACGTCGCCTCCGAGTTAGCGCAAGAAGCCAAGGACGCCGATGCGACCGAGAACCAAGTTCTGGCTGAGGCGAAGCAAGCCGAGGGAGGGCAGGGCGATACGGCTGCTGCCGCCGCGCCGGCTGCTGCCGCTGCTGCTGCTCCCGCCGAGCTCAGTGTCGGCCAGACGCCCGAGCAAGTGACAGCTGCCTTGGGTCAGCCGAAGCAGATCGTCAAGCTGGGCGCCAAGCAGATCTACGTGTATCCCGATATGAAGGTGACCTTCGTCAACGGGAAAGTCAGCGACATACAGTAACCACGATTCACAACGGCTCTCGTCGCTCGTATGTTCGCGCGGCGGGAGCCGTTTTCCTTTTCCTGTAACAAAAAAACAGAAGCAGCGCTGTACCATGAAGCGGAGGACAAGAATGCGCAACGGGTGTGGCTCAATACATCGGTCTGTCTTTCTCTTACTTGCCGGGATGGATTTCGTTTGCGCCGTATACGCACAGAGCGCGCCACCCTGGTTGGATCAGTTGAAGGCGCAATACAAGCTGGCGAAGTTCTCCGCCGATATGAACGGTGTCGCGGTGGTGCAGCAGGGGACCGTGCTGGCGATTCAGAAGCCGGGGATACTTGGCGTGCCATTCGCCAATCTCGCCATCTGTAGCGCGCGCTATCAGGCGGGTGAACTCCACGCGCCCACCGGCATCTGTCCTGCCCTGGCGAAAGCGATTTCGCGTTTCTTCCAGGTCGGCGAGCAAGTTTATCCGTTCAAGATCGATGTCAACGTGAAGAAGGAGCAGATCAGCATCGTGCTGGTGGCCTGCGATTCGTGCAACAACACCGATCCTCCGACGTATTTCAAATCGCAAGTCAATTTCGAGTTTCCTAAGGGCTATCTGGAAGGCGCGACCCTGGTGCAAGTGCAGAACGAAGTCGGCCAGGTGTTCGCGAGTCCTGCCAGCAATGCGGACGCGGCACCGGCGCAAGCTTCGCCCGCCGCACCGCCGATTACGCCTCCGCCTCCAGCGTCTGTGAACGACGCTCCGCCGGCTCCGATCGCACCGCCGCCACCTCCCGCCGATCAACCGCCCGCGACGGTGGAAGTCGGACAGACCACCGATCAAGTGATCGCGATGCTTGGCCAGCCGCAAAGAGTCGCGAAGGTCGGCGCGAAGGCGATCTACTTCTATAAGGATTTGAAAATCACGTTCACGGACGGCAAGGTCAGCGACGTTCAGTAGCGCTGTGCACACGAGCGCGCTTTACAAGACGGCTCTTGTCGCTCGTTCTCGGTGCGGCGGGAGCCGTTTTCTTTTTCCTGTAACAAACCCCGAATGCAACGTGCGCAGCTTTCGGCCGTAACAAATATCCTTTTGCATTCACAACAATACGTGAATTATTTCCTGGCCAAGCATGGGAATCGTTGTATATTATTAGGCGGTCCCCCCCTTGATCGATGAGTTTAGCTGCCGGCAGTATTGGAGGCTTTCGATGCAAAAGAGTACCGTTTCTGCTTCGCTCATATTGGCCGCCGCCGCTTGCCTTTGCGGTCAGACCACGGATCCTCGAATCCTCCTGCAGCAAAAAGTCGGTGCCGAATTCCCACTGACCCAAGTCAAGGCCGATACCGGCGAGGTTGTCGCCGCGGGAACGGGCGTCTCTCTGCTGAAGTCCGGTCTGGTCATGTATTCCATCGCTACGCCGGTTCCCGCGTTGAATACATACAAGAACGGCAAAATATCGCAGGGCTTGTCCGGTTTCGGCCGCGATATTTTGGGAACCATCAAGGGTGGGGGAGACGCAACCACCGCTGACTATCCGCATCGCCAATTCCGAATTGTCGAGGAGCTTTGGGTTACCGGCCTCTCCATCCAGAACGACGGCGTCCTGATGACGTTCTACAGCGATCCTTACGATGACACGCGCTACTACGGCCAGCTCAAATTTCCCTTCGACAAGAAAAACGTACCTACAGCGGAGGAAATCCTCGCGAGAATGGCAGAAGTTATGCAGAAGATAGATACGTCCGTATTAGGGCGCGTGGCGGGAACCTATTCCCAGCCGGCCGTGGCGGCGAATCAGCTGCAACTCTTCGGCGAAGGCACCTACCAGGCCACCGAAGCGGGCCGCCAGTACTCAGGCCCATACATGTTGCAGGGCGACAAACTCACGCTGCGGAACGGAGACGCCACGATCATGGGTACTTTGCAGGGCGACACCTTAACAGAACTCAGCGGTAAACGCTGGATTAAATCTGGGCAGGCTGCCTCGGCCGGGAAGCCGGCCGCATACGGTACTCAGGTGGCAACGCCCAGCCGCGCGGAGCCTGCACTGGCCGCGGTCCCGCCGCCTCCGCCGCCGCCCGACCAGCCCCCGCCAGCACCCGCGACCGTCGAACTCGGCCAAAACACTGATATGGTGGCCGCGATTCTCGGTCAGCCGCAGCGGATCGCCAAAGTGGGGGCGAAGCAAATCTATTTCTACAAGGATCTGAAAGTTACGTTCACCAACGGCAAAGTCAGCGACGTCCAATAGCGCGATGAGCTGCCGCGCGCTCGTAGCTTTGCGTTGCGCTCCGTGTGTTGGCGTGCTCCTCGCCGGTGTTTCGCTGGCGCGATCGCAGAGTGCGGCGAGTCGGCCTCCGCAATTCCAGGATTATCCGGCTGTCGTAAAATTTCATCGACATCCTAAGCCGCCGGTTCTCGATTCTCCCGAAAAGCAAAAATACGAGCAGTTGATTGAAGACGGCGTGCTGAAGGGATGGGGCGTATTCGATGGAGTCACCGAAGAAGAGTTTCAGCGCGCCGGACAAAATTTCGCCGGCCACTATATACTCGTTAACTTCGGACTCGGCGACTCGTACAGTGACTGCGTCGGCGCCGCGATTGTGGATGCGAATAGCGGCAAGGTCTTCAACTTTCCGCCGCCTCACGAGTGCGGAGGAGATCTTGGTTTTCTCGCCAGATTCCTGCCGCCGCACCCAACCGCTTCGTTTCACGGGTATGCGTTCCGGTCGCCGATCGCGTACCGGTTAACGAGTCGTTTGCTGGTGGTCGACACCTGCGACGGTTCTCACATGGAAGAGTTCGGTAGCGTCACAACCGCGGTCGCGGACGGCTGCGGGGCGCATTACTACGTTATGGACGAAAACGGGCTCAGGCTGATCGCTCAGGCCCGTTCGCAAGGCTTGCCAGAACGTTAATGCGTGCCGTTCGAGCGCGCGGCCTTTTGTGCGGCGAAGAAACGGTCGAAGAAATCGAGGCCGGTCCTGTTGACATCGTGCTGAACCTCGATCGTGTTGCCGAACACCATCGACGGATCGGCAGCAGCGTCGTAAGACGGCCACTTGAGCAGCCCCTTGCCGTTGGGATTTCCTGTGGCGGCGAAGTTTACCCAGTAACTCGACATCGCTTCCGACACCTTGCGGTCGGTATCCTGCCACGGGCGGCTCGGGTTCAGGTTCCCGAAGACATACTGGATTTCCGAAGCGTGATACGCGCGATAGCGATCTGCATTCGGGCCCGGGGGAATGCGCGTGAAGAAATACAGATACGCCGGCGCCTTGCCCGACTTGGTTTGGGCGCGCACCCAGCTCCGCATCTCCCAGCCCATGCCTTGATCGCGCGTGCTGTCATAATGCGCATCGGCGGCCTGAGCGTCGGACGTGGCCGGGTAAATTTTCAGAAACTCACTCGACATATCGCCGAAGCGCCTCTGCGTCTGATCGAGGAACGTTTGCAGATTCGCGTTCGCTGGCCAGGGTTGCAGCGTGCGTGATTCGTCGTGGTTGTAGCCGGCAATCAGCGGGACGTCGCTCTGTTTGTGCTCGGCGAAAATCGCCGAAACTTCCTCGGGCAGGAACCAGCCATCCACCGATGCGCGGAATGCGCCGGTCACTTTCTGCAATTCCTCGGCGGGCTTCGCGCGTAGGGCCGCGAGTGTCGGCGCACCGATCTTCTCGCCGATGCGGGAGCCTTCCTTCTCTGCTTCCGCCAGCGTTGCGTTGCGTCCGAAATTCGCGCCGCTTTCACCGATCACGCGCTGGAACAGGCCTTTCGCCAGCGGAGAGGCCATCAGGTAATTCACGCCCCACGATCCGGCCGATTCGCCGAAAATCGTGACGCGCTTGGGATCGCCGCCGAACGCCGCTATATTCTCATGCACCCATTGCAGTGCCGCCACCATGTCGAGCAAGCCATAATTGCCGGAGGAGTGCACATCGGATTCCTTAGTCAACTCGGGATGCGAGAAGAAGCCGAAAATTCCCAGGCGATAGTTGATGGTGACCACCACCGCGCCTTTGGCGGCCAGCGCTTCACCATCGTAGGTTGGCGTCGAGCCCGAGCCGCGTGTGAACGCGCCGCCATGCACCCACACCATCACGGGGCGCCGGTCCTTGGCGGTTTTGGCCGCGGTCCAGACGTTCAAGTAGAGACAATCCTCGCTCACCGGGCCGAGCTTGGAATAGTAGGGCGAGTTCTCGGGGTAATGAGTCTGCATGCAGGATGCGCCAAACTCAGTGGCGGCCTTGGTGCCGGTCCAGGCGTCGAGAGCTTGAGGCTTCTTCCAGCGCAGATCACCAACTGGCGGCTTGGCGAACGGGATGCCCTTGTAGACGCGAATTGCGGCGTTGGTCCCAGGCGCGCCCGAAACCGCGCCTCTATCGGTCTTAACCGGGTCTTGTAGAGCGGCGGCGGGCAGTGCGAATACCGCGGCGGCCAAAGCGAATAAGGACCAACGGTTCATGCTTTTCTCCTTCATTTAGCAGACTTTTCTGAGTATACACACCTGCGCGCGCGAGCTCTGGGCTGGGCCGTACCGGTACTGCCGCAACTTCTCCGTGGCGCGTCGTCGAATCATTATGAGGATGCGAGGACGCGAAAATGGCATGGCAAATTGCACTGAAAAGCTCCACCGGATCGGTTTCGTGGCTCCGGTTAATTCCGACGATCGGCCTGGCAATTCTGACCGTCGTACTTCTCAATGCAGCCGTGGATGCCTGGCATGTCCCAGCCGGGCGGGCGTCGCTGCCTCCGCGCGTCAGCAGTCCTTTGCACCTGCGAGCCCGGATGGGTGCGGAGCAAATGGAGATCACCTGGGATCATGATTCGGCCGCGATTCGCGAAGCAGAACACGGCAACCTGCAAATCCTGGACGGCGAGGTGACGGAATCGGTGCCGTTCGAACCGGCGCAGCTTCAGGATGGCGTTCTGGTCTATCGCCCGCGCAGCAACGACATCAGCGTGCGGATGGAAGTGAGCGAGCGCTCGGGCGAGAAGATCTCGGAATCAGTCCGCGCTGTCCGAACGCCGTAGAGGATCGACCATTCCGCGGTTGCGTGGTTTCAGTCCGAGCGCACTCAGAGCGACTTTTCCGAAAACTCCGCGGCGGCGCTGATCGAGAAACAGCCAAGAGAGCGCTCGCACCAGCGCCGGAGTCTGAAAAGTGGGATCTGCATCGCGCCTGCGCGCGAGGATTCCTGAGAGTGTTTCGCGCGGACGCTCGCGGAAGTCGTCCAGCATGGCGGTCTGATGGACGCATGAGATGGTGCAAAACGGTGCGCATCCTTTTGGGGTCGCGGCTTCGCGCCGGATGTCGTGGACCGTGTATCGGTCGAGCGGAATCCCGGGCTTGCCACGCTGCTGGGAGCAATAATGCACCAGACCGTCTTCGCAAATGTACAGGAACCGGCCGCCCGCGCGGCAATGCCAATTGGTGGGAAGGCCGCGGCTGACGTTGTCCTGGAAGCTGTCGAAATGCGCGAAGGAGAATAGCGACGCCTTGCGCTTGCGGATTTGGTCGTAGACGGCTTGCTGCTGGCCGCCGAGCGGTGCAAGCTGGCCGGATTGGTCGTGCAGGATGCCAACCGTGCTGGTGAATCCCAGATCGCGGGCGCGGAGGGAAACCGCGAGCGCGTCGTGCGGGTTGTGGATCGCCGCGCCGAGTACAGAGTTAATGGTGACGCCGAAGTCAGCATGTTCCGCGAGCCAGGCGAGCTTGCGATCCAGAACCTGGAGGCTTTTTTTCGAGACGTCGTCGGGGCGCGCGTTGTCGATGCTGATCTGCAGGTAATCGAGCCCAGCGTGGTTCAATGCGCGGATGCGCTCGGGCGTAAGCAGGAGACCGTTGGTGATCAATGTGGCGATCGCACCACGCTCTCGGATCCGGCGAATGATGGCGTCGAGATCGGGATGCAGCGTGGGTTCGCCGCCGCTGAGAGTGATGATCGCAGCGCCTAGATCGGCCAGCCGGTCGATCCGCGCGAGCATGGTCTGAAGCGGCACCGGGTCCGAAGTACGGTCGTACTCGTTGCAGTAGGCGCAGTCCAGATTGCAGCGGCGAATGGGGACGATCTGCACCAGGATGGGATGCGAATCGGACTGCATGGCGCGCGCGAACATGCGCGTCTCACGAAGCTTGCGCTGGATTTCGAGGGCGCGTTTTCGGAGTCGCATCGCGTAGCCAGTCTTCTCTAGTGTGACTGAAAGCGGGAACATTTGTGACGCCGGCGTTCTTTCGCGCGTTTACACTTGTGAACACATAGTTCAAACTAGTAGATAGATGATTCAACTCTCAGGCGCCGGCAAGCGCTTCGGCCGGAAGCTCCTGTATGAAAATCTGAATTGGCTGATCACGCCGAAGGAGCGCGCGGGCTTGGTTGGCGCGAACGGTACCGGAAAGACCACGCTGCTGAAGTGTCTGGCCGGGATCGAGTCGCTGGACTACGGTTCGCTCAGCGTCACGCGTGGCGTACGCTCCGGTTATCTGCCGCAGGATGGTCTCTCG
>Ga0335078_10001803_pt1 | contig 32377 bp, 28 predicted proteins | sample Lox_Sample_32_FD_206711 | JGI IMG/M metagenome (GOLD analysis project Ga0335078, IMG submission 206711) | Soil microbial communities from Loxahatchee National Wildlife Refuge, Florida, United States - Lox_Sample_3.2 | ecosystem: Environmental > Terrestrial > Soil > Wetlands | place: USA... | reverse complement strand
CCGCGCTTTCTGAATCCATCAGAAAAGAACAGCATTACGTTTCCATGCTGTACAGGCTGCTGGACGCGGCGCGGGAGCGGAGTGCGGCAGCCCTGGCTGACGTGCACGGTCGCGGCGGTGCGGGCGGCACGTTCGCGGCCCGGGTAGAGCGCGAGGTGTCCGCCGCGGAGCAGGCAAGAAGGCTTTCCCAGCTCAATAGCGTAGAACGCGGCCTGTGCTTCGGCCGGATGGACGATACCGGTCACCGCACTTTTTACATCGGCCGGATCGGGCTGCACGACAGCGAGTACGAGCCCGTTCTCATTGACTGGCGGGCGCCGGTGGCGCGGCCATTTTACGCGGCCACGCCGAACGACCCGGCGGGCCTGCTCCGCCGGCGGCACCTCTATACCCGCGGCCGGACCGTCGTGGGCCTGGACGACGAGGTGTTCGACCTCGACCAGATGGCCGAGGCCGACCGGCGCGGCCTGGTCGGCGAGGCGATGCTGCTGGCCACCATCCGGCGCGGCCGGACCGGGCGGATGAGCGACGTGGTCGCCACCATCCAGGCCGAGCAGGACCGTGTGATCCGGGCCAGGCTGGCCGGGGTGCTGGTGGTGCAGGGCGGGCCGGGCACCGGCAAGACGGTGGCCGCGCTGCACCGCGCGGCGTACCTGCTGTATACGCACCGCCGGACGCTGGAACGGCGCGGCGTCCTCATCGTCGGCCCGAACGCCACCTTCCTGCGCTACATCAGCCAGGTGCTGCCGTCGCTGGGCGAGACCGACGTGGTGATGTCCTCGCTGGGCGAACTGTTCCCCGGCGTCCGCGCCACCGCCGAGGACACCCCGGAGGCGGCCGTCCTCAAGGGCGGCCTGCGGATGGTCCGGATCCTGCGCGCCGCCGTCCGGGACCGGCAGCGGGTGCCCGACGGCGACCTGGACGTCGACATCGACGGCGTGGCCGTGCGCGTGCCGGCCGACGTCTGCGAGCGGGCCCGGATCCGCGCGCGCGGCATGCGCCGGCCGCACAACGTGGCCCGCGCGGTGTTTGTCACCGACATGCTCAGCGCCCTCGCGCTGGCCGAGGCCGGGGTGCTCGGGCGCACCCTCGATGAGGAGGACCTGCCCGGCGCACGCGCACGGCTGTGGGACGAGGATTCGGTCCGTGCGGCACTGGACGCCCTGTGGCCGTTCCTCACCCCGCAGCAGCTTGTCGCCGGGCTGGTCGGGGATGAGCAGGCGCTGCGCCGGGCCGGCCCGGGCCTTTCTCCCGCCGAGCGCGACGTACTGCTCCGCGCCCCGCATCCGCCCCATGCTCCCCGCGCGGGCCTGAACGGGACCGCCGGCAACGGGGCCGCTGGGGCCGCTGGGGCCGCCTCCGCCGCGGCCCGCCCCGCGGCGCCCGCCCCCGGCGGCCGCGCGTGGACCGTCGCGGACGTCCCGCTGCTGGACGAGGCCGCCGAGCTGCTCGGCGCCGACGACCCGGCCGCCCGCGCGATGCGCCGCGCCGCCGAGCGCCAGCGCCGGGGAGAGGAGGAATACGCCCAGGGCGTGCTGGAGCTCACCGGCCTGGCCGGCCAGGGCCTGGTGGACGCCGCGACGATCGCGGACCGCAACTGTGACGCCGGCCCGGACCTGACCACGGCCGAGCGGGCGGCCGCGGACCGGTCCTGGACCTACGGGCACGTCATCGTCGACGAGGCGCAGGAGCTGTCCGAGATGGCCTGGCGGATGGTCATGCGCCGGGTTCCCGCCCGCTCGCTCACCGTGGTCGGCGACGTGGCGCAGACCGGCAACGCGGCCGGGGCCCGTTCGTGGGGCCAGATGCTCGACCGCTACGTCAAGGGACGCTGGCGCGAGGAGCGGCTGACCGTCAACTACCGGACGCCGGCCGAGATCATGACCGTGGCCTCCGACGTGCTGGCCGCGGTGAATCCGGACGGGCATCCGCCGGAGTCGGTCCGTGACGAGGGCGCCGCCCCCCGCGCGATCCGCGCCGGCTCGCCGGCCGGGCTCGGGGCCGAGGTGGCGCGTGTGGTGGACGAGGAACTGGCCGGGCTGACGGCCGCGGAGGAGGGCCGCCTGGCGGTGATCGCCCCGGCCGCCCGGCTGGCCGAGCTCGGCGCGGCGACCCCGTCCGGCGTGCCCGGCGACCGGCCGGAGGCGCTGGACTCGCCGGTCGCGCTGCTGACCGTGGCCCAGGCCAAGGGCCTGGAATTCGACCGGGTGGTGCTGGCCGATCCGGCCGGGATCATCGCCCAGTCACCCCAGGGCGGCCATGACCTGTATGTGGCGATCACCCGCGCGACCCATCGGCTGGCCGTCGTCTACGAGGGTGACCTGCCCCCGATGCTCGCCGCCCTGGCCCCGGCCCCCGTCCCGGCCGGCTAGCGGTTACCGGGCCCGATCATGGAATCCCGGGCGGGCGGGCACATCGGCGGGCCGCCCGTTGTTTAACTAGAGGACATTCCCGGGTGCCCATGGCACTATCGGGACAACGAGCGTGACCTGGCGCCCAGCGGCGCCCTGTCCTTGGAGGACAATGACAGTATTCAGCGAGCGGTCCGCACCCATGGCCACCGATGCCGCGCCCGGCGAGGCCAGCGCGTTCCCGCTGGCCGATCCGGACGCCGTACCCGGTGACCTGGACCTGGAAGACCGCCATGCGCTCCGCCGGGTGGCGGGCCTGTCCACCGAGCTCCAGGACATCACCGAGGTCGAATACCGTTCGCTCCGCCTGGAGCAGGTGGTCCTGATCGGCGTCTGGGCTGAAGGCAGCCTGGCCAGCGCGGAAAACTCGCTGCGCGAGCTCAGCCGGCTCGCGGAAACCGCGGGATCGGCGGTCCTCGAGGGCCTCATCCAGCGCCGGAGCCGGCCCGATTCGGCCACCTACGTCGGTGCGGGCAAGGCGGCCGAACTGGCCGGCATCGTCGCCTCGGCCGGCGCGGACACCGTCATCTGCGACGGCGAGCTCACCCCCAGCCAGCTGCGCCGGCTGGAGAGCATCGTCAAGGTCAAGGTGATCGACCGCACCGCGCTGATCCTCGACATCTTCGCCCAGCACGCGCGCAGCCGGGAGGGCAAGGCCCAGGTCGAGCTGGCGCAGCTGGCCTACATGCTGCCCCGGCTCCGCGGCTGGGGCGAGTCGATGTCCCGGCAGGCAGGCGGGCGCGTCGCGGGCGGCGGCGGGATCGGCACCCGCGGCCCCGGCGAAACCAAGATCGAGACGGACCGGCGCCGCATCCGCACCCGGATGGCCAAGCTCCGGCGGGAGGTCTCCGGGATGGCCACCGGGCGTGCGGTCCAGCGCAGCCGGCGGCGCCGCCGGGATGTGCCGTCGGTCGTCATCGCGGGATACACCAACGCCGGCAAGTCGAGCCTGCTCAACCGGCTGACCGGGGCCGGCGTCCTGGTCGAGGACGCGCTGTTCGCCACGCTGGACCCGGCCGTGCGGCGGGCCCGGACCCCGTCCGGCCGGACGTTCACGCTGACCGACACGGTGGGGTTCGTCCGGCACCTGCCGCACCAGCTCGTGGAGGCGTTCCGGTCGACGCTGGAGGAGACCGCGGACGCCGACCTGATCCTGCACGTGGTGGACGGATCCGACCCGGAACCGCAGGCGCAGATCGCCGCGGTCCGCGGCGTGCTCGCCGAGATCGGCGCCGGGAACGTTCCTGAGCTGGTCGTCATCAACAAGTCCGACGAGGCCGACCCGATCGCGGTGGAGGGCCTCCGGCTGCGTGAACGCGGCTGCGTGCTGGTCTCCGCGCGCACCGGCGCCGGGCTGGACGGCCTGCGCGATGCCCTGGAGGCGGCGCTGCCCCGGCGCGACCGGGAGGTCACGGCGCTGGTGCCCTACCACCGGGGTGACCTGGTGGCCCGGGTGCACGAGGAGGGCGAGGTGCTGGACGTCGGTCACGACGCGGACGGCACGCGGCTGCTGGCCCGTGTCCCGCCGGCGCTGGCCGCCGAGCTGGAGCGGTTCGCGGTCGCGCAGGCCCGCCCGGCGGCGGTGGCATCCGGCTGACCAGTGCCCGCCCGGCCCGGGCGGGCACTCGCCTCGTGCCAGGTTTCCGGGGTTCCGGTGCTCCTGAGTGAACAACCCGGCGTGCAAACGATAATGACACAGGTTGAATCGCACTCTCGGTTTGAGGAGTAGCTCGGCCTACTGCGTGGCTTCGGCCTGCTTCAGCCGTGCACAACCTCTGCAGGCTGCGGTCGTGGACTTGGCGGGACGGGCATGCCGCCACTCGAGACCATACGCGTTGCGGCTCGCGGCGTGCGTGTTTGACGCGCCGCATCGTGCGCCCGACAAATCGCAAAGAACAGAGACCTGCTTCAGTGATATGTAGTTCACAGAACCATACTCCTGTTATTGTGGGCATCATGGAACCGGCAAAGCCAGGCTGGGTCTTCGACCGGGAACGGGAATGGCAGGGACTCACGGCGTTCGCCGCTGACTCCTCCCAGCACGCCACACTCGGCGTCGTCAGCGGGCGGCGCCGGCAAGGCAAGAGCTACCTACTGCAGGCACTCGCCCAGGAGATCGGCGGCCTGTACTTCGCCGCAACCGAGGCAACCGAAGCGGAGTCGCTGCGACTGTTCGCCGACGCGCTGGTCTGGCACACCCGCGAACCCATCGAGCAGCCGTTCCGGGACTGGAACGACGCGACCAGGTACCTGTTCCGCCTGTTTCACGGCGAGCCGACCGTGGTGGTGCTGGACGAGTTCCCATTCCTTTCCAGGGTCTCGCCCGCGCTTCCTTCGATCATCCAGCGTGAGCTGGGCCCGGGCGGCGCCGGTCCGGCGAGCTCTGCCCGCCTGGTGCTATGCGGGTCGGCGATGAGCGTGATGGGTGGCCTGCTATCGGGGCGAGCGCCACTGCGCGGCCGCGCCGGCCTGGAACTCGCCGTCCAGCCGTTCCGGTACCGGGACGCAGCGGTGTTCTGGTCCATCACCGACTCCCGCCTGGCGTTGCAGGTGCACGCCGTCGTCGGCGGGACGCCTGCCTACCGCAGGGAATTCGTCCGCAACGATGCGCCGTCTGGCCCGGATGACTTCGACGCCTGGGTCCGCCGCACGGTGCTCAACCCGCAGACGCCCTTGTTCCGCGAGGCACGTTACCTGCTGGCCGAGGAGACCGATATCCGGGAGCCAGCGATCTACCACTCAGTCCTGGCCGCCATCGCCAGCGGCAACACCACCAACGGCGGGATTGCCGGGTACATCGGGCGGCGCTCCGACGAGCTCTCTCATCCCCTGGCTGTGCTCGAAGACGCGGCGCTGATCGTCCGTGAACCCGACCTGTTCCGCGGCGGCAGGGCGACCTACCGCATCACCGAGCCGCTCATCACCTTCTACGAGGCAGTGATGCGCCGCCGCTGGCCGGAGCTGGAACTAGGGCTGGCGGATGCGGTCTGGGCGGCGGCCCAGCGCACATTCAGCGCTCAGGTCGCGGGACCACACTTCGAAGCCATCTGCCGGTCCTTCGCCACCCTGGCCGGAGCCGGACTGTTCGGCGAACTGCCCGCCGAAGTCGGCCACGGCACCATCAACGACGCCACCGAGCGTGCGCAGATCCAGGTGGACGTGGCGGTCTTCGCCGCCCCTGCGGCCGACGCCCCACGGCGCATCCTGTCTCTCGGCGAAGCGAAGTGGGGCGAGGTCATGGGCCTGCGCAACCTGGCCCGCCTCGCCCGCGCCCGCGACCTGCTCGCTGCGAAGAAATACGACACCAGCACCACAGTCCTCACCTGCTACAGCGCTGCCGGCTTCGACCAAGACCTGCGCGGTCAGGCCGCCCGCACCCCCGAGCACATCCTCCTCATCGGCGCCGATGATCTTTACGCGATTTAACACGCGTCACCGTGCGGATTTCCCGAGACGAGTTCACCCTGGTCACGGTGCGCACGACCCGGAACCCGGCCCGGATCACCGGCCTGAATGTGTGTGTGACGACAGTCCAGCCTGAATCCACTGGCACAGCACGGCCGACCCCATCACCGAGCGCCGCGGCCCCGGGCATCCAGCTCGTGTCCGAAATTGTTTTTGACCACGGCCGCAATGCCGCCGACGGTAAAATAACCGTGAGCGTACGTTACTCTTCGTGAGCGCCGTCCCGCCGACGCTAACGGGCAGATAACGGGTTATTATTCGTTCTGTGATCTGCGCGGCGGCGGCTCGCCGGGAAACCGGATCGAATTTGTCGATTTCCTTACGCATTGCCGGTATACGTGCGCGATCGGCGCCAGCCGACTACCTTCGCCGTGCTTGACCGGATCCTTCGTTCTGCTTTTTCCGCCCCGCTAAGGCGTATTGTTATAGCTACATACAGGTAGCTATGCGCCCGGGAACGTGACGGTGCGCGGGCGGCTGTGGTCGCAGACCTTCCACCTGCATGTGCAGGTGCATGTGCGGGCTGTCTGCACAGGCAGCGGCGCCGGCCCGGGTCCCGCGTCGGCGCCGGGGCGGAGCACCCCGCCGGGGCGGCCCGGGCCGGTTCGAGATGGACGGAAACCATCGCCAGCCGATGAGAAAGGGCCGTGTTTTGGCAAAAGCCTTGTACGAGGTCCTTGGGGTGCAATACGGTAACGGAATCGAATATGGTCGCTTGGCGCATGCGCGCGTGATGCCCGCTAACGTGGGCGCGCGATCCGCCTCCACGGAGTACGTGACGGCACCGCCGCCGGGGAGTACGACTCACGGCAGGTGGCCGCTCATGACGTACGGAACCATCACCCCCGGTTCCCGATGTGTAGGGGTTTACCGTTGACTGTCCGTTTGATGACCAACATCGGTCGCCTGTGGACAGGGTCCGAGATCCTGAGCAACGCGGCCATCCTTACCAAGGATGAGCGGATCGCCTGGGTCGGCCCTGCGGCTGAGCTGCCTCAGCGCATTCCGGGCGTGGTGGACGACATCGTCGACGTCGACCACGTCGAGAACCTGGGCGGCGCGCTCGTCACGCCCGGCCTCATAGATGCGCACAGTCATCCGGTGTACGCCGGCAACCGCTGGGCGGAGCTGACCATGCTGTCCGGCGGCTCCACGGCCGCCGAGATCAACTCGGCCGGCGGCGGGATCTCCTCGACCGTCACCGTCACCCGCGGAACCGATCCCTGGACGCTCTGCAACGGGGTGCGCGAGCGGCTCAACGGCTGGCTGATGTCCGGGACCACCACGGTCGAGGCGAAGACCGGCTATCACCTGACCCGGGACGGCGAGCTCGCCGACGTGCGCATGCTCCGCTCGCTCGAAAGCGAGCCCGGGATGCCGCGGATCCACGTGACGTTCCTCGCCGCGCATTCGGTGCCGCCGGAGTTCTTCGGGCGCCGCGCCGACTACATCGACGCGGTCAGCGCGTGGTGCCCGGACGCGGCGGCGGCCGGAGCCGACAGCGCCGACGTCTACTGCGAGGACGGCCGTTTCACCGAGGCCGAGGCCCGCTGGATCCTCAGCGCGGGCCGCCGGTCCGGCCTGCTGCCCCGCATCCACGCCTGCGGTCAGTCGCGCATCGGCGCGGCCCGCCTGGCCGCCGAAATAGGCTGCGCCTCGGCCGACATGCTGCACGAGGCCGACGACGATGACGTGGCCGCGCTCGCGCGGGCCGGGGTCGCGGCGGTCGTCTGCCCGGCCACGTCCCTGCAGACCCGCGGTGCCCCGCCGGTGCGCGCGCTGCTGGACAAGGGCGTGGCCGTCGCGCTCGGCTCGGACCACACCCCGGGCGGCAACGGCATCACCTCCATGGCGCTGGTGATCTCCCTGGCCGTGTGGCATTTCGGGATGAGCGTCACCGAGGCGCTGCGGGCGGCCACGATCGGCGGCGCGCACGCCCTGCGCGCTCCCGACCGCGGCGCGATGGCGCGTGGCCGGTACGCGGACATTGTGCAGTGGGATGCCGACCATGAGGGCGCGTTCGTCTGGGCTTACGGGCTCAGGCCATACCGCATCTGGCGCGGCGGCGAGCCCGTCCTGCCCGCCGCCCTCTGACCGGCCCGTGACGGGCCTCCGGTGCTGCCGCCAGCCGCGTGCGGCAGCGCCCGCGTTCATGGCATGCTGCGGGGCATGACCGCGCGTCCAGGTGCCCCGGCCGCCCCCGCCCCCATCACCCTCATCGTGGGTGAGGAGGAACTGCTCGTCGAGCGGGCCGTCGGCGCCGTGCTCACCGCGGCTCGCCGGGATGGCGGGACGAGTGAGCCAGCCGCCGGCCGGGGAGACATCCACGAGGTCGCCGCGGCGGACCTCGCCGCGGGCGAGCTGGCGTCGCTCACCTCCCCGTCCCTGTTCGGCGGGGGCGCAGCGGTCGTGATCCGCTCGGCTCAGGACGCGGTCAAGGAGGTCGCCGACGAGATAACGCGGTACGCCGCGGATCCGGCGCCGGACGTGGTCCTGATCCTCACCCACGCGGGCGGGGCCAAGGGCAAGGCGCTGCTGGCCTCGCTGAAAAAGTCCGGTGCGGTGGCGGTGACCGAATACCCGAAGATCACCCGGTTCTCCGACCGGCTGGACTTCGCCCGCGGCGAGTTCCGCCGGGCCCGGCGGGTCGCCGACGAGGCGGGCCTGCGGGCCCTGCTGGACGCGGTCGGATCCGATCTGCGCGAGATCGCCGCCGCGTGCAGCCAGCTGATGGCGGACGTGGACGGGCCGATCGGCGCGGCGGCCGTGGCCCGCTACTATCACGGCCGGGCCGAAGCCAGCGGGTTCAGCGTGTCGGACCGCGCGGTCGAGGGCCGGCTCGCCGACGCGCTGGAGCAGCTCCGGTGGGCGCTGGCCACCGGCGTGCCGCCGGTTCTCATCACCAGCGCGCTCGCCCAGGGCATCCGGCTGCTGGGCCGCGTCGCCGCCGCGCCGCGCGGCACCAGCAGCGCCGCGCTCGCGGCGGACGTGGGCGCGCCGCCGTGGAAGATCGACCGGGTGCGTCAGCAACTGCGCGGCTGGGCCCCCGGCGGCATCGCCCAGGCCGTGCAGGTGGTTGCCCAGGCCGACGCGCAGATCAAAGGGGAGGCGGTGAGCCCCGGCTACGCGCTGGAGCGCGCCGTCCGCCGCATCGTGGCCTGCCGCACCTGACCCGGGGCCGAGCACCGCGGCGAGGACGGTCCGCGGCGCGGAACCGCCATGGGACCGGGCGCGCGGGCCGGGTCTAGCTGCTGTGCAGCTCGGCGGAACGCCGGGCGATGGCGGACTTGCGGTTGGCGGCCTGCCTCTTGTGGATGACGCCCTTGGACGCCGCCTTGTCGAGGGCACGGCACGCGGTGTTCATGGCGGCGGTCGCGCGGTCCGCGTCGCCCGCGTTTGCGGCCTCGCGGAAGTGCCGGACGTACGTCTTCAGCGACGACTTGACCGCCTTGTTGCGCTGGCGCCGCTGCTCGTTCTGCTTGTTGCGCTTGATCTGGCTCTTGATATTCGCCACGCGAAAGCCTCGCTCGGAATCTGTTGAGGTCGTCCATACGGTCGGGTGAAGCAACGCCGCGTCCGGCGCGACCGCATGCGGCCAGGCGCGACTAGGCGACGACGAAGGATACCCGAGACGGCGGCCGATGCTCAAACCAGCGGTTCCCCGGCCCGGGTGACGTCCGGCGCGCTCCAGGTCATCGCTTCATCATCAGGGGCGCCGCATTCCCGGCGCAAGCGATATCGCGGGTACCGCCGAGATCACCCACGGACCCTCCGGACAGGGCCTGATCTGGGCAGCACACCGGCACCCGGCCAGGCATGGGACGATGGGAACGGCCGGGGCAGCGTGGCGCCGCCCGGCGCCGCCGCTCCGCGCGACGGCCGCTCCAGCGCGACGGCGCGCCTAGGCTATGGGACGCGCCCGACCGACAGTACGCACTCTCACCGCAACGGATGCCTGTGTCACCCACCACGGATTCACCCCGCGCCGAACGGACCGAGCCGGGCCATACCGACCCGGCGGTGATCCGTAATTTCTGCATCATCGCGCACATCGACCACGGCAAGTCGACCCTGGCCGACCGGATGCTGCAGCTCACCGGCGTGGTCGAGAACCGCAACATGCGCGCCCAGTACCTGGACCGGATGGACATCGAGCGGGAACGCGGCATCACTATCAAGAGCCAGGCGGTCCGGCTGCCGTGGACGGGTGAGGACGGCCGCCGGTACGTGCTGAACCTCATCGACACACCCGGCCACGTCGACTTCTCCTACGAGGTGTCCCGCTCGCTCGCGGCGTGCGAGGGGGCGGTGCTCCTGGTCGACGCGGCGCAGGGCATCGAGGCGCAGACGCTGGCCAACCTGTACCTGGCGCTCGGGGCGGATTTGCAGATCATCCCGGTGCTCAACAAGATCGACCTGCCCGCGGCCCAGCCGCAGCGGTACGCCGGGGAGATCGCCGGCATCATCGGCTGCGACGCCGGTGACGTGCTGCGGGTGTCCGCGAAGACGGGGGAGGGCGTGCGGGAACTGCTCAACGCGGTCGTCGCGCAGGTCCCCGCCCCGGCCGGCGATCCGGCGGCGCCGGCCCGCGCGCTGATCTTCGACTCGGTGTACGACACCTACCGCGGGGTCGTCACGTACGTGCGGGTGGTCGACGGCCGGCTGTCCAAGCGTGAGCGCAGCCTGATGATGTCCACCGGGGCCACGCACGAGACCCTTGAGGTCGGCGTGATCTCACCGGAGCCGCAGCCGTCCGGGGGCCTCGGCGCCGGCGAGGTCGGCTACCTGATCACCGGCGTGAAGGACGTCCGGCAGGCGCGCGTCGGGGACACGGTCACCTCCGCGGCCCACGGTGCCGCGGAACCGCTGGACGGGTACGATCATCCGCGCCCGATGGTGTTTTCCGGGCTGTACCCGGTGGACGGCGACGACTATCCGGAGCTGCGCGATGCCCTGGACAAGCTCCGGCTGAACGACGCCGCGCTGCTGTATGAGCCGGAGACGTCGGCGGCCCTCGGCTTCGGTTTCCGGTGCGGCTTCCTCGGGCTGCTGCACATGGAGATCGTGCGGGAGCGGCTGGAGCGGGAGTTCGACCTGGCGCTGATCTCCACCGCGCCGAACGTCGTCTACCGCGTCATCATGGAGACGGGGGCCGAGCTGCAGGTGACCAACCCCAGCGACTTCCCCGCCGGCGGCGGCCCCGGCGCCATCGCGCCCGGCAATGCGACCGGCCCGGACGGCAAGGCCGTGGGCGGGAAGATCGCGACGGTGTACGAGCCGATCGTGCGGGCCTCGATCATCTCACCCAGCGACCACATCGGGACGATCATGGACCTGTGCCAGGGGCGCCGCGGCTCGCTCGACGGCATGGAGTACCTGTCCTCCGACCGGGTCGAGATCCGGTACACGATGCCGCTGGCCGAGATCATCTTCGACTTCTTCGACCAGCTCAAGTCGCGGACCCGCGGATACGCCTCGCTCGACTACGAGCCGGCCGGCGAGCAGGAGGCCAACCTGGTCAAGGTCGACATCCTGCTGCAGGGGCAGCCGGTCGACGCGTTCAGCCAGATCGTGCACGCCGACAACGCCCGCGAGTACGGGCTGTCGATGACGTCCAGGCTGAAGGAGCTGATCCCGCGGCAGCAGTTCGAGGTGCCGATCCAGGCGGCCATCGGGTCCCGGATCATCGCGCGGGAGAACATCCGCGCCCTGCGCAAGGACGTGCTGGCCAAGTGCTACGGCGGCGACATCACCCGGAAGCGCAAGCTGCTGGAGAGGCAGAAGGAAGGCAAGCGCCGGATGAAGACGATCGGCCGGGTCGACGTCCCCCAGGAAGCATTCGTCGCCGCGCTGTCCACCCAGCAAAGCGCCTCGCCGGGCGACGCCAGGAAGCGCTGAACCCCCGTCGGCCGGCTCAGTGGCTGTTGGGCGGGACGGGCACGCCCGGCCCCTGCGGCTGCGGCAGGGACCGGATCGCGGGGGTGAGCACCGCGTTGGTCCGGTGGACGTGCAGGCCGCCCGCGGGCCCGCCGCTGCGGGCGGTGAGCGCCACCGACGCCAGCACGGCCACCGCGATGAGCAGCGCGAACAGGCCGATCGCGGCCCAGCCCAGGACCAGGCCGGTGGTCGCCATGCCGCGGCCGCGCTCCCCGGTCATCCGGATCTGCCGGCGCGCCTTGTGGCCTAGCACCACCGCGGGGATCGCGGTCAGGCCCATGGTGAAGAACTCCAGCAGCCCGAACACCATCGACGCGACCGCCAGCGAGTTGGTCGGCGGCAGCGGCCGGAGCGCGGGGAACGGCGGGGGGAATCGTGACGGCAGGTCGCCGGCCAGCGCCGTGAGCTCACCGTAGGTCTTCGCGGTGTAAGCGCGCCCCATCCGGTCGGTGTACTCGTCCTGGCTCAGCCTGCCCTCGGCGAAGGCCTCTTTGAGCACGTCGACCAGTTGTTCCCGGTCGGCGTCCGACGCGCGCAGCGACGGATGCATGCCCCCCAGGCCATGGGGCCCGAATAGAGGGGGACGCGGACGAAAAGCCGGCTGGTCTGCCACCAGAACCTCCCGCCAGGGATGACCCTCTGATTCTAGCTAACTCTCGACGTATGTAACGGACGGGCGGCCGCGAAGGTGCCCGTCCCGGCCCGTTCGACCCGGTTGCCGGCGTAGGTTAGCCTGCGCTACGTGAACAGCGGGCAGGTGGTCTCGGTCAGCACGGGACGCGCGGTGGCGGCCGAATGGGCCGGTGCGGTCGGCCGGACCGCGATCGACAAGCGCCCCGTCGCGGGGCCGGTGCGGGTGGGCCGGCTCGGCCTCGACGGAGATGAGCAGGCCGACCAGGCCAACCACGGCGGCACCGAGCAGGCGCTCTACGCATACGCCCGCGAAGACCTCGACTGGTGGGCCGGCGAGCTGGGCCGGGACCTGCCCGGCGGCGCGTTCGGCGAGAACATCGTGACCCGCGGGATGGACCTCACCGGCGCGCTGATCGGTGAGCGGTGGCGGATCGGCTCCGCCGTCGTCCAGATCACCTCCTGCCGCATTCCCTGCGGGACATTCCGCCAGTGGACCGGCGAGCGGGGCTGGGTGAGGCGATTCGCCCAGGCGGGGCGGCCGGGAGCCTACCTGCGCGTGCTCGAGGAAGGCAGCGTGCGGCCCGGCGACACCGTGACCGTGCTCGGCCGGCCCGGCGAGCGGGTGACGATCGCGGAGTCGATGCGCGCCTACTACGGGGACCGGGAGCTGATGCGCCGCCTGGCCGCCGTGCCGGGCCGCAACGCCAAGTGGGACACCATCGTCCGCGGCGTCGAGCAGAAGCTCGTTCCCGGCCCGCCGGGCCGCCCGGCCGGCCCGGAAAGCTGACCGTGCCAGGGGCGCTACCCGACGGCGAGCCCGTGCCGGCCGGCGGCGCCCTGCCGGCGGCTGCGCTGGACGGCGTGGGGACCCGGCCGTTCGGCGTCTACGTGCACGTGCCGTTCTGCGTCACCCGCTGCGGCTACTGCGACTTCAACACCTACACGGCCGCGGAACTCGGTGGCGGCGTGTCCCGGGAGAGCTACCCGGGCCAGGCCGCGGCCGAACTCCGGCTCGCCCGCCGCGTGCTCGGCGCCGCCGGCATCCCGGTCCGCAGCGTGTTCTTCGGCGGCGGGACCCCCACCGTGCTGCCGCCGGACCGGCTCGGCGAGATCCTGCGGGTCATCGACGGCGAGTTCGGGCTGGCGCCGGACGCCGAAGTGACAGTCGAGGCCAATCCGGAAACAGTAACAAAACCCGATCTCGACCGGCTCCGTGCCGGTGGCGTGAACCGGATGTCGTTCGGCATGCAGTCAGCGGCGCCGCACGTGCTGGCGGTCCTGGACCGGATGCACGAGCCCGGCCGCCCCGGCCAGTGTGCCGCGTGGGCCCGCGCCGCCGGATTCGGGCACGTCAGCCTGGATCTCATCTACGGGACACCGGGGGAGACCGACGCTGACTGGCGCCGGTCGCTGGAGACGGCGCTGGCGGCCGGGCCGGACCACATCTCCGCCTACGCCCTCGTCGTGGAGGAGGGGACCCGGCTCGCGGCGCGCATCCGGCGCGGCGAGCTGCCGCCGCCGGACGAGGACGCGACGGCCGACCGGTACCTGATCGCCGAGGAGGTGCTCGGGAGCCACGGGCTCTGCTGGTATGAGGTGTCGAACTGGGCGGCCTCCGCCGCCGCCCGGTGCGCGCACAACATCCTCTACTGGACGGGCGGTGACTGGTGGGGCGTCGGCCCCGGCGCGCACAGCCACGTCGGCGGCACCCGCTGGTGGAACGTGAAGCACCCGGCGGCCTACGCCGCCCGGCTCGGCGCCGGCCTCAGCCCGGGCCACGCGCGGGAAACGCTCACCGCCGCCGAACGGAAGCTGGAACGGATCATGCTGCTGACCCGGCTGGCCGGGGGGTGCCCGGTCGCCGAGCTGGATCCGGCCGGGCGCGATGCGGCGGGCCAGGCGGCGGCCGACGGCCTCGCCGACGAGCCGGCCCTGGCCGCCGGGCGCGTGGTGCTCACCCTGCGCGGCCGCCTGCTCGCCGACGCCCTGATCCGCGACCTGACCCCGTGAGCAGCCCCTTTCCCGCCCAGCGCGCTGCCCGCCGCACGCCCCGCAAGACCGGGCTGGCTTTCCGCCTTGGCTTTCCGGCCCCGATCAGGAGATCTGCGTCTGCTGGCCCGGGGTGACCAGGCCGGTCTCGTAGCCGAGCACGACGAGCTGGGCGCGGTCGCGCGCGGACAGCTTGGTCATGATCCGGCTGACGTGCGTCTTGGCCGTCAGCGGGCTCAGGTACAGCCGGGCCGCAATCTCCTCGTTGGACAGCCCGCCTGCGACCAGGGCCAGCACCTCGCGTTCCCGGTCGGTCAGCACGGACAGCGCCGTGCCCGCGGTGGGCGCCGGGCCGGCCGGGCGCGCGGCCAGGTCGGTGATCAGCCGGCGGGTCACGCTGGGGGACAGCAGGGCGTCGCCGCGGGCGACCACGCGGATGGCCTGCAGCAGGTCGGCCGGCTCGGTGTCCTTGACCAGGAACCCGCTCGCGCCGGCGCGGATGGCCTGGAAGACGTATTCGTCGGTCTCGAAGGTCGTCAGGATGATCACCTTGACTCCGGCAAGATCCTCCTCCGCGGCGATCCGCCGGGTCGCTTCGAGCCCATCGACGCCTGGCATCCGGATGTCCATCAGCACCACATCGGCGCGTTCCCGGCGGACCAGCTCGACCGCCTGCCGCCCGTCCGCGGCCTCGCCGACCACCTCCAGGTCGGCCGCGGCCTCGATCAGCACGCGGAACCCGGCGCGGATCAGCGCCTGGTCGTCGGCGAGCAGAACGCGGATCACGGGCCGCCGGCCTTCACCGTCTGGCCGGCCTCACCGGCCGCTCCAGCCCCGCCCCGCTCGCCCACTCTGGTCCTGCGGGCCCCGGTGGCCACGTTGGCACCCGCATCCGGCGCGGGCAGCCGCGCGGCGACCCGGAAGCCGCCGTCCGCCAGCGGCCCGGCCTGGATCGTGCCGCCGACCGAGGTGGCCCGCTCGCGCATCCCGGCCAGCCCATGCCCGGTCCCCGGCACCCGGTCGGGGAGGTCCCCATCGCGCGGGCCCGGCCCGGCCAGCCCGCGGCCGGTGTCGGTGACCTCCACCAGGAGCTCGCTGTCCAGGTAGGTCAGCGACACCGCGGCCGTCGCCGGCCCGGCATGCCGGATGGTATTGGTCAGCGATTCCTGCACGATCCGGTAGGCCGCCAGGTCGGCGGCCGCCGGCAGCGGCCGCTGCCGGCCCGCCACGCCGAACGTGGCCGTCAGCCCGGCCTGACGGGCCCGGTCGATCAGCGTCCCGAGCTGGCCGATGCCCGGCATAGGCTGCGTCGGGTCGGCCTCGTCGGCGCGCCGCAGCACGTCCAGGATCGCGCGCAGCTCCCGCAGGCCATCCTTGCTCGCCGCCTTGATGGTGTGCAGCGCCTGCACGGCCACGTCCGGGCGCTCGGCGGCCACGTGGGCGGCCGTGCCCGCCTGCACGTTGATCGTCGCCATCGTGTGCGCGACCACATCGTGCAGGTCGCGTGCGATCCGCAGCCGCTCCTCGTCGATGCGGCGCTGCGCGTCCTGCGCGGCGCGCTCCTCGATCGACGAGACGAACGCCCGCCGGCTGGAGACGGCGATGCCGCCCAGGCAGGCGATGCCGATCCCCCCGGGTATGAGGTAGAAGCCGCCCCCGGTCGGCCCGAACGGGTTCCTCGCGCTGGTGACCACCATCAGCACGGCCGCGGCCAGCACGGCCCACCCGATGGCCCGCCGCGGGGTTTCCTTGGTGGCCAGGGTGTACACGGCGGCCACGGGGGCGAGCAGCGCCGCGCCGTTCTCATAACCGAGCGCGGAGAACACCGTCACGGCGGCGACCGAGACCGCGAACACGGCCAGCGGGCACCGGTTCCGCCCGGCGAGGACCAGACTGGCCACGGCGACCAGGAGCAGCGCCGCGGTCGGCATGTGCGCGGCCGCGCTGTTGGCCGGGAGCTGGTCGCTGATCTGGTGGGGATGGGCTTCGCCGTAGGCCCCGAACACGGTGCAGACGGTCAGGATTACGGCGTAGGCCGCATCCCGGACAGGCGAGCGCCGCCACCACCACGGCGCCGTCGAACTGTCCATGGGGCAAGCGTAGGCCCGGCACCGGGGCCTGACGTCCTCCCGTGGGTGGCGGCCGGGTACTGCGGCCGGAGTAAGCGCGGCACCAGGCCGCGCCGGGTTACCGCAGGGTGGGCACGCAGATCCAGCCGGGGATCTGGTAGAACTCGTCGCGGATGGCCGAGCTGGCGGCGCGGACGGCGCACACCAGCACGACGATCCAGAACACGAACAGCACCGGGCCCATGGTGAACAGCGCCACCTTCGGGCTGTCCAGGGCCAGCACGCCGCCGATGATGCCGCCCGAGATGGCGAACAGCGTCGCGGTCAGCGTCAGGTTGAATGCCTGGGCCGCGTGCGCCCGGATGTGCGGCGATCTGTTCCGCTTGATGAGGTAGATGGCCAGCGGGGCCAGCAGCCAGCAGAAGATCGCGCCCAGGTAGCAGGCCAGGGCCCAGCGATCGTCGCGGTCCGGGATCGCCTGGGTTTCGCGGCGGGCCGGGGCCGCGGGCCGGGACCGCTCGCCGCCCGCCTCGAACCAGCCGCGGGGCTGTTCGCTGGCCGTCGGTGCCGGCTCCGCCGGCAGCGGCTCGCCCAGGGTCCGCCGCTCGTGATGTTCTTGCAGGCCGCGAGGCAGCCGGGCGGTATTCCGGGCCCAGCGTGATACCTCGGGCTCCCGCGCCGGCAGCTCGGTTCCCCCTTCCGGCGGCTGGGCTGGATCGGTCATCGTTCCTCGCGGTGTGTCCCCTGCATTCGCCACGTTACCCTGTCCCGCCCGTACCAGGCATAAGGGCGGTCCGGCCGCACCCATCGGCGCTCCCCGTGCCGGTCACGAAGTCGATGAGCTGCTCCACGCGCCCGAGCAGTTCCGGTTCCAGATCGGTGAAGGTGCGGACGGAGCGCAGGATCCGCTGCCAGCCCGCCGCGGTACCGCCGTCCCAGCCGATGGCGTGCAGCACACCCTCCTTCCACGGCGTCCCGCGCGGGACGTCCGGCCAGCGGCCGATCCCGATCACCGACGGCTTCACGGCCTGCCAGATGTCGACGAACGGGTGGCCGACGATCAGCACGCCCTCACGCGCCAGGCCGGCCGCGATCCGGCTCTCCTTCGATCCCGGCACCAGATGGTCGACCAGCACGCCCAGCCGGCGGCCGGGACCGGGCTGGAACTCGGCCACGATCTGCGGCAGGTGATCGACGCCCGCCAGGTATTCGACGACCACGCCCACGTCCCGCAGGTCGTCGCCCCAGATCTTCTCGACCAGCTCGGCGTCGTGCCGGCCCTCGACGCAGATCCGGCTGGCCCGCGCCACCCGGGCCCGCGACGGCGGCGGCGCCAGCGACCCGGACGCGGTCCGCGCCGGGGCCGCGGGCGCGGCCGGGCCGGCCGGGCGCACCAGGGTGACCGGCTTACCCTCATACCGGAAGGCCGCCGGCGTGAGCGGGAACACCCGGCGCTTCCCGTGCCGGTCCTCCAGCGTGACCGCGGCCTTGTCACAGCCGACCACGGCACCGCAGAACCTGCCCTCGGCGTCCTCGACCACCAGCCCGCGCGCCGCCTCCAGCTGCGGGACCGGCGCGCGCCGGCGGCGCCGCCCGCCCGCAAGAACGTCAAATCCGTACTCATGGCTTCGCATGGGACACCTCCGCTACGGCCGGACCGTACCGGATCGTCCGCCCGGCGGAGGAAACGCCACGCCGCTTGGCCGCCACGCCGCGTCCCGTTCCGCATGATCAGCGGGCGCCGGCGCGCCCGGCGAGACGGCGGCCAGACAGCTACAGGAGCAAAGGCGCGCGTGGGACAATAGACTTAGCACTCGGAAAGCTTGAGTGCCAGGGAGGTGAACACGTGCTAGACGAGCGAAAGCTTGACGTTCTCCGCGCTATCGTGGAGGACTACGTGTCCACCCACGAACCGGTGGGATCCAAATCGCTCGTCGACCGGCACAACCTGGACGTGTCGCCGGCGACCATCCGCAACGACATGGCGGTGCTCGAAGAGCAGGGGTATATCGCCCAGCCGCACACCAGCGCCGGCCGCGTCCCCACCGACAAGGGCTACCGCCTGTTCGTGGACCGGCTGTCGCACATGAAGCCGCTGTCGGCGGCCGAGCGGCGCGCCATCCAGACCTACCTGGCGCAGGCCTACGGGCTCGATGACGTGGTGATGCGGACGGTCCGGCTGCTCGCGCAGCTCACCCGCCAGGTGGCCGTGGTGCAGTACCCGTCGCTGACCCGCGGCGTGGTGCGGCACATCGAGCTGGTCCGGCTCGCGCCGGAGAAGCTGCTTGTCGTACTGATCACGGACACGGGAAGGGTGGAGCAGCGGACGGTGGACCTGCCGGAGCGCTGTGAGGACGAGGACGTCGCGCACCTGCGCGCTCTGCTCAACGCCAGCCTGGACGGGCGGCGGCTGACCGAGGCGGTCACGATCGTGGCCGGCCTCACCGAGGCCGTCCCGCCCGCCGCCCGGCCGAACGCGGCGGCGGTGTTTTCCGTGATCATGGCCAACCTGGTGGAGCGGCACGAGGAGCGTATCGTCTTCGGCGGGACGGCCAACCTGGCGGCACCCGACTTCTCCCGGGGTCTGCGGGAGGTCTTGCAGGCTCTGGAAGAGCAGGTTGTACTGATGCGGCTGCTCAGTGAGGCGACCGACGAGTCGCTACTGACCGTGCTGATCGGCACGGAGAACCCGGTCGAGGGGCTGCAGACCACCTCCCTCGTGACCAGTGCGTACGGTCCGGGCGAGGAGAGGCTGGCCAAGCTCGCCGTGCTCGGCCCGACACGGATGGATTACCCGGGGACGATGGGAGCGGTAAGCGCGGTGGCACGGTATGTCGGCGAAATCCTGATGGAGAGCTAGTGGCGACCGAGTACTACTCCGTCCTCGGAGTCCGCCGCGATGCGGCGCCGGATGAGATCAAGAGGGCTTACCGGCGGCTCGCCCGGGAGCTGCACCCCGACGTCAATCCTGACCCGCAGACGCAGGAGCGGTTCAAGGAGATCACGCAGGCCTATGAGGTGCTCTCCGACCCGGAGAAGCGCCAGATGTACGACATGGGCGGCGATCCGTTCGGCCGGGCCGACGCCGGCCCCGCCGGGGCGGGCGGTTTCGGTCCGGGGTTCCCGTTCAGCGACATCATGGACGCGTTCTTCGGGGCCGGCGCCGGGGGAGCGACGGCGCGCGGCCCGCGCAGCCGCGCCCGCCGCGGGCGGAACGCGACGATCCGGGTCGAGCTCGACCTGGCGGAGTGCGCGTTCGGCGCGACCCGGGAGCTGACCGTCGACACCGCGGTGGTCTGCCCGACCTGCTCCGGTGAGGGCGCCGCGCCGGGAACCCACCCGGAGACCTGCGATGTGTGCGGCGGCCGCGGTGAGGTCAGCCAGGTCGCCCGGTCCTTCCTCGGCCAGGTCGTCACGTCCCGGCCGTGCCCGCGCTGCGGCGGGTTCGGCACGCTGCTGCCCCGGCCGTGCCCGGAATGCGACGGCGACGGGCGGGTGCGGACCCGGCGCACGATCAAGGTCCGCATCCCGGCCGGCGTCGAGGACGGGACGCACATCCAGCTGGCCGGCGAGGGCGAGGTCGGCCCCGGGGGCGGGCCGCCCGGCGACCTGTTCCTGGAGATCGCGCAGCGCCCGCACCCCATCTTCGAACGCCAGGGCGATGACCTGCACTGCACGGTGACGATCCCGATGGTGGCCGCCGCGCTCGGCGCCACGCTCTCGGTGGACAGCCTGGACGGCCCGGTCGACATCGACATCCGTCCCGGCACCCAGTCCGGCCAGGTGATCCCGCTGTACAACCATGGGGTGCAGCACCTCAACAGCTCCGGGCGGGGTGACCTGATCATTCACGTCACGGTCGAGACGCCGAGCCGGCTCGACCCCGAGCAGGAGAAGCTGCTGCGCGAGCTGGCCAAACTGCGTGGCGAGGAGGCGCCCCCGGGCAAGTTCTCCCCGGGGCAGCATGGCTTCTTCTCCCGGCTGCGCGACGCGTTCAACGGCCGTTAGGGGCCCGGGGCGTGCCGGTGGCGCCGGTCTTCCTGGCTGACCGCGCCGATCTCGGCGGGGACGTGATCGTGCTGGCCGGCCCGGAGGGCCGGCACGCCGCGACGGTCCGGCGGATCCGCCCCGGGGAGCGCGCCGACGTGACCGACGGGCAGGGGCTGCTCGCCGAGTGCGTCGTGACGGCGGCTGGCGCTGGCCGGGTCGAGCTGCGGGTGCAGGCGCGGCGTGCGGTGCCGGTGCCCGACCCGCGGATCGCCGTCGTGCAGGCGATCGCGAAGGGCGAGCGGGCCGAGCTTGCCGTGGAGACGATGACCGAGGTCGGCGTCGATGTCATCGTGCCGTGGCAGGCGGAGCGCTGCGTGGCCCGCTGGCCGGCCGACCGCGCGGCCAGGGCGCTGGAACGATGGCGTTCGGCCGCCCGGGAGGCCGCTAAGCAGGCCCGCCGCGCCCGGGTGCCCCAGGTGACCGCGGCGGCGGCCACGGCCGAGGTCGCGGCGCAGGCCGCGGCCGCGGCCTGCGCGGTCGTCCTTGAGCCGGGGGCCGCGCAGCCGCTGAGCCGGCTCCCGGCCCCGGTGCGCGGGGATATCGTCCTGATCGTCGGGCCGGAAGGCGGGATCAGCCTGGCCGAACTGGACGCCTTCACCGCGGTCGGCGCGATCCCGGCGCGGCTCGGTGATTCCGTCTTGCGCACCTCGACCGCGGGAGCGGCCGCCGCCGCCGTGCTGATGGCCGCCACCGGCCGCTGGTAACCTCCGCGCCCGCCTGACAGGGTCAGCAGGCCTGGTTCCGGCGGTGCTTCGGGTGCTTCGGGCAGGCCGTGCCCGGCGGGACCGTGGCCGGGGCGATTGCCGCGGCGGTCGCGCTGGGACTCGCTGACGCGGTGGCGGCGGGCACGGTGGCGGCGGTCGCGCTGGGACTCGCTGACGCGGTGGCGGCGGGCACGGTGGCGGCGGGCTTCTCCGGCGCGGCGGACTTCGTGCTCGTCTGCAGGGACGGCGTCCTCGCGGGGGCGGCCGGCGAGGCCGACGCCCGTGGCCGCTGCGCCGGGGATGTCGCCGGCTTTGGCCCGGCCGGGGTGGCCGGGGCCGAGGACGGCAGCTTGGATGCGCCGGCCGACGCCGGCTGTGCCGACGCCGGCTGTGCCGACGCCGGGGCCGGCTGTGCCGACGCCGGGGCCGGCTGTGCCGACGCCGGGGCCTGCGGAGTCGGGCCCGAGCACGCCGTGGACTGCACCCGGTAGACGCTCTGCGTCGCCGGCGCGGCCGTACCGGAACTGGGCGCGGTGCTCGTCGCCGTCGGGCTGCCCGCGGTATTCGTCGCCGTCGGGCTCGCGGTGGCGGTGGGCGTGACCGGCGGCGTGGAAGCGGCCGGCCTGGGCGTGACGGTCGGCGGCACGCCGCCTGCCGGGTTCGGCGCGGTGGTGATCTTCGGCAGCGGCCTGGCCTGCGGCGAGCACGTCGTGCTGGGCGAGGGGCTGGCGGCCGCCACGCTGCCGCCTCCCGTTGCGCCGGGGGCGTTTGGCTGGCCCGGGTTCTGCTGCCCGGCTCCGTTGCTGCTGCCTCCGCCGGTCCCCCCGGCCGACGTGGTGCGGCCGACCGTGGAGGCGCCGATCTGCCCGACCTCGTGCCGGACGCCGGGTACCGCCAGCGCCGTCCCGGCGAACACGCACACGGCGGCCGCCGCGAGCACGGCTCTCAGCCAGCCCGTGCCGAGCCGGTGGTACACACCGTGGGCACCGGCGCCCGCCGCGGCCGCGGCGTGCCGTCCCGCCGCCGGAACGGCGCGGGCCGCGCGGCCCGCCGGGCTGGCGGTCGCCGTGGAGGCGGCATGGCCGGTGGCTGCCCGTTCCCCCGGCGGGTTCCTCCTGACCCGCCGGGCCTGGCTAAAAAGCCAGGCGAGGGCCTCCGCGGCTGCGTATCGGACCCGGTAACCATATCGCTCCGCGTCGACGCGGAGCCCGCCCCAGAAGGGGAAGAAGAGGCGCGACCTCAGCCGTCCGCGAATCTGGCTCAAGCCATCCTCGGCGAACGTGCACCTCGCCGCCTCGGCGTGCAGTTCCCGCCGTAGCGCCCGGGTGAGGTCGTCGTCAGACGAGGTCATGTCGATGGTTCTCCGTCAGCCATTCTGCTCCAGGACCGCCCGGAGCGAAGACATACCCCTCGCGGTGTGGCTTTTGACCGCACCTTTGCTGATCCCCATCATCTCCGCGATCTGCGCCTCGGACAGGTCGGCGTAGTAGCGCAGCACCAGCGCCTGCCGCTGCCGGTCCGGCAGCCCGCGCAGCGCGGTGATCACCTCGCTGCGCTCCAGCCGCGAGATCGCGCCCTGCTCGGCGCTGGGCATGTCCGGAGCGGGCTTGGGCGCGTTCCGGTCGATCACGCTGCGGTGCCGCAGCACCGAGCGGGACCGGTTGACCACCGCCTGCTTCAGGTACGACAGTGCCTTGTCTTCTTCCCGCAGCCGGTGCCAGCCGTCATGCATCGCGATGAAGCACTCCTGCACCACCTCTTCCGCCGTCGGCTCGTCCCGCACCAGCAGCACCGCCAGCCGTACCAGCGATCGGTAATGACTGCTGTAGAGCTCGGTGACCGCCTCCTCGGCCGTCAACTCCAGCTTCGCAGGTGCCTTAGCCGGTATGGCGGCCACGAGGGTCTCGGTCACAGCTGTAGGACGCACACGGCCCCCCGCCGGTTCACCCGCGGCCATAGGTGATTTCCACCGCCGAATCCCCGCCCATCTCGATCTGCAGACAGCAACGACTGCGCAACTAGCCCACCCCACCCGAGTCGGCGTTAACGGCCGCCCCCCAGCGCCTCCCCGACCGCATCCGCAGCCGTATTGTGCCAGATCGGCATGCCAAAGAAGGGGCATTTCGGACTCTCACACAAATCGCCGGGATTCCGTGGCCAAGCCTATCTGCGCGGCACGGCATTAGACACCGCCGGATCAGATCAAGGACCGATTCACCCGTAGTCAGGACTTTGGTCCTGAATGGAATAAACCGGACAAATCGGACTCGGGGGGGCCTGTGCAGCGATGCTTTGACCTGCACAAACAAAACGACGGCCGGGACAGGCCCAGGCTGCCGGGCGCGCAGCGAGCCGCCGGACGCTACGATCGGGGGATGCCTGACTGCCTGTTCTGCGGTATCGCTTCCGGCCAGATCCCGGCAAAAACGCTACGCGAAAACTCGCGGACTATCGCGTTCCGGGACATTGATCCGCAGGCGCCCACGCATATATTGGTCATACCGAAGGAACATGATGCCGACGTCGCCGCGGTCCCCCAGGCCGGCCACGGCCTGCTCGACGAGATAGCCAGCCTGGCGCACCGGGTCGCGGTCGACGAGGGGATCGGCGGCAGCGGTTACCGGATCGTGGTCAACAGCGGCGCGGACGCCAGTCAGGACGTGCCGCACATGCACGCTCACGTCATCGGCGGCCGGCCACTGGAGTGGCCGCCGGGATAACCGTGACATGCGCCTCAGGCCGGACGGATACGATGGGCGGAGCCTGGTAGAACAGTCCGGCGGGCGATCCGCCGGGTCTCCGAGAGCGTCCAATTGACAGATACCTCAAATGATCTTCGCAGCGGGCGGAGCGACGGGCAGCCGGAAAGCGGCCAGTCCCGGGTACGGATCGTCATCCCGGCCGACCATTCGATGGTCAGCCTCCTCGGCTCGCGCGATGAGCTGCTGCGGGTCATCGAGCGCGAGTTCGCCGCCGACATTCACGTCCGCGGCAACGAGATCACCGTAACCGGCCGGCCGGACGAGACGGCCCTGGTGTCCGGGCTGTTCGAGGAGCTCATCGAACTGCTCGCGAACGGCGCCGAACTGTCGGCGGACGCCGTCGAGCGGGCCGCGGCCATGCTGCGGCGCGAGCGGGGCATCCGCCCCGCCGAGGTGCTGACGCTGGACATCCTGTCCGCCCGCGGCCGTACCATCCGGCCGAAGACCCTCAACCAGAAGCGTTACGTGGACGCGATCGACAAGCACACGATCGTTTTCGCGATCGGCCCGGCCGGTACCGGCAAGACCTACCTGGCGATGGCCAAGGCGGTGAAGGCGCTGCAGGCCAAGGAGGTCAACCGGATCATCCTGACCCGCCCCGCGGTAGAGGCGGGTGAGCGGCTCGGCTTCCTGCCCGGCACGCTGTACGAGAAGATCGACCCGTACCTGCGCCCGCTGTATGACGCGCTGCACGACATGCTCGACCCGGACTCGATCCCGCGGCTCACCGCGGCCGGCACGATCGAGGTCGCGCCGCTGGCCTACATGCGGGGCCGGACGCTGAACGACTCGTTCATCATCCTCGACGAGGCGCAGAACACCTCGGCGGAGCAGATGAAGATGTTCCTCACCCGGCTCGGGTTCGGCTCGCGGGTCGTGGTGACGGGGGACGTGACCCAGGTGGACCTGCCGAGCGGGCAGATCAGCGGCCTGCGGATCGTCCAGGACATCCTGGAGGGCATCCCGGACATCCACTTCTCCCGGCTGACCAGCCACGACGTGGTCCGGCACCGGCTGGTTGGGGACATTGTGGACGCCTACGAACGGTACGACGCCCGGCAGCGCGACGACGAGCCCGGCCCCGCCGGCGCGGGCGCGCGCCGGGCCGGCGGCCAGCGCGCTCCGGCACGCGGAGGGGGGAAGCGCGGTCAGTGACGGCGCGAACCTGGTGAGCATTGACATCGCCAACGAATCCGGCGCGGGCGTGGACGAGGTGGCCCTGGCCGCGATCGCCCGGTATGCCCTGGACGAGCTGCACATCCATCCCCTCGCGGAGCTTTCCGTGCTGCTCGTGGACGAAAAGGCCATGACCGAGCTGCACGAGCGCTGGATGGGGGAGCCGGGGCCGACCGACGTGCTCGCCTTCCCGATGGATGAGCTGCGGCCGCCGCACGTGGGCGGCGTCAACGCGGGCCGGGCCGACGCGGAGGATCCGGGCCCCGATCCCGGCCTGCTCGGCGACGTGGTGCTGTGCCCGGCCGCCGCGGCCACGCAGGCCCGCGAGGCTGGCCACAGCACCCAGAACGAGCTGGAGATGCTCGCCGTGCACGGCATCTTGCACCTGCTCGGCTACGACCACGCGGAGCCCGGCGAGCGGGCGGAGATGTTCGGCCTGCAGGACGGGCTGCTGCGTTCGTGGCGCGCCAGCCGCGCGGAGGCCGCCCCGGGCACCGCAGAGAGCCCAGCCACGCCAGACGACCCAGCCGCCGCGGGCGGCGCCACCGCAGACAGCGGCCATCGCCCCGGCGGGCCCGGCGGGCAGGAAGGCCCGGGGGGGTTATGTCCGCCCAGGGCTGGCTGATAGCGGCCGCGATCGTGCTCGTGCTCATGGCCGGCTGGTGTGCGAGCGCGGAAGCGACCCTGGCCCGCCTGTCGGCGGTCGGCGCGGAGCAGCTCGCGGATTCGGCCCGTCCGGCGTCGAAGCGGCTGCGGGCCGTGTTCGCGGATCTGCCGCGCTACCTGAACATCCTGCTGCTGCTCCGGGTCCTCTGCGAGACGTCGGCGACGATCCTGGTGGTGGCCGCGTTCGTGCACTGGTTCGGGGCCGGCTGGATAGGGTTCCTGATCGCGCTGGCCGTCATGGTGTTCGTCGGCTACCTCGTGGTGGGCATGAGCCCGGTCCCGCTGAGCAGGAAGGGTGCCGAGCGCGTCGCGCTGGGCGCGGCCACGGTGCTGTATCCGCTCGGCGTGCTGCTCGGCCCGGTGCCGAGGCTGCTGGTCGCCGCGGGCAGTGTCCTCACCCGCGGCAAGAGCACCACGGTGGGCCCGCTGGCAGGCAAATCCGAGCTTCGCGGCCTGGTCGACTTCCTCGAACAGCGCAGTATCATCGAGCCCGGCGAGCGCGAGATGGTCCGGTCGGTCTTCGAGCTGGGTGACACGATCGTCCGCGAGGTGATGGTGCCCCGGACCGAGATGGTCTTCGTCGAGCGGGACAAGACGATCGGCCAGGCCCTGTCGCTGCACCTGCGCAGCGGGTTCTCGCGCATCCCGGTAGCGGGCGAGAACGAGGACGACGTGGTCGGCATCTGCTACCTCAAGGACATCGTGGCGTGGAGCCACGAGCATCCCGGCTCCGAGTCCACCGACATGGTCGACCAGGTGATGCGCCCGGCCACCTACGTCCCGGACAGCAAGCCCATCGACGAGCTGCTGCGCCAGATGCAGGCCCTGCAGATCCACGTCGCGATCGTGATCGACGAATACGGCGGCACCGCGGGCCTGGTCACCATCGAGGACATCCTCGAGGAGATCGTCGGCGAGATCACCGATGAATACGACCAGGAACAGCCGCCGGTCGAGTGGCTGTCCCCGGACGTGGCCCGGGTCACCGCGCGCCTGCCCGTGACCGAGCTGGCGGAACTGTTCGGCGTCACGATCGACGCCGAGGATGTGGAGACCACCGGCGGCCTGCTGGCGCACGCCCTGGGTCGGGTCCCGATCGCGGGCTCGGAGGGCACCGTGGGCGGCCTGCGCCTGACGGCCGAGAACCTGTCCGGCCGGCGGAACCGCATCGGTTCCGTCCTCGTCGAGCGACTCCCCGAGGAAGCCGTCCGGCCCGACCAAGCCGAACGTTCCGTCACCTGAGGCCGCCTACACTCACCGGGGTGACCGACGTGCAGCTAGGCCCCGAGGACCAGAAGATCATCACGCTGGCCCGCGCCACCCGGGCCCGGGTCGCCGCCCCGGAGGGGGCGGCCGTCCGGGACGAGACCGGCCGGACGTACGCGGCCGCCGCCGTCGCGCTCCCGTCGCTGCACCTGTCCGCCCTCCGCCTGGCCGTGGCCATGGCCGTGTCCAGCGGGGCGTCCGCCCTGGAAGCGGCCGCACTGGTCAGCGACGCGGGCCAGCCCGACCCCGGCGACCTCGCCGCCGTGCGCGACGCCGGCCCGGACGCGACGGTCTTCCACGCCGCCCCCGACGGCACCCTCCGCGCCACCCTCCACCCCTGACCACCCGTCCGTCCCGGGCGGCGGATGCGGGAGAATCGGGGGGTGATGTCGTCGCAGGAAGCCGCGGATGCCGGGGAGCACGCGGGTTTCCGCTCGGGCTTCGCCTGCTTCGCCGGCCGGCCCAACGTCGGCAAGTCCACCCTCATGAACGCCCTGGTGGGCGCCAAGGTGGCGATCACGTCCAGCCGCCCGCAGACCACCCGGAGGGTTATCCGGGGCATCGTGCACCGGCCGGACGCCCAGCTCATCGTGGTGGACACGCCCGGCCTGCACAAGCCGCGTACGCTACTGGGCGAGCGGCTGGACAGCCTGGTGCGCTCCACCCTCACCGAGGTCGACGTGATCGGGTTCTGCGTCCCGGCCGGCGAGGCGGCCGGGCCGGGGGACCGCTACCTGGCCCGCGAGCTGGCCGGCATCACCGGCACCCCGGTCGTGGCGATCGTGACCAAGACCGACGAGGTGTCCCCGGACCGGGTGGTCGCGCAGCTCGCGGCCGTCGCTGGGCTGGGGGAGTGGGCGGACGTGGTGCCCGTCTCCGCCGTTACCCGGTTCAACCTGGGCGAGCTCGCGGACGTGCTGGTCTCGCACCTGCCCGAAGGCGCGCCGCTGTACCCGGAAGGCGAGCTGACCGACGAGCCCGAACGGCTCCTGGTCGCCGAGCTGATCCGTGAGGCGGCGCTCGAAGGGGTGCGCGAGGAGCTGCCGCACTCGATCGCGGTGGTCGTGGAGGAGATGGCGCCACGCGGCGGGCAGCAGGACCTCACCGACGTCTACGCGGACATGTACGTCGAGCGGCCCAGCCAGAAGGCGATCGTCATCGGCACCGGGGGCAGCCGGCTCAAGGATGTCGGCACCCGGGCCCGCCGGCAGATCGAGGCGCTGCTGGGCACCCGGGTCTACCTCGACCTGCACGTCAAGATAGCCAAGGACTGGCAGCGCAACCCGCGCCAGCTCCGCCGCCTCGGCTTCTACGACTGACCGTCAGGAAAACACCATCCAGGCCCGGGCCGCACCTGGTTATTGACCTGCGAAGGCCGGCCCCCCGCCGGCCCCTGCCGGCCCTTTCACCGGACTGCCGGGGCGGCCCTCCCGCCGGCGCCCCCACCAGAACCGTGTTCGGCTGCTACTGTTGGTACATCATGCTGCGCGAGCTGCTCCTCCTTAGCAGCCGCGGCGGGGGCCGTTGACGGCCTGCTCCCTCGCCGCGGAGTATGCGCGTGACCGCTGGCCAGATCGCGGCCGCAATCCCGGCCGGATCCTCCGCAGCCTCGACGAGGAGCAGCATTGACCATGAACCCGCAGCATCCGGCCATGCCCGGTGAACAGAGCGAGCCAGGCGGCCAGCCGTTCCCGGTACGCCCCCGGCAGCGGTCCATCGGAGCCGATGCCATCCAGCCGCAGCCCAGCGGCATGCCGTGTCACCGTTACACCCCGTTCAAGCCCGTCGACCTGCCCGACCGGACCTGGCCCGCCCGGGCGGTCACGAAGGCCCCGCGCTGGCTGTCCACCGACCTCCGCGACGGCAACCAGGCGCTGATCGACCCGATGAGCCCGGCGCGGAAACGCCGCATGTTCGACCTGCTGATCGCGATGGGCTACAAGGAGATCGAGGTCGGCTTCCCGTCGGCGAGCCAGACCGACTTCGATTTCGTCCGCGAGCTGATCGAGGGCGGCCGCATCCCGGACAACGTGCAGATCTCCGTGCTCACCCAGGCGCGCGACGACCTCATCGAGCGGACCATCCAGTCGCTCGCCGGCGCGCGGCGGGCCACGGTGCACCTGTACAACGCGACCGCGCCGCTGTTCCGCCGGGTGGTCTTCGGCGCCAGCCGCGACCAGACCAGGGCGCTGGCCACCGACGGCACCATCTCGGTGCTCCGGCACGCCGAGCGCCTGCTGCCCGGCACCGACTTCGGTTACGAGTACTCGCCGGAAATCTTCATGGACACCGAGCTGGACTTCGCGATCGAGACGTGCGAGGCGGTCTCCGCCCTCTGGCAGCCCGAGGCCGGCCGGGAGATCATCTTCAACCTGCCGTGTACCGTCGAGCGGTCCACCCCCAACGTCTACGCCGACCAGATCGAGTGGATGAGCCGCCAGTTCTCCCGGCGCGAGCACGTCTGCCTGTCGGTGCACACGCACAACGACCGGGGCACCGCGGTCGCCGACGCCGAGCTCGCGGTCATGGCCGGCGCGGACCGGATCGAGGGCTGCCTGTTCGGCAACGGCGAGCGGACCGGCAACGTCTGCCTCGTCACGCTGGGCATGAACCTGTTCAGCCAGGGCATCGACCCGATGATCGACTTCTCCGACATCGACGAGGTCCGCCGCACCGTCGAGTACTGCAACCAGCTGCCGGTGCACCCGCGGCACCCGTACGCGGGCGACCTGGTCTACACGGCGTTCTCCGGCTCCCACCAGGACGCGATCAAAAAGGGGTTCGAGGCCCTCGAGACCGAGGCGGCCACGGCCGGCGTCCCGTTCGCCGACTATCCGTGGGCGGTGCCGTACCTGCCGATCGACCCCCGGGACGTGGGCCGCACCTACGAGGCCGTGATCCGGGTGAACTCCCAGTCCGGCAAGGGCGGCGTCGCGTACGTGATGAAGACCGAGCACCAGCTCGACCTGCCGCGGCGGCTGCAGATCGAGTTCTCCCGCGTCATCCAGGCGCGCACCGACGCCGGCGGCGGTGAGGTGACGCCGGCCGAGATGTGGCAGGTCTTCTGGGCCGAATATCTCGCCGACGGGCCGGTCACGCTGCTCGGCCACCGCGCCTCCTCGGTGGTGGAATCCAAGCACGTGCTGACCGCCGAGGTGCGCGTGTACGGCGAGGCGCGGCAGATCGAGGGCTCCGGCAACGGCCCGATCTCGGCATTCTGCGACGCGCTGAACATGGTCGGCGTCAAGGTCCGGGTGCTGGACTACGCCGAGCACGCGCTGTCCGCCGGCTCCGACGCACAGGCCGCCGCGTACGTGGAGTGCGAGATCGACGGCCAGCCGCTGTGGGGGGTCGGCATCGACGCCGACACCGCGGGCGCCTCGATGCGCGCGGTGCTGTCGGCGGCCGGCCGCTCCCGCCGCGGCTGATCGCCACGGCCGTCCCGCATCGCGCGGGCATCCCGGGATGCCCGCGCGATGCGGGACAATAAGGCCATGCAGCTGTACCGGGACGACGCCGTCGTGCTGCGCACGCAGAAGCTCGGCGAGGCCGACCGGATCGTCACGCTGCTGGCGCGCGGGACCGGCCGGGTCCGCGCGGTGGCCAAGGGCGTGCGGCGCACCAGGTCCCGGTTCGGCGCGCGGCTGGAGCCGTTCACGCACGTGGACCTGATGCTGTACCCCGGCCGCTCGCTGGACGTGATCACTCAGGCCGAGGTGATCCGGCCCTACGGCGCGCCGCTGACGGCGGACTATCCCCGCTACACGGCGGGCGTGGCGATGCTGGAGACGGCGGAGCGGGTCACCCCCGAGGACAAGGAACCGTCGCTGCGGCAGTTCCTGCTGCTGATCGGCGGCCTGCGGGCGCTGGGGGAGGGCAGCCACGATCCCCGGCTGGTCCTCGACGCCTTTCTGCTGCGGTCGCTGGCGGTGGCGGGATACGCGCCGGCGCTGGAGGAGTGCGCCCGGTGCGGGACGCCGGGGCGGCTCCCCGCGTTCGCCATCGCCTCGGGCGGGATGGTGTGCGCGTCGTGCCGGACGCCGGGCGCGGCGGCGCCCGGGGCGGCCACCGTGGCCCTGATGACCGCCCTGCTCCGGGGCGACTGGGACAGCGCGGATCACAGCGAACGACGGCACCAGGTAGAGTGCAGTGGCTTGGTGGCCGCCTATCTGCAGTGGCACCTGGAGCATTCGATCCGTTCGCTGCGTCATGTGGAGCGTGTGTGACCGTCCGGCCGCCCGATCCTCACCCGAGCGGTGCGCGCCCGCCCGCGATCCCGCGTGACCTGGTGCCCCGGCACGTGGCCATCGTCATGGACGGTGACGGCCGCTGGGCCAGGCAGCGCGGGCTGCCCCGGACCGAGGGGCACAAGGAGGGCGAGTCCTCGCTGCTCGACGTGATCATGGGCGCGATCGAGCTGGGCATCCCGTACCTGTCCGCCTACGCGTTCTCCACCGAGAACTGGCGGCGCTCGCCGGACGAGGTCCGGTTCCTGATGGGCTTCAACCGCGACGTCATCCACCGCCGCCGTGACCTGCTGAACGAGATGGGGGTCCGCATCCGCTGGGCCGGGCGCCGCCGCCGGCTGTGGCGCAGCGTGATCAGGGAGCTGGAGGAGGCCGAGCGGATGTCGGCCGGCAACTCCGTCCTCACCTTGCAGTTCTGCGTGAACTACGGGGGGCGGGCCGAAATCGCCGACGCCGCCGCGGCGATCGCCGCCGACGTGGCCGCGGGCAAGATCCGCCCGGACAAGGTGGACGAAAAGCTGATCGGGCGGTACCTCGATGAGCCGGAGATGCCCGATGTCGACCTGTTCGTGCGGTCCTCCGGCGAGCATCGCACCTCGAACTTCCTGATCTGGCAGGCGCACTACGCCGAGCTGGTCTTCCTGGACACGCTCTGGCCCGACTTCGACCGCCGGCACCTGTGGCAGGCCTGTGAGATCTACGCCAGCCGCGACCGCCGGTACGGCGGCGCCATCCCCAACCCGGCCGGCCCGGCGGACGCCCCGGCCGTGGCCGGCCGGCGAATCCGCCAAGCCCGGAATTAACCCGAAGTTACGTGCTTCAGCGGATGCGAATGCTGGCAGTGACCTGGCCAAACGATGTGTGAGGCCAGTCGGCGTTCTGACTGCATGCCGGTGTCCGGCGCGGCATCCGGCCGTCCGTTGATGATCAACTTGGTATCACGCAGAGGGCATCGCCAGATTCTTCTGACTACATTTCCGCTGCCCAAACCCAACGTTTCTG
>Ga0335078_10001802_pt1 | contig 32378 bp, 30 predicted proteins | sample Lox_Sample_32_FD_206711 | JGI IMG/M metagenome (GOLD analysis project Ga0335078, IMG submission 206711) | Soil microbial communities from Loxahatchee National Wildlife Refuge, Florida, United States - Lox_Sample_3.2 | ecosystem: Environmental > Terrestrial > Soil > Wetlands | place: USA... | reverse complement strand
GCGGCGCTGCCGTTCACGCCGCGCATGTTCCTGAACGGGTGGGGTCTGGTGGCGGTCGCCGTGCTGATCGTCGGATTCGCCGGAGCCCTCGACGCCCTGGGTGACCTGACCTCTGCCGACTTCGTTGCGGTCGTTGCCCCGCTGGCCGCCGTGCTCGGCGTGATGGCCGTGGCCCGGGGGGGCGGCGACGTCGGCCGCGACGGCAAGAGCACGGCATTGCCCCGGCCGTGAGCACTCAGTGCAGCCTTGCGATGACCAGGGCCAGCAAGAGCAGCGCCCCCGTCCCGGCTATCCAGATGGCGTGGTGCGCCCGGTCACGACGGAAGACGCGGAGCTGACCGCGCCTGGCCGGGATGCCGCGGTGAGACATGTGAGCCTTGCTGCCGTGCCAGCCGATATAGCAGGCAATTGCCGCAATGATGACCACCAGTCCCATGGCTACGCTGACAGCTCCTATCCGCCGCGGGCCGTGACGTCGGCGCCACGACCGCCCGAGCCGCCACCCCGGCCGGGCCCGCCATTCTTGATCATGTTACCGCTTTTCGCACTGTATCGCCTGCGGCTCGGCTGCGTCTCTGTCCGGGGTCGCGGTCCGCTAGCGGATGCCGAGGGCACGCCCGGCCTGGTCGGCCAGGGTCACCGCGACCAGGCGCGCCTGCAGCGATGGCCGGGACGCCGGTTTGGGCCGCAGCATGAAGCGCCCGTAATACTGCCCGTTGCCGAACGTCCGCAGCTCGATCTCCTCGCGAGGAAGCCCGGATTGCTCGACGTCGCAGATGTGGTGCCCGACCATCACCCTGCCGTCGGATTCCAGCCGCGGCGGATGGCCGAGCAGCGATCCGTACTCGAACCGGCAGCCGGCCAGGTCCAGCAGGCTGGTGAGCTGCTCCCGCACATGGTCGATCACCGCGTCAGGGGACCTGGCCGTATGGGCCAGCTCATAGGTCTCGTGAATCTGGGCGAGGTAGCGCGCGTCAGTGATCGCGATCACCTTCAGCCGCCGGGCCCGCGCGGCAAGCTGGGATACTGCCACGCCCACCACGAGCAGCAGCGCCGCGGTCCGGGCATCGTCTGCCCGGGCGATCGTGAACCGCTCGTAAGGCAATGTGAAAAAGAAGTCGAACCATGCCGCCGCCGACACCGCGGCCAGCGCGCCGGCCAGCCGGTTCCCGATCGCGGCCACGCCGACCACGGCGACTACCATCACCAGGGCCACGTTCGTATTCGACCAGCTTGACCGCAGCGGCAGCAGCACGGCCGCTACCGCCAGCGGCAGCAGCACCGCGGCGACGACCGCGGCACGATCCCTCGTCAGGTAACGAGCCGTCATCTGGTACCTCCACGCGCCGACTCGATCTTAGGCTCGGCCCGCCGCTTCTGCCGGGGCGATGGTCTTCCGGGCGGATAACGTGGTTTATCCTGCTTGCCAAGCTGATCATCGAATTCTTCACACCCGGTGAGGCACCAAGCCGCATGCCTACGGTGCAGGAGCCGCGCGACTCTTCGAAGGCGCGGGTCACCCGCTGGATGGCCGGGGCCGCGCTGGCCGCCATCGGCGTGAGCGTCGCGCTCGTGGTCGGCGTGAGCGCGGCCGGATCATCGGCGGGCGTGCCTGCCTTCCCCTCGGCTTTTCCGTGGCCGCCTTACTTCGGCCATCTGTCGCCGTCGGAAGTCCTGGTGTCGTTCACGTTGTGGATTGCAGTGATCATCGGCGGTGCCGGGCTCGCCGCCGGCCTGGCCGCGGTTAAGCGCGGGTGGCGGCCGCGCGCGCGGCACCTGATCGTCGGCTCCATGGTGGCGGTCGCGGCGCTGACGGTGGTGCCGCCCGTGGGCTCCACCGACATGCTGGACTACGCGGTCTACGGGCGGATCGCCGCGCTGGGGCACAGCCCATACGTGATGAGGCCGGTCGCACTGAAGCTATCCGGGGATCCGGTGGGGACAGTGGCGCCGGTTCCATGGCAGCGCAATCCCTCGGTGTACGGGCCGCTGGCCACAGTGACCGAGGAGGCGGCGTCGGAACTCGCCGGACCCTCGGCCGCCAAGACGCTGTTCTGGCTCAAAGTATGGAACGGCCTGGCTTACCTGGCGATCGTGGGGGCCCTGGACCTGCTGCTCCGATCGGACCCGGCGCGGCGGGCCCGCGCCCACCTGCTGTGGTCGGTGAACCCGCTGATGCTGCTGGCCGTGATGGCCGGGGGCCACCTCGACGGGCTGGGGGCGGCAGCGGGCGTGATCGGGCTGCTGGCATTCCGCCGGGCGGACGTCCGCGGCGGACTGGTGGCGGGCGTCCTGGTCGGGACCGCCGTGGCGATCAAGGCGCCGTTCGCCCTGTTCGGGCTGGGCCCGGCGTGGGTCGCGCGGCGGTCGCCGCGTGCGCTTGCCGCGATCGGGCTGGGCGGGGCTGCGGTCCTCGCGCCCAGCTATCTGCTGGCCGGGAAGCAGGCGCTGATCGACGCCGCGAACCGCGGGGGGGCCGGCGCCGACCTCTACCAGCCCTGGCAACTGCTGTACCGGGCGCTCGGCTGGTACAACCCGAGTCAGCGGGTAGACGATCTGGCGGTTATCGCGGCGGTGGTGCTGGCCGTGCTCTTGCTCCGGGGCCTGCCCGACGGCCCGCCGGGGCTGCCGGTCATCCGGGTGACGCTGGCCTTGACGCTCGCCTGGCTGGTGACCTCGCCGCAGCAGCGCCCGTGGTTCGACGCCATGATCTTCCCGCTCGTTGCCTTCATGCCGGTCACCAGGCTGGACTGGATCGTGGTGTGGCGGGCGGTGCTGGCCAGTGCGGCCGAATTGCCCAGCGTGATCTACTACACCAGGCTCCGGCCCCAGTGGCTGGCCGAGGTCACGGACATGATCGCCCGCGGCCTCGTGCCGATCGGCCTGGTGGCGGTGACGGTCGTGCTGATCTGGCTATGCGTGACCCGCCGCTGGACTCCCGGCGGCCGGACGGGCCCGGAGGAAGGGCAGCCCCTGCCTGGCGGCGCCAGCGGGGACTGCGCGGAACGATCGGGTATAAACGCGGGCAATAAGGAACGGCAGCACCATGGGGCGCACTGCAGCGGGCTGACCTAGACGGTGCTTCAGCCAGGACCCGCTCGCTGCGCCGGCGGGGTAGCGTCTGGGTATGCGCTTGGGTGTCCTGGACGTTGGTTCCAACACAGTCCACCTGCTCGTGGTCGACGCGCACCAAGGCGCGCGCCCCCTCCCGGCGTTCTCGCACAAGGCCGAGCTGCGCCTCGGCGATCACCTGGACGGGACCAACCGGCTGTCTCGCGAATGCGCCGTCCAGCTGCGCGACTTCGTGAACGAGGCGCTGCGCATCGCCGAGGACAAGGGAGCGCAGGAGCTCCTGGCGTTCGCGACGTCGGCCGTGCGCGACGCCGACAACGGCGACGAGGTACTCGCCTGGATCGACTCGCAGACACGGGTGAACATCCGGGTGCTGCCCGGCGCGGACGAGTCCCGGCTGACGTTCCTGGCCGCGAGGCGCTGGTTCGGCTGGTCGTCCGGGCGCCTGCTGGTGCTGGACATAGGCGGCGGCTCGCTGGAGATCGCCTCCGGGGTCGACGAAGAGCCCGGGGTCGCTGTCTCGCTGGCGCTCGGCGCCGGCCGGCTGACCAGGGACTGGCTGAACGGCGACCCGCCCTCAGCAGAAGAGGTACGGCAGCTCCGCAAGCACGTACGGGCGGAGATCGCGGCCACGGCCGGCGCCGTCATGCGGGACGGCCGGCCCGACCACGCCGTCGCTACCTCGAAGACGTTCCGGCAGCTCGCCAGGATCGCCGGGGCGGCGCCGTCCAGCGACGGCCCGTATGTCCGGCGGATCCTGCGCCACGGCGCCGTCACGGCGCTCGCGGAGCGGCTGTCGCGGACGAACGCAGCAGCCAGGGCGCAGCTCCCCGGGGTGTCCCGGGGACGGGCGCCCCAGCTCGCCGCAGGCGCGATCGTGGCGGACGCCACGATGGACCTCTTCGGCCTGCCCGAACTCGAGGTGTGCCCGTGGGCCCTGCGCGAGGGCGTCATCCTGCGGCGGCTCGATACGCTGCCCGGGCCGGCCCGGAGGCTGGCGACCGGTGAGGCGCTTCCTGCGCCCGGCTGACCGAGCTTGGGTCCCCCTCGGCGTCAGTCCGGGATGATACGAGTGTTGTCCGCGGACTCGTCAGCGACGGTGTCGGCAGCGTGCCGTGCGCCCTCGCCGGTCCCTGCGCGGCCCTGGCGGCCAGGGCCGCGCAGGCCGCCCTCGTTATCCTCGGGCTGGCCGCTGCCCAGCCTGGAGGCGGCAGGACCCGGCCGGCCCGGACTCCCGGGCTGAGCCTCGCTCCCGCCTTGGCTGTTGCCAGGCCCGGCGGGGGACGCCTCACCCGGCCGCTGGTCGGCGGGCTTGGCTGACGAGGGCTGGGGCCGGGGAGCCTGCTCGGCGCTGCGGATGCGCCCGGCGGCCTGCTGGGCGGCCGCCGCAGCCGCCGCGACAGTGGGAGACTGCGCGAAGCCCTGGGACTGTCCGAAGCCCTGGGACTGTCCGAAGCCCTGAGACTGCCGGAAACCTGGCGACTGCGCGGCACCCGCGGATTGCGCGGCGGCCGGGCGGTGTCCGGCACCCGCGGGCTGCCCGGCCGGTGGGTGCCCGGCACCCGCAGGTTGCCCGGCCGGTGGGTGCCCGGCGGCTTGCGCCATCGCGGGTCCCTGGGCGGCCGGACCGACGAGTCCGGGGCCCGCGGGAGCGCCCCTGCCCTCCGCCTGGCCTGCGGGGCGGTTGCCCGCAGCCTTGCCCTCGCTGAGGGCGTTGACAACGGCCTTGTCGACCTCGTCCTCCAGCGAGCCTCGGGCGACCTCTCCGGCGACCAGGGTGGTGACCACGTCACGGATCTCGGTGAGCCGCCGGATCGCTTCGGTGTGCCGGGACATGAGCAGGTTGAGGCGCCGCTCCGCGCCATCGTGAATTGCGGTGGCACGCGCGGTGGCCTCGTCCAGGACCTGCTTGGCCTGGGCCTTCGCGCTGGCCACCGCGGCTTCGGACTGCTTGTGAGCGTCGGCAACCGAGCGCTCGGCCTCGGTCCGTGCCTCGCTGCGCATCTTCTCCGCCTCGGCCCTGGCACTGGCGACCGAGCTCTCCGCCTGCTCCTGCGCGGCACGTAGCATGCGCTCGGCCTGGTTCTGCGCCTCAGCACGGAACTTATCCGTCTCCTGCTTCGCCTCCGCGCGCAGCCGGTCGGTCTCCTGCTTGGCATCGGAGCGCAGCCTCGCGATCTCGTCGTTGGCGCGGTTTCGCTGCGACTTGGCCTCTTCGTCGGCAAGCTTCAGGATCTGGCCGACGCGCTCGCTGATCTCCTCGTGGGGGGGCCTGGCGCTCGCCGCCTGCCGGGCCGAGGAGAGCTCGAGCCGGAGCCGCTCATTCTCATCCAGAGCGTGCGACAACCTGTTCTCGAGATCGCGGGACTGGCGGGCCTGGCCGCGAGCCTTCGCCGCGAACTCGTCCACCTGCCGCCGGCTGTACCCGCGCCGCTCAATCTCGAAATCCTCCTGGCCCAGGTCGGCAAGGCGGTCAGTGTGCTCGCTCATGGTTTCACCCGTCGAAAGTTTCAGGCAGGCTCAGCCTTGCGGCTGGCTGACCGCTCGGCGAAAGCGGGCCGAGTCTGCGGACGTTGTCTGCGTTAGGCGGCCACTCGGCAGTGTTGGCCTGCGGTTGTGGGCCGGGCGCGGCGTTATGGAATGACTGGCATGACTCTTGTCCTGAAGCACCCTTCGGCGCAACCGAAACGGCTGAGTATCCGGTTATGTCTGGATTGGTCGAGGCGCCGAAGCTGTATTCTGCGCCCGAACGGGGAGGAGAAGCTCCATGGTCCTGTTTGGATCTCTGGACGGACACGTCCCATCGGTGCATCCGCAGGCATGGATAGCCCCCGGAGCAGTCGTGGTCGGCCGGGTCACACTCGGCCGGGCCGCGAGCGTGTGGTACGGGGCGGTCCTGCGCGCAGACGACGACGAGATCCTGGTCGGGCCCGAGTGCAATATCCAGGATCTGTGCTGCCTCCACGTGGACGCCGGCGAGCCCGTCGTGCTGGAGGAGAAGGTCAGCCTGGGTCACCACGCCACGGTGCACGGAGCTTTCGTGGGGGCTGGCGCCCTGATCGGGATTGGCGCGGTCGTGCTCGGCCGGTCGCGGGTCGGGACCGGGACCTTGGTAGCCGCTGGCTCGGTGGTCCGGCCGGGCACCCGCGTTCCGGCCGGAGTCCTGTTCGCCGGAGTCCCCGGAAGGGTAGTCCGGGAACTATCCGACGACGACCGCGAGCTGTTCGCCCACTCCGCTGCCACCTACGTTGCCCGGGCAGCCAGGCATCGCGGCGTGACCTGGGCGAAGCCGGGCCAGCGCGGCTGAATCTGCCCGATGCGGGCCGGGATTAGCCGGCGGGTCCTGGGTAATGCCTACTACAAGATGGTTCTGGAAATGATCCTGATGGGTCATGCGGGACAATGGGATTGCACCGTACTGTGGGTGGTGGTTCCCGCGAATCCGCTCGGCAATGGAGGTGGGCGCGTTGCGAGAGCACCTGGACTTGCGCGTCCACGATCGGGTGGCGCTGGACGAGATAGAGCTGTACGCCGAGGTACTCAGCGCGGTCGCCGCGGCCGACCGGCCACTCACCGCCGACGAGCTCGATCGGGTACTCGGCGTGCGGCCCGTGGCGAGGGCCTCGATCTGCTCGGGCTGATCCCGGGCGGCGGGCTGATCCCGGGCGTCGGCCGCGGGCCCGGGCGGATCTAAGTCATCCTTGCTGGCAGCGGTGCTGTTGGAAAACATCACGTCGGTGTCCCAGTGCGTGAAGCCCAGCGACTCGTACAGTCCGATGGCCGGGGCATTGGACTCGTCGACGTAGAGCATCACTTGGAACAGGCCCTGGGAGCGCAGGTAACGCAGGCCCACCAGAGTCAGCGCCCGGCCTAGGCCGGTGCCGCGTTCGTCGGGGGCGACGCCGACGACATAGACCTCGCCGATGGGCTCGTGGGCGCGGGCCGAAGCGCCCTGCTCGGCGCCGGCGGGCGAGTCCCCGGCACCATGGATCTTCGTCCAGTGGAAGCCTGCGAGCTTCCCGCCGCGCTCAGCCAGGAAAAACCCGTTCGGATCGAACCATGGTTCCCGCTCGCGCAGGTCGAGGTCCTCGCGGCTCCAGGCACCCTGCTCGGGATGGCGTGCGAAGGCCCGGGAATTCAGCTCCGCCCACCCGTCTTCGTCCTGACCGATCACGAATGTCCGGACCGTGATGCCCTCGGCGAGCTGAGGCCGGTCCAGCCGGGACTGCAGCGAGCGGCGCATCTGCCACAGCGCGCGCACCCGCTCGAATCCGGCCGCGGCGGCGAGCCGGGCCGCGCCGGGCAGGTCGCCGTGCGCCCACAGCCGAAGTGGCCGTTCTCCGGCCTCGGCCACCAGCGCGCGCGTCAGCAGCAGGCCCAGCCCCTGCCGGCGGTGGCCGGGATGGACGACCAGTTCGCCGCTCGGGCCCTCGACCGGGTCAGTCGGGTCCATATGGGCATAACCCACGAGCTCGCCGTGGCTGGTCAAGAGCAGGTTGCGGGCCCGGGGGTCGCCGCCGTAACGCAGGTGGAGCATGACGTGCTCGGAGAGCGGGCCGACTCCGTCCTCCTCCTCGGCGGAGGAGACCAGATCCAGCACGGTGCGGACCTCGGCTTCGGTGAGCCGTCCCTGCGCGCGGACAGTCGGCGCGCCGTCGGCCGCCACGGGAGCGTTCGTCGGCGCGGGAAGGCCGGCCGGTGACGGCTCCGGTGCGTCAGACCTCGGCATGCGCGGCGCGCGCCTCCCGGTCGGGTTCGCTGTCGGAGCGTGCGTCCCGGTCTGGCATCAGCCCGGCGCTGGATTCGAGGTTGACGCCGTCCCGGTTCGCTTCGTCGCCCTTGACCGGGACGAAGCGGTATCCGACGTTCCGGACGGTGCCGATCAATGCCTCGTAGTCAGTGCCGAGCTTCGCGCGCAGCCTGCGCACATGTACGTCGACGGTCCGCGTGCCGCCGAAATAGTCGTACCCCCACACCTCCTGAAGCAACTGCGACCGGGTGAAGACCCGGCCAGGGTGCTGCGCCAGGAACTTGAGCAACTCGAACTCCTTGAAGGTCAGGTCGAGCGCGTGGCCACGCAGCCGCACGGAGTAGGTGGGCTCGTCGATGACCAGATCACCCGACCGGATCTCGCCGGACACTGCGGGCGCCATCCGGCCGATGGACAGACGCAGCCTGGCGTCAACCTCGCCAGGGCCCGCGGTATGCAAGATCACATCATCCGCGCCCCAGTCGGCGGTGACCGCTGCCCAGCCGCCCTCGGTGACGACTGCCAGGACGGGCACATTCATTTCCGCCCCGCGTAGCAGCCGGAGTAGCCTCTTGACCTGCACGAGGTCTCGCCGCGCGTCCACCAGGACCGCGTCGATCCCGGACTCGCCGATAACGGCCGTCGCGGATGTCGGCCCGGTGCGCACTTCGTGCGGCAGGAGGCCCAGCGACGGGATGATCTCGGCAGGCTCACGCGCGTCAGTAAGCAGCAGCACGATGCTCAACCGCCGCCACCTCCATCCCGCGGACTCATCCGCGGGAGGCCACCCTGACTCCCGCTTTGTCCCGGGGCCGACGTCGCCCAGGGTCCGTTATGAGCAAGGATAACTGACATGGCCATAGTGACCCTCCGCTACTGGGCGGCGGCGAAGGAAGCAGCAGGGACCAGCGAGGAGACGATCAGAGCGGGAACGCTCGCCGAGGCGCTCTCCGCGGCCCGCGGGAAGCTCGAAGGCAGCGAAGATGCCGGACAGGCCCCGCGGCTTCGCGCCGTCCTTGCTCGGTCATCGTTCCTGATCGACGGGATGCCCGTCGGGAGCAGAGCGCCAGAAGCCGTAACGCTTGGCGACGCGGCAGTGATCGAGGTGCTGCCCCCGTTCGCCGGGGGATAGCAATGCCACTGGACCTCACGGTTTCCATGGCCTTTCCCACTTACCGGATTCGCTGCGGACATATTCGGTGCGGACATATCGTGTCAAACTTCACTAATCATGACTCAAGCCCGTGAAAATCGCCATGATCAAGGAAAGCGTGCGCGGCGATATGAACCAAGCCGATCGCCGGCGACGTTAAGACGTTGTGGCAGGGCCAGGAAGCGCAGACAGCCGGGGAACGAGTGGCGGGGCCTCGGACGAGATGCTGGTGCGCACGCTCTACGCCGAGCATGCCGGGCCGCTGCTGCGGTACGCCCTGCACCTGACGAGCGGCGACCGGCAGCGCGCGGAAGACATCGTGCAGGAGACGCTGCTGCGGGCGTGGCTGCACCCGGAAGCCCTCGCGGAACGGTCGGCCCGGCCATGGCTGTTCGCAGTCGCGCGCAACCTCGCCGTGGACGCCTTCCGGGCCAGGCGGGCCCGGCCGCACGAAGTGGGCGAGGCCGCGCTGGAACTGGTTGCCGCCCCCGACGAGGCGGACCGGGCGCTTGAGTCGTGGGCCGTGGCGGACGCGGTCAAGGCGCTGCGGCCCGACCATCGCAGGGTGCTCCTGGAGACGTTTTACCGGGGGAAGTCCGTGGCCGAGGCGGCCGCGGCCCTCGGGGTCCCGGCAGGCACCGTCAAGTCGCGGACGTTCTATGCGCTCCGGGCACTCAAGCTGGCACTGGAGGAACGGGGGCTCGCGCCATGACCGGGCTCACCGGCTGCGCCGAAATCCGCCATGCCCTCGGCGTCTACGTCGTGGGCGCGATCGATCCCGCGGAGCGGGCGGCGCTCGATGCTCACCTCGGCGGCTGCCCCGACTGCCGGGAGGAACTGGCCGGCCTCGCCGGGCTGCCCGCCCTGCTCGGCAGGGTGTCGATCGAGGACGCCGAACGGTTTGTCCTGCGCGGCGACGAACCCGAGGAGCCGCCCGCCGAACTGCTCGACTCGCTGCTGCGGCAGGTCGCCGGGCGGCGGCGGGCACGCAGGTGGCGTGCCATCGCCGCCGCGGCCGCCGCCGCCATCATCGCGGTCGGAGGCGGGATCGTCGGCGGAGCCGTGATATCGCGCGCGCACCGCCCGGCAGGGCACACCCCCGGGCAGCAGTACGAGTCCTACCTGGCGCGTGGCACCGACCCGGCTACGCATGTGGCCGCTGCCGTCTACTACCACATGGCCCGGTCGGGAACCGCGATGCAGGTCCAGGTCACGGGCATCCCGGATGGCACGCGGTGCGAGTTCTGGGTAATGCTCGCCGGCGGTCGGCATCTGGCGGCCGCCACCTGGACCGTCAACGGCACCGAGGGCAGCAACTGGTACGCGGTCTCGTCGCCCGCGGCCACGGCGAGCGTGCGCGGCTTCGACCTCACCGGACCCGGCGGGCGGGTCCTGGTGACGATCCCGCGAAGCTCAAGCACTCCGCGTTAACGCGCTCCGGCGCCGAAAAGAGACAGCATTCCTCCTACCTCTTCCTATTACTTAGACCGGTAATCCGGAGAAAACGGTGGTGACAGGGAGCCTGGCCCCGCATAGCATCGGCACTGTGCCTGCCCGGAAATCAGCGTGCCCGGCGACCAGGACCGCATGGCTGCCCGGACCGATGCTCACCAGGCGGCGCGCCGTGGATTACTGCCGCGTCGCGACCGCCCAGTGTCGGTTGTCGGACGGCAGGAACCTGCCGGTCGCGCCGTAAGCCCGCCGAGCCGCCAGGTGAGTGTCCCTGGCTGGCGGCCTGCCCGGCACCGGCCAGCGCAGGTTCATGAGATAGCGCGCGGGCCGGGCCGTCGCAGACGTGACCTGGGCCGTCAGGCGAGCGCGCCAGGGGAGGCCACCCGCAGGCTGATCCCCGCCAGCATCCCCGGAAGGGACAACGCAGATGGGTATTGACGGGCGAGGCCGCGCTTCCCGAGCGGGGCCTCCGGGCCCTGCCCGGGCTGCGGGATCCGTCTGCTTATCCGACGTACCTGGCCGGGCCGGCTGGCGCTGGTCCCGGCAAACTGACAAGGAGGTTCCCGTATGAGCCGCTCCGACGTCCTCGTGGACGCCGACTGGGTCGAGGCCCACGTCGATGACCCCGGGGTGGTGCTCGTCGAGGTAGACGAGGACACCAGTGCTTACGACAAGGGGCACATCCGCAACGCCGTCAAGATCGACTGGAGGGCCGACCTGCAAGATCCAGTCCGCCGCGACTTCGTGGACCGGGCCGGCTTCGAGGCCCTGCTCTCGGAGCGCGGCATTTCCAACGACGACATGGTCATCCTCTACGGCGGCAACAACAACTGGTTCGCCGCCTACGCGTACTGGTACTTCAAGGTCTACGGCCACAACAATGTCAAGCTGCTCGACGGCGGCCGTAAAAAGTGGGAACTCGAGTCCCGCGACCTGGTGACCGACGTGGCGAGCCGGGCGAAAACGAGTTACCACGCCAAGGAACAGGACTCCTCGATCCGCGCCTTCCGCGACGAGGTGGTCGCCGCGATCGGCCAGCGCAACCTGGTCGACGTCCGCTCGCCAGACGAGTTCACCGGACGCCTGCTCGCTCCCGCGCACCTTCCGCAGGAGCAGGCGCAGCGCGGCGGCCACGTTCCTAGCGCGAGGAACGTTCCGTGGTCGAAGGCAGCGGAGGAGGACGGCACGTTCAAGTCCGACGATGCGCTGCGCTCGCTGTACGGCGGCGCGGGCCTGGACTTCAGCAGGGACACGATCGCGTACTGCAGGATCGGCGAGCGCTCGGCGCACACCTGGTTCGTGCTGCACGAACTGCTGGGCCAGCCGAACGTGAAGAACTATGACGGATCGTGGACCGAATACGGCTCCCTGGTCGGGGTTCCGATCGAGGTCGGGGATGCCCGGTGAGCGCCGACGGCTGCGGGGCCCCCGCAGGCGGCGCGCCGGCCAGCGCGGCCAAGGAAGCCGGCGGGCAGGCGGTGGTACAGGGCAGGGTTACCCGGAACGGATCGGCCCTGCCGCTCGGCTACGCGCGCCTGCTCAACTCGGGCGGCGACTTCGTTGCCGAGGTGCCGCTCGGCGAAGACGGCGGCTTCCGGTTCTTCGCCGCTCCCGGCTCGTGGACGGTGCGTGTGCTCGCTCCCGGCAACATCCGCGCCGAGCGCGTGGTGTCCGCCGATATCGGTAAGGTCACCGATCTCGAAGTGGCCGTCTAGGATCCCGCTCGGCCCGTGGTCCGCCGCCGTCTGCGCGGCGGACCACGGGCACGGTCGGCGCCGGGGTGGCTGCGTTTCGCTTCTTGACATCCGTTCGTCGCCTGCCTCGTCATCTCTTGTTAAACTCCCCGTCATCTTGCCCCCATAGAACTGGTCCTGGCTGCGAGAACGCGGCCGGCTTCTTACGACGCTTGGGGGCAAGGCGAGATCATGTCGATCGGCGCTGATTCGGCCAGTCCCGGACACGAGACGGGACTCGCCGCGAGTGAGCCCGCCGGGCGGGCGGCCACTGTGGACGAGGCATCGGGACCGGGCAGCGCGGTGACGAACGGAGCCAGCTCGCTGAGCGCGGTCGACCTGACCTTGGGTTTCGGTGAGCGGACGGTCCTGTCCGACGTTTCCTCGGACGTCCGCAGGGGGGTCGTGACCGCGCTGATCGGACCCACGGGGTCTGGCAAGTCGACGCTGCTGCGCACGTTCAACCGGATGAACGACAAGGTCCGTGGCTACCGGCACGCTGGCGACGTGCTTCTGGACGGGCACAGCATCTGGCATCCGCGCGTCGAGCTGATGTCGCTGCGCCGCCGGGTGGGCATGCTCTTCCAGCGGCCGAACCCGTTCCCGATGTCGATTCAGGACAACGTAATCGCCGGCGTGAAGGCGCACAGGCTGGCCAGCCGTGACCAGCTGCGGGCCGTGGCCGAGCGGCGGCTCCGTGAGGTGGGTCTGTGGGACGCGGTGTCCGGCAGGCTCAAGGACTCGCCGTTCCGGCTTTCCGGCGGCCAGCAGCAGCTTCTCTGCCTGGCCCGGGCGCTGGCGGTGGATCCCGAGGTGCTGCTGCTCGACGAGCCGACCTCCTCCCTGGACCCCATGGCCACCGAGTCGATCGAGGCGCTGATCCGCACGCTGGTGCCGCAGCTCACGGTCGTGATCGTCACGCACAACCTGGCCCAGGCGCGCCGGGTCGCGGACCAGACCATGTTCCTGTTCCAGGGAAAGCTCGTCGAGCAGGGGGAGACCAGCCAGGTCTTCGAGCATCCAGCCAAGGAAGACACCGCGCGTTACGTGGGCGGCCGCTTCGGCTAGGACACAGGACCCACCCGGGCGGGAAGGACCGTAACTCCCCCCGCCCGGGGGCAAGGCCGCGCGCGAGCGCGGACCTCATCGCACGCGCCGCGTGCGAGTCGTATAGCCCACGCGTCAGCGTGCATCAGTAAAGGAGTATTCCCCGGTGGCCAAACGAATCCGCTTGGTGTGCACAGCGGCCGCACTGGTCCCGCTCACCGTGCTGGCGGCTGCCTGCGGCAGTAGTGGAGGTCCGAGTTCATCTCCGCCGTCGAAATCGTCATCCGCGGCCATGGTCGGCCCGGCGCTGCCGACCGCGCCGGCCAAGGGCACAGCAGCCCTGACCGAAACCGGCAGCACTCTGCTGTTCCCGCTGGTCAGCTCATGGGCAACTGACTATCAGAAGCTCTACAAGCAGGTGACCATCACTACTGGCGGCACCGGCTCAGGAACCGGGATCACCGACGCGAGCACCGGCACGGTGGATATCGGCGCCTCGGATGCCTACCTGTCGAGCGCCGCCAAGTCCTCGTACCCCACCTTGCTGAACATCCCCCTGGCGATCTCCGCCCAGCAGATCAACTACAACGTGCCGAACGTCAAGAGCCTCAAGCTCGACGGCACCGTGCTGGCCGGGATCTACTCGGGCAAGATCACCATGTGGAACAACTCGGCGATCGCCGCCCTGAACCCGGGCGTATCGCTGCCCAGCCTGAAGATCGTGCCGCTGCGGCGTCTGGACAGCTCCGGCGACACCTTCCTGTTCACCAGCTACATGAACGCTCAGGACCCGAGCGGGTGGACGGCCTCTAACGTCGGCACAACCGTGAGCTGGCCAGCCGTGCCCGGTGAGATCTCGGAGACCGGCAACGGCGGGATGGTCAGCGGCTGCGGCTCGACCAAGGGTTGCATCGCCTACATCGGCATCAGCTACCTGGCCAAGACCCAGGCGGCTAGCCTGGGCCAGGCGCTGCTGAAGAACGCTTCGGGCAGCTTCCTGGCCCCGACGCCGGCCACCGTCTCGGCCGCGGCGGCCGCGCTGACCGGCAAGACGCCGGCCGACGAGACCCTCTCGCTGATCAACGGACCGGCTGCCAACGGCTACCCGATCATCAACTACGAGTACGCGATCGTGAACACGAAGCAGTCGAACGGGACCACGGCCGAAGACATGCGGGCGTTCCTGCACTGGTCTGTCCATGCCGGCCAGAGCGCCTCGACCTACCTGAACGCGGTGGACTTCCAGCCGCTGCCGGCGGCTGTGGTGACGCTGTCTGACAACCAGATCGCGAAGATCGGCAGCTGAGCTGATGGCCTCGACGGCAGGCCTGACCGGGCCAGACGGGGGAGCGGGCGCCGGCCCGCTCCCCCGTCGGCTCGGCGCGACGTTGCGGGCCAGGATCCGCAACGGCGACGTGATCCGCTGGCTCGGCCGCGGCGGTGCGATCCTCCCCGTGCTCTCTTTGGGCTTCATCCTGGTGGTCCTGCTGGTCGAGGCGATCCCGGCGATCAAGTACAACGGCTGGGGCTTCTTCACCAAGAGCGTCTGGAACGAGGGCACCGGATACAACGCCACGGTCGTGACGACTAACGGCGTCAAGCACCTGTCCGGGGCGCAGTACGGGGCGCTGCCCGAGGTGGTGGGCACGCTCGCCACCTCGGCCATCGCGCTGGTGATCGCGGTGCCGCTGTCGGTCGGCGCCGCCCTGGCCATAGTCGAGCGGCTGCCCCGGCAGCTCGCCAGCGCGGTGGGCATGTTCCTCGAGCTGCTGGCCGGCATCCCGAGCGTGGTCATCGGGCTGTGGGGGGCGGTGACGTTCGGCCCGTTCATCGCCCATCACGTGGCCCCGTTCATCTCGGACCACGTGCCCGACGTGCCGGTGCTCCGGTACTTCAAGGGGACTGTCGGCAACGGCCAGGGGATGCTGGTCTCCGGGCTGGTCCTGGCCATCATGGTGATCCCGATCGTGGCGGCCACCTCACGGGACCTGATCCGCCAGGTGCCGGTCCTGCCGAGGGAGGGCGCGATAGCCCTGGGCATGTCAGACTCGCAGACCGCTCGCCGGGTGACGCTGCCCTGGGTCGGGTCGGGCATCGTGGGCGCGGTCGTGCTCGGCCTCGGCCGGGCGCTGGGCGAGACCATGGCCGTGGCCATGACCTGCGGGGTGGCCCTGGGCGCCGTGCCTGGGAACATCTACACGACCATGACCACGATCGCCGCGACGATCGTCACCTACCTGGACACGGCTTTCCTGGACGGGACCGGGTTCGCGGTACGCACCATCGCCGAGCTCGCGCTGGTGCTGATGCTCATCACGCTGATCACGAATGTGGCAGCCCGGCTGCTGGTCCGGCGGGTCTCCGGTACCGCGCTGCCGGTCGGCCGGGGACTGTGAGGACTAGGCATGGCCAGCGCATCATCATCACCGCCCGGCGGCGCGACCGCGGCGCCCGCCGCAGGGGCGGACTGGCCGCCCGTGCCGCTGCGCAGGAAATTCTCCAACGCATTCTTCTGGATCCTGTGCGCCATTGCCCTCGCGCTGGTGATCGCTCCGACGGTCTGGCTGGTCATCGGCATCATCGGCCGGGCCTTGCCGCACTTCCAGTGGAACGTCGTGACCACTCGTACCAACGGCATCACCGGCGGCCTGCAGAACGCGGTGCTCGGCACGATCATCATCACCCTCGGGGCGATCATCGTCGGCGGGACGATCAGCATCCTCACCGGCCTGTACCTGGCCGAGTTTGCCCAGGGACGGCACAAGGGCATCCTGCGGGGCGGTTACGAGGTGCTGGCCGGGATTCCCTCCATCGTGCTGGGCTACGTCGGGTACGTGGCGCTGGTTGTCGGCCTGCACTGGGGTTTCGGGCTGTTGCCCGCCGTGCTTGTGCTTTCCGTTCTCACGATCCCCTACATCACCAAGTCGGTGGAGACATCGCTGGGCCAGGTGCCGACTAGTTACCGGGAGGGGGCCGAAGCGCTCGGGCTGCCCGTTTCCTGGACACTGCGGAAGATAGTCCTGAAGTCCGCCATACCCGGGATGGTCACCGGGCTGCTCGTGGCCACCGCGATCGCGGTCGGCGAGACCGCGCCGCTTCTCTACACGGCCAACTGGTCGGACGCGAACCCGACGCTCACGCTGACGCACTCGCCGGTCGCCTACCTGACGTACCCCGTCTACTACTTCGCGCCGATCAACCAGCCCGACGCGCACGCCAACACCTTGTCCTACGACTCGGCGCTGCTCCTGCTGCTCTTCGTGCTCTTGGTCATCATAGTCGGACGGGTGATCATCACAGTCTCACGGCGACATGCGGAGTGACCAGCGTGGCGGGGGGCGGCGGGGAACCGGTTGGGGAGGGGCGAGGCAGGCCGGCATTCGCGCGGGCCCGTATGGCCGAGGGTGACAGCGGCCGGGATCGGGGCAGCCGCGGCGGCCCTGGCGATGCGCTCGGCGGCGGATACCAGCCCGGGGCCTCAAGGCCGGCCGTGGCCGTGCTCGCCGACCGGATCGCCGCCTCCCTGGTGCACCACGAGCCGGGCTGGCGGCTGCCCAGGCATACCGCGCTGGCCCGCCGCTATAACGTCAGCACCGCCGAGATCGACGCCGCCGTGGACGAGCTTGCCGTCCGGCATCTCGTGCGCCGCCTGCCGGACGGGCAGCTGTACCGGGTCAGCCCGGCCGAGTACCTGATCCCGATTGAGGGCGTTCCCGGGCTCGAATCCCGCGCCGACCCGATGAGCGGGCAGATCACCTGCCGAAGCCGCCAGGCGTCCTGGCGCCAGGTCCCCGAGGACATCGGGTGGGCGCTGCAGATTCCGCCGGCGGAGCCGGTCGGCGTGGTGCGGGTGCTGTGGACGGCGAGCGGCGAGCCGGCGGCGTTCTGCACCACGTACCTGCCCAAGGAGATGGCCGGGCCGTTTATCAGCAGTCAGCCCGCCGGGGCCCCGGCGGGCTTGACGCTCCTGCCGATCACCGCTCCGCCCGCGCATCCCGGCCCCGACGGCGGTCGCCTCACGCCGGTCGGGCAGCCGCGGGCGGTGCAGGTCGAGATGCAGCCGCCGCCGCCGTCGGTGGCCAGGAGCCTCCGGCTGTCAGCGGGGGAGCCCGCCGTAATGGTGACCGTGCGGTTCGATGACCCGGCTGACGGCAGGCCGGTGGCGCTGACCATCGCCGTGCTCCGCCCCGACCTGTTCCGGATCGTGGTCGAATCTGGCGGGCACCCGCTGGCCGACAGTGCCGAGGGGACTTTGCCGGGAGCCTGGACACACGCGGTGGAGGACTGGGAGCCTTGATCCCAAATGCCTTACTCCGCAGCCGGCCAGGCTGATCGCACGCCGCGGCGCCGTGCCAGCGTTCTGCCGAGGGACAAGCCCCGCCACGGCGAGTTAATTGCTGCGCTGGCCGTGGTCCTGGTGCTGGCGCACCTCCTTCTTGCCCAGCTCACCCTGGTGCTGGCGGCCGTCCTCTGCGCGGTCGACCGGCTCAGCAGGTGGCGGCCGCAGTGGCTGGCGGCGCCGGCCGGCGCCGGCCTGCTCTGGGTGCTCGCGGTCGGGCCAGGCCGTGCGGTGGACGGCCTGGCGGCCGGGCCCCGGCGGGTGCTCGCCTACCTGGGCGGGATCGGCCGGTACCCCGGGCACCTGCTGCACCCGCTGGGCGCCTTCGCCGGGCTGAGCGGCTGGCTGCCCCGTCAGCTTCCGCTCGCGCTCATCCTCGCCGCCGCCGAGGCGTTCGGGCTGGGCTGGCTGCGCCGGCGGCGGGCCGGCCCGCCCGCCTGGCGGGTCGGCCTGGTCGTGGCCGTGCGGCGGCAGGCGACCACAGCCTCGATCAGGTCGGGAGGCGTGGTCACCAGAAACGGATGCCGTGTCGGGCTGGACGTGGCCACGGGACGCGCCGCCGAGATATCCTGGGCGGAGGCCGAGGGCGGGGTGCTGTGCGCCGAGAGTTCCGGGGCCGAGGCCGGCTTCGTGGTCGCCATCGCGGCGATCAGGCGCCGAAAGCCGGTGATCGTCGTTGACCTGACCGGGTCACCGCGGCTGACCCGGTCGCTGGCGGCCGCGTGCGCCGAGTCGGGCGCGCCGCTGCGTCGGTTCGGCCCGTCCGGGCCGGGATACTACGAGCCGCTTCGCGGTGGCGACCCGGGCCGAGCCGCAGCTCTGGTGCTTGGCATGATCGACTGGGCCGACGTCGGTGACCGGCACCGCCGGTCGTGCGCCGCGTACCTGACCGACGCGCTGGCCGTGCAGGCGGCCGCTCCCGGTGATCGCCGGGTGCCGCCGCTGGATGACCTCGTGCGCCTGCTGACCCCGGAGGGGCTGCGCGATCGCGCCGCGCTGATACCGGCCTACCACCCGCGCCGCGATGTGCTGGCAGACCGGGCGGCGGTGTCGGCCGCCCTGCTACGCGACGACCCGGCGATCGTGACCGCGCCGGTCACCCAGTTGACGGGCTTGCGCGCGTCGGCCCTCGGCCGGTGGCTGGAGCCAGGGCCTCCTGACGGCGCGCGGGTCAGCCTCGGCCGGACAGTCCGGGAACGAGGCGTCGCCTTGTTCTCGCTCGGTGACGGCGCCGACGGTCAGTCAGTCAGGATGACCGCCGGGATGGTCGCGGCCGACCTGCTGGCCGTGTGCGCCGAGCTCCACGCAATGTCGGTCCCAGCCGATAGCCTGGCCTGGATCAACGGCTGCGAGGCCGTGGCGGAGCGGGCGCTGGCCGAGCTGGTCGCCCAGGGCCGCGGCGCGGGGATGGCGGTGGTGCTTGCAGCGGCGTCCGTGGCTTTCGCTGAGCGCCTGCTCGCCGAAGTCAATGTCCTGGTCACGCCGGCCCCCGTCGATCCGGCTCTGGTGGGAGGCTTCACTGGCGGAGTCGGCAACGGGGCCGGCTCGGCCGGCGGCGGGTTGGCCGGCTCGGGCGGGTTGGCCGGCTCGGCCGGGTTGGCCGGCTCGGCCGGGTTGGCCGGCGGCGGGTTGGCCGGCTCGGGCGGGTTGGCCGGCGGCGAGTCCGGCGGCGGGCTGGCCGGCTGGTCCGGCGGCGGGCTGGCCGGCGGGTTGGCCGGCGGCGGGTTGGCTGGCGGGACCGCGAGTGCGCCTGGCTTCGCGTTCAGGACAAAGGACGATATTCCGCCCGGCACGTTTTCGCTGCTGGCCCGGGGGCCGCGGGGACGAGTGCTGCCGGAGTGCCGCCATGTGCCCGCCCGCCCGGACCGGGACAAGGCTGCGCTGGCCGGGCGGCCGTCATGAACGCCGCCCCGCCCGGGTACCGTCCGGCGGTTCCCCCGCCGCCGGAGCGGGCGGCGGTCCGGCCGGACCGGGTCTACCTTGGCTGGCAGTACGCGCCGCTGCATGCCGATCCCGGCCCGCTGCCGCGCCGGCCGGCACCGCCCGCGCCTGAGCAGGTCAACCAGGGCTGGGTGGACGCGCAGCGCCGTGAGGACCGGCGGCTGAGCCGGCCGCTCAAGTTCGCCTGCGCGGCATCGGCCGCCGCGAGCGGCCTGATCCTCGCGCTCGGGCTGACCGGGTTGCTGAACGTGCCGCTGACCGGAGTCGGCGTGGCCGCGGGCCTGGCTGCCGCGACGGCCAGCGGTCGCGGCATCCTGCGCGGCGAGCGCCTGCTGGCCGAACGGATAGCGGCGGAGCGGGTGCGGGTGGAGAAGATCCGTGCCGTGCAGCGCAGCCGGCTGGCGGCGCGGCAGGAGCAGCATGCCGGGCAGGTGCGCTCGTGGGAGTCGCGCCGCGAGGCGTTCGACCGGCAGGTGCAGTGGTATGCGGTGTCGCTGCCGGCCGAGATCGACCGGGTGGACGTGGTCGGCGGCACGCTGGCCGGCTGGTCCGCGCTGCTCACCATGATCGCTGCACCGCGCCTGTCCGCTGGCGGCGACGTCACCGTGCTCGACCTTACCGAGGGCGCGGTTGCCCGCGACCTGCTGGCGGTCGCCCGGCGGTCCGGCATTGAGCCGCTGGTCTGGGTCATGCCTGCCGACCTGCCCCGGCTCGACCTCGGTACCGGGCTGGGAGCCGAGGCCCTCGCTGATGTGCTGGCCGCGACCGTCGCGGCCAGCGAGGAGCCGGGTGCCAGCCCGAGCGGGGCCCGTGGCAGTGCGGGGGGGCCGGCCGCGTCGGCGTCGATCGACAACTCGGTCCTGCGCCGCGTTCTCGGGGTGCTCGGCGACGAGGCCGGTATTGCCCAGGTCAGCGCGGCGCTGCGAGTGCTCGCCCAGGTTGACGCGCGCGAGGACCTGCGAGCCGGCCTGCTGACCAACGGCCAGCTCGAGCGCCTGAGCACCCTGTTCGGCCGCGGCGCCGCGGACCGGGTAGTGATCGAGAGGGCGTGGGCGATCGAGTCCAGGCTGCGCGAGCTTGAGCGGCTTGGGTCGGATCCGGTGCCGCTGCGGCCGAGCAGGCTCCGGGTGGCATGGCTGGACCGGCGGGCGGGGGTGCTGGGCAACCGGGTGCTCGCCGCGTACCTGACGGTGGCGCTCACCCGCCTGCTGAGGCAGGCGCCGCCCGCCCGCCGGTGGCAGCAGACCCTGTGCCTCCTCGGCGCGGAGAAACTCGGCGGGGACGTGCTGGACCGGCTGACCGAGGCGTGCGAGATGTCAGGGACCGGGCTGGTCATCGGGTACCGCTCGATCCCTGCGCAGGCCAGGGAGCGTCTGGGCCGGGGCAACGCGGCGGTCGCGGTCATGCGGCTCGGGAACGCCGAGGATGCCCGGGTAGCCAGCGAGCAGATCGGCACCGAGCACCGTTTCGTGGTCAGCCAGCTCACCGATACCGTCGGGACGTCCCTGACCGGCACGGCCGGCGATTCCTACACCAGTACGGTCGGCACCGCGGACTCGGCGGCGGACTCGGTTTCGGCCAGCGACACCTACGGCTCCGCGCGCGGGCGGGGCCGCACCCGGCAGGACGCGTTCGCGCCGTTCGCCCACCTCAGCGGCTCGCTCAGCCAGGACACCAGCCAGTCGCGCAGCAGGTCCGACTCCAGGTCGATCACTGCGGGCATCAGCTCGAGCACCGCGTGGGGAATCAGCACCTCGAAGGCTGTCGGCACCAGTTCCTCGGCTGCCCGCACCGCACAGCGGTCGAGGGAGTTCCTCGTCGAGCAGCATGAGCTCCAGCAGCTTCCGCCGAGCGCGGTTATCGTCAGCTATGCCTCCCCGCAGGGGCGCAGGGTAGTGCTCGCCGATGCCAACCCCGCCATCATCACGCTGCGCACATCCACCCTGCTCAGCCTGGAGGAGGCGGTAGACGCCGCGGGATCCGGCCAGGGCCCGGCCGGCGGCATGCCGCGTCATCCCGGGGAGCAGCCGGGCGGCGCGGCGCGCCTGTCATCCGGCGCGCGGGCGCCCGGCCACCCGGAGCCGCCGCCCAGCGTCGGCCCGCCGGGCGGCCCGGAGCAGCCGCCCAGCGTCGGCCCGCCGGGCGGCCGGGAGCCGCCGCCAGGCCTCGGCCCGCCGGGCGGCCGGGAGCCGCCGCCCAACCTCGGGCCGCCGCCCGAGCGCCTGGACTGGCGCAGGCCGCGCTGAGCTGGCCCGCGCCGGAGTTACTCCGCTGCGACGTTATCTGCGCGGCATGACCGGCCTGCTGCTCAGCGCAGTGGCAGGGTCCTGACGCCCAGGAATGCCACCGCGAGGACGCCGAGCGACACCACGGTCACGGCGACCGTGATCACCAGAAGCAGGCGGGATCGGTCGTGGCGCCCGGGGCCTTCGCGCCGGCCGGAACGAGCGAGGCGCCCGGCGCCCCAGGTCACCGTGCTTGCCGCCAGGACCACGACGCCGACCGGCGGGCTGGCCTTGAGGACGGCCGCCCCTAGCGCGGCGAAGGAGAGGGCGGTCCTGGTCCAGGCCAGGTCCGTTCGCGCCCGCGCCAGGCCAGGGTCGAGGTCTTCGATGTCCTCGGCGGGAACCGGCTCGCGGTCCTGGCCGGGCGTCACCGGCGCACCGCCGATGCCATGACCAGGACCGCGGCGAGGACCGCCAGCGCTGCGATCGAGCCCGCCAGGACCCGGGGCAGGATCGAGCGGGGCAGCGGTTCGCGGCGCCGCAGGGCGCGCTGGTTGCGCTGCCATTCGAGGTAGCTGGCCACCGAGATCACGGCGCCAAGGATGATGAGCGGGACCGCTATGACGTGCCGGCCCCCCGGCACGCCGGCGAACGGGGGCAGCAGCTGGACAATGGCCAGCCCGGCGACCACCAGGGCGAGCGCGGTCCGGTTCCAGGCGAGGAACGTGCGCTCGTTGGCGAAAGTGAACCGGGCATCCGGCTCGGTGCCGTCGTCGGCCTGCCCGGCATCGTCGGCGCTGGTGATGCGGTGCTCCTGGCTAGTAGGCGCGGGCTGCGGCCCAGATGATAGCCGAATGCGCCGCGCAGCATCCGATCCCCGCCCACGACCAGGCCGCGCTCACCGCAGGGCCTGCATGGGCTGGCCACCGCTCCGGGCGATGGTGAGCCCGGAGTCGCCGGCGTTGTCGAACTGGTCGTCGACGCCGACTACTCCGCGCCCGCGGGCGGCCAGGATGGACGCGGCCACTGTGGCGCGGTAACCGGAATGGCAGTAGACCCAGACCTCGCCGGCCGGCACCTCGCCGGCCCGGGCGGGCAGTTCACTGAACGGAATGTGGATCGCGCCGGCCACGTGGCCGTCCGCCCACTCGAGATGCCGACGGACGTCCAGCACGACCGGGCGCCCGCTGTGTCCGCCCCGGCCGGCGAAGGCGGCCAGGTCAGCAAAGGTGGCCAGCCGCATGCGGGACAGCCGGCCGACGGACCATTGGCCCGCCAGGCCGGTGGCCGCCGCAGCGGGCCGGTCGATGCCGATCCGGGTCAGCTCACGCTGGGCTCGCGCCACCTGCTCGGGGGTCTGGCCGAGCAGGGTCAGCGGCGTATCGCGGGGCAGGACCCAGCCCAGGTAAGTGGCGAAACTGGTGTCCAGCGAGAAGCTGAACGAGCCGGGCACGAATCCGGCCGCGAACGCGAGCCGGTCGCGCAGGTCGATCACCCATTCCCCGGACGCGATCCGGGCGGCGATCTCCGCGGGGCCGGCCCGGCGCGGCGGGGACAGGTCCGGGCCGGCCGGCCCGGCCAGGTTGGCCGGGCCCATCCGCGCATAGTAGGCGGGGTAGGCGTCCAGGCCGGCCAGCAGTTCCTCGACATAAGCGGCCTCACCCAGCGTCAGCGCCGGGTTGAGCTGCTTCTCCCGCCCGATCGTGGACGACGATGCCTGTGCCTGCGTCGCCGCGCAGAAGCTGCCGAAACCGTGAGTGGGGAAGATTTCCGCCGAGTCGGGAAGCTCGCGAGCCAGCAGCCGCGCCGAGGCGTGCTGCGCCCTGGCCAGCGCCGGGGTGGCTGCCGGGCCGAGCAGGTCCGGCCGGCCGGTGGAGCCGAATAGCAGCGAGCCCCCGGTGAACACGCCGGCCACCGTCCGGTCCGCTTCGAGCACGTACGACAGGTGGCTGAACGTATGCCCGGGCGTGGCCAGTACCCGGATCCGCATGGCCCGGCCGACCCGCACGGTGTCACCGTCGCTGACCGGATCGCGGGCGAAGCGCACCGGGTCGGCGGCGTTCACCAGGTAGGCGGCGCCGGCCGAGCGTGACAGCGCCAGGCCGCCGCTGACGTAGTCGTTGTGCATGTGCGTCTCGGCGACGTGGGTGATCCGGACACCCTTCCGGTCAGCGAGGACGGCGACACGGTCGATGTCCCGCTGCGGGTCGATCACCACGGCCACCTCGCCATCGTGGGCAAGGTAGCTGCGGTCCCCGAGCGTAGGGGTCTGGATTGGCAGCACTTCGACCATATGATCAATCCTTCCAGGGACCGGCATGCATCCCGGATCCGGCAAACCTACGATCGTTCGGACTGGCTGGCAAGACCCGCAGCGGGTGCTGGCGGAGCCTCATGACGAGGATGACGAGACCTGAGCGGACTCAGCGGGGGGAGCTACCCGTCTGGCGTCCGTGGTTCAGGTGAAGATGATCTGCCCCCCTGCGGCGAGTGCATAGAACTCGCCGACGGTGATGATGTCCTTGACCTGGCCGATGAGGTCATCCTTGGTGAGCCCGAACAGGTCGCAGGAGGCCTGGCAGCCGTAAAGGCCCGCGCCGGTGTCGGCGATCATCTCGAGGAATTCTGGAATGGGCGGAATATCCAGCTTGTCCATCTTGCGTTCCATGTAGCTCGTCAGCAGGCCAGGGACGCCCGGCATGCCTCCGACGAGAGTGGCAAGGTGCAGGCCGGGGTTGCCGACACCCGCGATCTTGATGTGCTCGTGGCGTTTCTTGCTGATCGCGTCCAGGCCGAAGAACGTGAAGAACAGGTTGGCCTCGATGCCTTCGGCTCGCGCGCCGTTCGCCATGATCAGGGCGGGGTAGATCCCTTCCAGGGAGCCCTTGGAGACGATGATCGAGACCTTCTCGATGGTTCCGGACATGACAGCCCTCCTCAATTCCTAGCTCGGGTCAGATGCAGCCACGGGGCTTGGGAATGCCGGCGATCTTGGCGGCGATCTTGGCCGGGCCTTTCGGGAAAAGCTGGTACAGCTCCCTGACCGAAACTCCAGAAACCTTGCCGAGCACCCGCACGGTGGGAGCCGTGCCCTTGGTCTGGTATTCGTGCCGCATGAAACGGACGACCTGCCAGTGCCGGTCGGTCAGCTGGTCAATGCCGTCGGCCTTGGCGATCTGCGGTGCCATCGTCTCGGTCCACTGTTCCGGCTCGGTGAAGAAGCCCTCGTCGTTCACCGACACGACCTGGCCGTCGTAGGTAGCCTCCGCCATGTTGATCTCCCCCTCCGCTCAACCGGGCCGGACGCGGCCGGCCTCTTCCTTGTCGGCCTTATTCGCCGGGCTGGCCGCCCTGGCCTTCCCGGGACCGGCCGGCAGCCCGGCCTTTCCGCGAAGCGGCATGGCTGAGCTGATGCCGGGCAGGTTGCGGCCCGGCAGCAGGCTGTGCCAGTAGACCTGCTGGAACGCCAGTTTCCCGAGGTGATTCAGCCGCGATTGCTTGAGCAGCGGCAGGCCGACCCTTGCCGGGTAATGGCCGCCCAGGGGCTCGGTGTCGTAGTTGAAGTCGACCAGCAGGGCCTTCCCGCCCCCGGCCTCGATGAAGCAGTTGGTGTGGCCGTCGAAGGCACCCGCCAAAGGCCGGCCGGCCAGGAAGGCCCGGACGCCGTCGGCCAGTATGTCGCCCTCGAAGTGCGCGACGGAGCCCGCCTTGGACGTGGGCACGTCGGTGGCGTCGCCGATGGCGAAGACGTTGGGCTTGGCGACGGCCTGGAGGGTAGCGCGATCCACCGGGATGAACCCGAGCTCGTCGCCGAGCCCCGGCGAGCGGTCCACGTAGGCCGCTCCGCCGTGCAGCGGGACCACGACGGCCAGGTCGAAGGGCACCTCACGGTCGTCGTAGGAGACCAGGCGCCCCCCGCCGCCGGCCCGGCCCGCGGCGCGACGGCCCTGGACGCTCCCGGTATTGAAGTCGGTGACCAGGTCGATGCCCTTCTCGGCGAACATGCCCGACAGCTTCCGGTTGCACACCGGCTTGGTGAACGCCCCGTCGAGGGGTGTGACGTAGGTGAGCTCGACGCGGGAACGGATCCCGCGGCGCCGGAAATAGTGGTCGGCAAGGAAGCAGAACTCGATCGGCGCGACCGGGCACTTCACCGGCATGTCGATGACGTTGACGGCAACGCGGCCGCCGGGGAACCGCCGCAGCGCCTCAGCCAGTGCCTTCGAGCCCTCGAGCGTGTAGAAGGTGTAGACCTGCTCCATCCATCCCGGCCCGGTGAGGCCATCGGTCTCTTCCGGCAGCAGCCGCGCGCCGGTGGCGATCACGAGCGCGTCGTAGCCGAGCGCCGTGCCGTCCTCCAGGCGCACCTGGTCGGCGGCCAGGTCCACCCGGTCAATGCCAGCTTCGCGGAACGAGATGCCAGGCCGTAGCTGCCGGTGCCGCGGCCGGAGCAGCGTGCCCGGATCGGCCAGCCCGAACGGGACGAAGAGCAGGCCGGGCTGGTAGACATGGGCGTCATCCTGGTCGACGACGACGATCTCGGCGTCCCTGGTGCGGTAGCTCCTGCGTAGCCGGTTCGCTGCGATCGTCCCGCCAGTGCCCCCGCCGAGAACCACGATCCGCTTCATTTTCCCAGCCTTTTCCCGGGCCCGGGGCGCCGCCAGGGTCGTTGGTCCGTGGCGCGGATGACCATCGGCCCGTCGGCACCGGACCTGGCCGGCGTAGCCTCGTGACGCGGGGGAGTGCCGCCGCGGGAAGCTGGCCGCTAGGAGGTCGTCGATGAGCCAGATGCCAGTGGATCAGACGCAATCCGCTGGCCTGCCGCAGGTCGCCGTGCTCGGCGGCACGGCGCTCCCGCTGATAGGCAGGGCGCGGGTATACGCGTGCGGGATCACGCCCTATGACGTCACCCATCTCGGCCATGCCGCGACGTTCGTCTGGGTGGACACCCTCGTGCGGGTAATGCACGCCGGCGGCGCCGAGGTGATCGTGTGCCGTAACGTCACCGACGTCGATGACGTGCTGCTGGCCGCCGCGAGCCGGGCGGGCTCTCCGTTCGACCGGTTCGCCGCGATCCAGCAGTTCTACTTTGACCGCGACATGGCCGCGCTCGGCGTCGGGCAGCCTGCCTTGCAGCCCCGGGCGCATGCGTATATCGGGCAGGTGATCGCGCTCGCGGCGGGCCTGCTGGCTTGCGGGGCGGCGTACGAGCGGGACGGCCGGGTGTACTTCCGCGGCGCCGCCGCCGCCGGCCGGGCGGAGCCGGATGCGAAGGCAGCGCTGCGCCTGGCGGCCGAGTACGGGGACCACCCGGACGACCCGCGCAAAGATGACCCTTTCGACGTCGCGGTCTGGCAGGCATCGGGCGGTCAGGAACCGGCGTGGGCAAGCCCGTGGGGGCCCGGTCGGCCAGGCTGGCATGCCGAATGCGCGGCGATGGCACTGCACGCGTTCGGGCCGGCTGTTGACGTGCAGGCCGGAGGCGGCGACCTGCGCTTCCCGCACCACTCCTACCAGGCGGCGCTGGCCGAGGCATTCACCGGCGTCACCCCGTTCGCGCGGGCCCGGATGAACGCGGGCACCGTCAGCGTGGCCGGCGCGAAGATGGCCAAGTCAGCCGGCAACCTGGTGCTCGTCAGCGATCTGCTCGAGGACTACCCCGCGGCTGCCGTCCGGCTGCTGATCCTGGACCGCCCGTGGGACCGGGACTGGGACTTTGAGCTCGGCAAGCTGGACGCGGCCGCCGCCCGGCTGGAACGCCTGCACACGGCGGCTGGTCGCCCCGACCGCGGCGGTCACGGCGGCGCAGCGGTTGCCGCGGTCAGGGCCTCGCTGGCCGACGATCTCGACGTGCCCGCCGCGCTCCGCATCGCCGAAGATGAGGGCGGCCAGGCTGCCCGTGGCCTCGGCTCCCTGCTCGGGCTGTGGTAGCCCGGCCGGGATCGCCGCCGCCCCGGACAGGGCAGCCGGGGAGCAGGGAACCCGGGGCAACAGGGAACCCGGAGAGCATGGTGCCCGTGAGTTCTCGGGGCGCGCGCCGGCCACGGTCACCGTCACCTTCGCCGGCTCCGGCGACGCGTTCGGCAGCGGCGGCCGGTACCAGGCCTGCATCCACCTCCGCGGACCGGGCGGCGCCTCCCCGGTGCTGCTGGACAGCGGGGCCACTTCGCTGAGCGCGCTGCGGCGGTGCGGGCTCGACCCCGGGGAAATAGCCGCCGTCTTCGTGTCCCACCTGCACGGAGATCATTTCGGCGCCGCGGCCTGGTAGCGCCTGGGCCGCCGCGTCAGCCACTGCCAGAAGGCGCGGCGCGGCGGACGTGCCGTGAGGCTGCCGCTGCGGACGCTGCCTGTCACCTCGATCCGCAGCGTGACCGGGACCTCGGGGGCCCACGGCGCTCGTACCTTCACCCCGCCGCTCGCAATCGTGACATCCCCGGCTTCGACCGCTATGCCCGGCTTCGTCACCAGCGTCAGGCTCCCGCTGTGCACCTCGGCCTGGATCTGCAGCGAAGGCTGCGTGACGACAGCCTCAGTGAAGTCCAGCTTGACGCTTCCGCTGGTGACCCGCACCTCCATCCGGCGCGGCACCACCCAGCGGCCCTCCCGCTTCGCGCTGCCGCTGCCGCACTCAATGCGCATGGCGTCCTTGGGCTCCGGGAGCGCGACACCGGCCACCGGGTCCACCGCCGGGAGGTCCGTCGTCAGCGCGGCCAGCTCACCGTAGGTGCTCGCGGTCAGCGCGGCTTCCAGCCGCTGGTCAAGTTCCTCCGCGGTCAGCCGGCCGTCGCCCGCGGCCACCCGCAGGACCTCGACGACCCGGTCCCGGTCCCGGTGCGACGCCCTCAACTGGCTCAGCACCACCTGATCACCGCGCGCCGCGGCGTCTGCCCGTCCCGCGGTGTCTCCCCGTGCCTCCATGCCGGCCCGTTCCTCCCGACCGCCTCGTGCCGCCGGCTCGTTTCCGTGCCCGCCCGGCGGCATTCCGCCCACCATGTACCTAACTGTAAGCCTGCTGCGGCCGCTGCGTCGGCAGCCATGTCTCACCCGTGACCGGTGTGCGGCCAAAAGCGCCAGGGCAACGACGGCGACCGCCCGCTGGCCTTTCCGCGGCAACCGGTGGCAGTAAGCGCACAAGCCTGATATGCACGCCATATGGGGGCGACGGCTGGCATCGGCGGTGGCGCCGCGGGCCCGTGGTACCGGGTCCAGGCGATCACGGCCGATGGCCGCCGCGGCACAGCGGAGCGGGATTACGCCTCGGTGCTGCCCGCCGTACTGAATGCCGCGCTGCACCGCCGCCCGTTCGTCGCCGGATGGCTTTCCCGCGGCGGCGGGGCGCCGCTTGAGCTGATCACCAACGCCGGGCCGCTGCCAGAGCCCGCCGCGGCGGACCGGGCCGGCGCCGGGCAGATTCCGGTGGCCAGGCTGCAGGACAGGCCCGGTGCGGGGCACCAGCTCGCCGACCCGGCCGCAGCCATCGACCCCAGGCGGGTTATCGACTCGAGCCGGGTTATTGACTCGAGCCGGGTTATCGACTCGAGCCGGGTCATCGACTCGAGCCGGGTCATCGACCCGAGCCGGGTCATCGACCCGAGCCGGGTCATCGGGCCGAGCCGGGCGGTCGAGCCGAGCGGGGCCGTCGACCCGGTCGGCCCATTCGAGCCGAGGGAGCTTCTGTTCCCCTGGGGTGCCCGCGGCACGGCGATGCCGGACGGCCTGCTGTCCGACCTTGACCGTCTCGTCTGGGCGCCCTGCCCAGGCCGTCAGGCCCCGCCGCTGGCGTGGGACCCGGTGCCGCCAGGCTGGGACATGACCGCAGGCCGCCAGGGCCACGCCGGGGCTACCGGGCAGCAGGGCCGCCGCGCCGCCGACGGCCAGGGCGACAGGCGCCCCACGCTGTTCGAGTCGGCGCTGACCACGCTCATGGCGAGGCCGTTCGGCTGGCTGGTGGTGGCCGAGCCGTCGGAACTCATCGACTCCGAGATAGCGGAGTTGCGCACCCAGCTGAACGTGCTCAGGCGATACGACGAGGAGCATTCCCGGTTCGACGTAGGCCGCGCCGAGCGACGCCTGGCCGAACTCGATGCCTTCCGGGAAGCCGGGCTGTGGAACGTCCGGGTCCTGGCCGGCGCCGCAACCGGAGCCGAACTGCGCTTGGTCGCCCCGGTGCTGGTGGGCTCGGTCGACCTGGCCGCGCACCCTTACCGGCTGCGCAGCGCGGAGGAGCCGCGCGACCTCGCCGATGCGCTAGCGGCCAGGATCGCGGATCCGGCGGACGGCGCGCAGGTGCCGTTCGCGGCCACCGCGGGGGCGCTGGCTGCTCTCACCGGCCTGCCCCGCGGTGAGGTGCCCGGGGTCCGGGTACTCGAGCCCGGCTGCTTCGACGTGACCAGCGAGACCAGCATCAAGTCCGGGACGGAGGCGGTCGGCGGCGAGGCGGCTGAGCGAGCCGTCGAGCTCGGCGCCATCCTGGACGGCCAGGACCGCAAGGTCGGCACGTTCCGGGTCCCGCTCGCCACCTTGAACCGGCACGCGTTCGTCACCGGCGCCACCGGCGCCGGCAAGTCGCAGACGGTCCGGCACCTGCTCGAGCAGCTAGCCGGCGCCGGGATACCCTGGCTGGCGATCGAGCCGGTCAAGTCGGAGTACGCGGCCATGGCCGGCCGGATCGCGGGCACCAGCCAGGTCACGGTGGTCAACCCGTCCGATCCCGCGGCGGTGCCGCTCTCGGTGAACCCGCTGGAGCCCGAGCCCGGCTACCCCGTCCAGGCGCACATCGACATGGTGCGGGCGCTGTTCCTGGCTGCCTTCGACGCCAGGGAGCCGTTCCCGCAGATCATCTCCCAGGCGCTGCAGCGCGCGTACGAGGGCTGTGGGTGGGACCCGGTGACCGGGGCCGGCCGGCCGGGCGCGTCGGCTCCTCCCGCCGTGCCGACCCTGGCGGAGCTGCAGCGCGCCGCGCTTGAGGTGATCGAGGACGTCGGCTACGGGCGGGAGCTGCGGGCTGATGTCCGCGGCTTCGTGGAGGTGCGGCTGCGCTCGCTGCGGACCGGCTCGGCCGGCCGTTTCTTTGAGGGCGGCCACCCGGCCGATGTCGCCGAGCTGCTGCGCCGTAACGTGGTGCTGGCGATCGAGGATGTCGCCAACGACGAGGACAAGGCGTTCCTGATCGGCACGCTGATCATCCGGCTCGTGGAGCACCTTCGGCTGCGCGCCCGCGCCGATCCTGCCGAGGGCCTCACGCACGTGATCGTGATCGAGGAGGCGCACAGGCTGCTGCGGGCCAGCCGGGAGGGCGCGAGCGCGCACGCTGTCGAGCTGTTCGCGAGCCTGCTCGCTGAGATCCGCGCCTACGGCGAGGGGATCATTGTCGTCGAGCAGATCCCGGCCAAGCTGGTCCCGGACGTGGTCAAGAACACGGCGCTCAAGGTGCTCCACCGGCTGCCGGCGCACGACGACCGCCAGGTCGTGGGCGCGGCGATGAACCTGGACGAGGACCAGTCGCGGCAGGTGGTCTCGCTGCGGCCGGGAGTGGCCGCGGTGTTCGCGGACGGGATGGACCGGCCGCTGCGGATCCGGGTCCCGTTCGGAGGTGCCAGGGAACGGGCGCAGCCTGCTGCGGGCGCGCTCCGAGCCGGCCAGCCAGACGGAGCCGGTCCGCCGGTCCCCTTGCGCGCCCGGCGCTCGCCGGCCTGCGGGCCGTCGTGCGTTTCCGGCCGCGCCTGCAGCCTGCTCGAGCTGCGCGCCGCCGACCTGCTCGCGGGCTCGCCGGAGGATGCCTGGCTGCGGATCTGGACCGAGGCTCTGGTCCTCGCGTTCCTTACGAACCGGCCGCTGCCCGTGGTGCCTGCCTCGCTGCGCACCCGGTGGGCGGAACTGGGCCAGCGGCTGCGCGAGTGCCTGCTGGCGACGGCCGTGGACTCCTCGCTTCGAGGACGAGCACTGGCGGTGCGTGCCTGCTACGATCCGCAGCGGCTGTCCGCGGCCACCGCGGCCACCGCGCTCAGGCTGCTCGACGGGGGCTCCGGGGCTGGCACCCCGGCCGGGCCCGACTGGGTGATCCCGCAGCTGCAATGGCTGCACGAGGTGGAACGGGTGTGCCCACTCGGGGCCGGCCAGCCCGACCCGTTTGCTCCCGCACCGCCGCTCGACTACCCGCTCGACGGCCTGCCAGACCGGCCGGGACTGCGGATCGGCCAGCGGGTCAGCGCGCTGCGACGGCACTCGCTGTCGATGGAGCTTGCCCGTAACCGGCAGCCAGCCTGGACCGTCCTGCTCGGCGAGGATGAGCAGCGGGGCTTCGCCGATGACCTGGCCGCGGTGGTGATCGGCGTGAGCCACCGTGGCCAGTTGCGCCAGGCGGCCGGCGAGATGGGAATCGCGGGCTGGCTCGAGGCCGTGCTCTCCTGGCCCCGCCGCTTCATCGTCGGCGGTGACGACCAGGCGCCGGCTCCGGGCCCGACGTCGGTCACCCCGGCCAATACCACCACAGCCAGATAGCATCGGCGGCCATGGGAAAGCTTCCGCTGCGCGCGCGGCTGGCCACGACCATCGGCGGTGCCGCTGGACGGGTGTCGCGGCTGTCGGGGCGCGGCGACGGCTCGGTGATCGGTGGCGTCGTGGGCCTGCGGATGGCACCCGACCTGCTCCGGCTGCTGGCCGCGGG